>Ga0123342_1002367_pt1 | contig 31345 bp, 19 predicted proteins | sample Turbeawhitnodule_FD_89960 | JGI IMG/M metagenome (GOLD analysis project Ga0123342, IMG submission 89960) | Root nodule microbial communities of legume samples collected from Mexico - Turtle bean Mexico white nodule | ecosystem: Host-associated > Plants > Roots > Nodule | place: Mexico: Nepantla... | reverse complement strand
TTGCTTACCTCAAAGGTGCTACTATTGACCAAAATAATTGGTCCTGTTTCTTGCACAATTTGCTATTAATATACTAGAGAAAACTGTGTTTTAAGTTTCTCTTGGTGCTTATATTTTTAAACTGAAGAAAAAAAATTGAATTTTATCAAATTGAAAATGGTTTCAGAAACCATGAGTAGAATAACAATAATATAACATGTTCAAGAGTCCATTGTGGTTTGCATAATAATCTAAATACTTTACAATTGCTAATGCAGGTGGTCAGGAAATGTAGTCTCTTGGTCTGCCAACAACAGTGTATGTGACCAAATTGGCTGAAGCTCATGCAAGTGTGTTTAAGGCAATGAACAACAATGCTTCTGGTAAATACATTCACTTTGATAAAGTGATAGATTCTCAAATTGGGGTAGAGAATTTGGCCAAGGAGATTGGAGTGCCCAAGGAAAAGATTTGTGGAGAAGCCTTAAAAAGTTCTGTACAAAGATTTGAACTGTCTGTACAAATAATTTAACTTGGATTTATTTGGATTTGTGATTATCTTCCAATTTTTACCACAATATTAGTTCACATTCATAATTCATAAAAAAAAATTGTAAAATTTAAAAAAATTGTTCACTTCTAACCATATCTAGATTATGAACATAATTACTTTGAGTTGACGAACTCTATAAATTTATTTTAAAATTAGTGAACTTAAATCTACAAATAAATATAAAACATGAAAGAGTAAGTAAGTAAATAAAATAATATTTTTATAATAAATTATATTATTTAGAGACCAATATAGTGACCATTTTTTGGTATCTATATATTGGTCACTAAATGAGTTTCTATATATTTTGGTCACTAAATTGGTTTCAATGAAATTGGTTGTTAATTTGGTTTCTATATAATTGGTCACTAAAATATTTTCTATATATTTAGTCAATAAATTGATTTTTATTTAATGGTAACTAAATTGGTTTCTAAATTAGAATCTAAATTGGTATCTAAAATTAGCGACCATGATTTTAGTCACTTAAGACTATTAGTTTCTAAATTAGTCTCTAATGAAGTTAGTGACTAATTTTATCATTTTAGAAACCAAAAAATTAGTTTCTAAAAGCACTTTTTCTTGTAGTGGTATTCCAGAGTAAAAAATCCGGAAGACAAAAAAATCATTCCAGAACACCTTTTTCAAAACACCTTTTTCAGAACACATTTTTTATTTATTTCCGGATTGTTAAATCCAAAATTCATAAAACATGTTCCAGAAAAGTTGTTCTGGGAATATTTCAGAAAGAATAATCCAGAAGTCATTTTTTAAAGGGGCAAAATAGTTTTTTCTGAAAAAAGATGGGGTGCAGGAAGAAATTTGTAAAGGTGCAGGAAGAAGTTGCCATGTTGATTTATTGATTACCTATTTTGAAAATTTTCTCAAACAAACTTTTCAAAATATTTGAGATATTTTATAGAACAAACTTTTCATAATAGCCATTTTGAACAAACTTTTCATAGTAGCCATTTTGGAATGCACAGACTTTTTGGAAGACAAATATGAACATGTCCTTCCTGAATTGCACAATCTGAAGATATTATGAATCATTATAAAAAATGTAAATCTAGTGAAGATTATTTTTGTAATATAGGGTCGTTTACAATTGTCGCTATTTATGCATGTGGTGATTCTGCATTCGACCATAGACTAGGCCGTCACAAAGTATAATATGACGGTCTATTGGGAATCATTGTAATACCCGTCATAAAGTATAAAATGACGATTTTAAGGGTGTAATTTGTGTTAGTTATAAATGTCGTAATTTCTTAACTGGTCAAAACAATTTCAAGACAAATAACAATGTATTTAAACTTCACTTTATAAGTTATAGTATGACATTTGTAATTGTCATTATTATATTAAATTGTGAAATATTATATATTAATTGTAAATGTCGTAATTTAAGTATTAAATATTTTAATTTTCAATATTGCAATTTTTAATATTTTATTAAACCTGATTTTATAATTTAATTAAACTTGTTTATTTAATATAACTAAAGATGTTTTCATATAGTTAACCTTGATTTCACAAATTAATTTTATAATTTAATTAAACTCCATAAATACTAATAATTCAATAATATATACATAAATTTATAATAAAAGAAGACATTCATTTATTCATTGATCAAAGTCCAAATGTCATTTCATTTCAAAGTATAACAAACTACTTAAAATTTATAAAACAATAGTTGTTTCACATTTGACACAATACAAGACACATCCTAATTTGTCTTGCTCCCTCCGCTTAATGTTTTGATTAGGTAATGGAACACCACTTCCAACATATGGTGGTTGAAATAAATAAAAAATTATTAAAAAAATATTCATTTTCATTTTGTATAAAATAAATGAAGATAATATCATAATAAAAATTTAAGTACAATAACTTATATTATGGAACACAAATAATTCTTACCTTTGCTACAGATAAACCAACACGTTGTTTCCTGTCACAAGCAAGCTTGTCATTTCCATGGAGTATGGACTTTTCAATTTTTTCTTTGAACCTATTAAGTTATAATTTGTATGTTATGACACCTTAACTAAATTAAGAATGTAGCCTTAAAATTATCAATACCATTTGTTGTTACCAAGAAACTTTAGGCAACAAAAATTGAACAATGCCCATAACTCCTCTTAGGAAGTTTTAAGAATGGAAACCATTAAACATGGCAAAATAACATAAACTTGAAACATTTTTATAAAAAAAACAGAGATATATGATAATAAATTATCTTGGTGATTATAACACACACAAAAAAATTAGAACAAATAATACAATGAGATTATTTTGCAACGATGTGCCACTGATGATAATGTGTTGAACATTTGGTATTTCAAGTAAACTTTGAGCGCTTTGTGTGTTTGGGTTCTTTAGAAGGTGCCCCTTAATTTCAATTTTTTTTTAAACAAGAAAATATAAAAACCTTTTGCAACAAGTTTAATATAAATATTTAAATTCAATGCCACATATTTGAAATTTTTACCCACTATATAATGAACATCATCATCGAATACTTTGAAGTAGTTCCATAAAAGTTTCCTATAGTTAACTATGCAATGAAAAACGTAAAAGGAGAGTTGATTACTTTATACCAGATAAGACTACAGACAAGTCAAATTTCACACCAAAATCTTGGAACCGTTACTAACTACATATAATTTTCTTTATCTCTATAAACGATACAACATACATTACAACCATGAATAACTAATACTTTTGTTACCCAACTATTGCCTTAGATTTTCATTAACTCAACTTTGACCCCTTCCCCTTACTCCCATCGTGATAATTTTCTAGAATATCAAAGCAACTTTAATTTGAAAGACAGATGTCTCAAAAAAATTGTCCTAAGTTTAGGTGCTAATAGTCTAAGGTCACAAGATAACCACAAAATAAAAAAGGAAAGGAATTATTGTGGCTGATGTTTTTTCTTAAAGATATATGTTGATTTATACTCTTGAAACAAAATTATTTGGTTTTTAATTTTCAAAAGAAATGCATCCACATGATTCTCAATTTGCTGGAATTTTTCTTGCTTGCACAAAATTTAGCACTAATGGGTATTTGATGGAGAATGTTTATTTGTTTAAAGAGAAAAGATTATGTGTGTCGCAATGTTCCATTAGGGATCTTTTAGTAAGAGAAGCACATGAAAGAGGGATGGGACACTTTAGGGTTTAAAAGACCTTTAACACTTTGCATAAATTTTTTTTCCTCACATGAAATGTGATGTGCAAAACTTTTGTGGAAATTATTACTTGTAAAAGGGTCAAATCAAAAATTTTGCATACTTCTTTGTTTGTTCGTGATAGTCCTTGACTTGATATTTCAATAGACTTTGTATTGGGTTTGTCACGAACTTGAAGATGGGAAAAAATATACTTTTATGCTTATTCACTAGTTCAAACATGATTTTTATGACTATTTTACATGATTTTTGTGACGGTTCTGATGGCGATATAGATTCAGATTATATAGGAACTATGCACATTCTATGTCGATTGAAAAATTATAATAAAATGTGCAAAATATTTGTCATAGTATGTTCAGACGAAACTTTTTATGACTGGTATTTCTAAAATAATCATATAAAATATTACTTACTATGATGGTTTTCATTAGAACCCTCATAGTAAGTGATTTTCTATGACAAATATATCTACCACTCATCATAGTAAATCATACTTTTTATGTTAGATATTGCAATAACCGTCATAATAAGTTTTTCTTAAAAAAAAGGTTTACTTTATCAATTTTCCTCTATTTATTAATAACAATAATCTACATATCAATGTTATCCAGACAATTGCATACAATTTCCAGACAAACCCATTTATTGATAATTCAATGGTATCGAATAAAATTTTGTACAAAAAAGATAAATATAACATTCATTGTATATTTAAATAAACTAACGAATTTTACATCTAATTAGAAACACTTAAAAAAATGAAATTCAGTGCTTTCTAATTTCTTCTATATCTTTATCATTGAATGATGACGAATCATTAAATAACTACAAAAAATTAACTTAATCAACAAAATGTAAATATAATAACACATAAATATAATTTTAAATAAAAAAGATTGAAAAAAATAATATAAGTATTTCACTTAATATTGCACTAAAAATAGAAAAATCAAATAATTTATGGTTTTGATACAAAACCCCAAAGGGCTCATATAAAGGAAGAAAGGATCTTCCCTCCAGACTTATATTTCTTTCATTTAATTTTATCAACATACATTAGGACAAATAATAGGTTATAGTTTCACTTTTTTTATTTCCAATTTTTCCCCTTTTTGAAAATCTCATATCCAACTTCGTTTTAAAAGTGTCAAAAATAACCAGTTCGCTTCACCCTACCTTTAACTTGCTGGTTGATGATTAAACATACCAAACTAATACGGATTGACGGACTAAAAAAGATAATCCGTCATATATCTATCCTTTCTATTTCTATTTATAATTATCTAATCTAGTAGTACTAATCATGCACATATTTACTCACATATTACAAAATTTACTACCTAACTTAAAAATTATTTTTTAATTTATTTTCTACCAGATAAGAATGTTATTAGGTTGGGGAAAAAATCCCCATTAATCCAATGCACTTAGACCAATCAAATCGAATTGATTTTTGACATATCCATGACATGATCATGACTGAATGAAACATATATTTTTTAAACACCCGATTTAACTATTTTAAATATTGATATTTTTTTTTAGGTATTTTCATATATGATTCAACAAAAATCAGATTAAGAGAATATACATGAAATTGGTATAGTATTTATGTCAAAAAGTAACATAAATAAATAACTATCAAAACCTTCCCGCTTACTACATCTAATTTTCATAAGTAAAACGTTCAAAAAAATAAACAATGTTAAACAAGATCAATGTATTTCATTTTTTTTTTTATAAATGATAAAAAATGTTATTGTAATTTGTTGTGTATAGGTCTTTAAGAAATTTTTGAAAAGCTAAATCGACGACTATAAAAGATCGAATGAGTAAGAAAATGAAAAAAAAAAGGAAAAAGAAGATGAGACCCACTCTGATAATTTAAATTCATATACTCATTATATTTGATACATCTTTATCAATAAAGTTAGGTCAAAAGCTTCAAATTTACAAATAATTTTCTACTAATAAATATATAATTTCCAATGTGTATGCAAAGTAAATGCAAACACTCTATACACGTGATATAAGAGCTAAATCCAACGATAAATAATTAACATTGAGTAAAATTTGGACCCAATTATTTTATGATGTCATGTATAACTACAATTGGAAAACACTATAGCTTTAGGAAAAGTATAATTTCAATTGTAAATTTGTGATTAGAATTTAATCTTTAATTTTATTTGCAATTAACATTTGTTAATGCATAAACAAAAACACTAATCACCTTCCCAATAATATTATAATATATATTTATTTTGCTTAGAGGGTTTCCTTTCTCAGTTTCGGTTCCCAATCATCACATCCAAACGTCTAAATCCAATGATGTTGCAGTACTTTATTATATATCAAAAGTATTTTTTTTTAAATAATAATATTTGTTTATAAAGATATTAAAATTGATGTAACTTTTGTATTATATTATATACATGTTTTAACATTTTATCAAATATTTTTTCAGAAAAAAAAACGTCGTGTTGAATAGATAGAAGAATGCCATAAACTATAACAACATATATAAGAATTTAAGTATGCATACCGTGGTGATATCAATGTATTTATTTCAAAATTAAAAAAAAAATATTATCTTAAAACATTTCTTTGTTTGCTAATTATCATTGAATTTGTATTTAAAATTATTTTGTGGAAAATTACTTCACTTTATAATAGCCAGAGTAAATTTGACTAGTTTTTTTATTAACCTTTTACAATGTTTAATGTTTAATGTGCACCAACATCAAATATATTTTAATTGCTAAATCCTAAGTTCTAAACATTTTTTACTTCTCATGACATGTTTTAAATCTGGTATTCTCATTATAACACACAAAATAAACACTACTATGAGTGATAAACTAAACAAAGGATCTATATACATAGTGTTAATATTTGTTTTTTTTATGTAATTTCAAAGCATCTCCAAAGTCTATATCTAACTTTGTCAGTATGTTCAAGACATTCATAGTAGATTATCATATAAATAACCTATTGGTTTAATGCCTAACTCATTTTAACTTCTTAGGTATACAACCTCGTTAACATGGATTAGGGTGTGTTTAAAGTATATTCGTACTCAAACCTCAACATGTGTTTTTATTCACTCGTTCATACCTAACATGTGCTCTGGAGTTACAATAAACTCTCTTTCATTTTTGCACCACTTAATGTCGCTAGGGAATCTCTATTACAAATTTATACAATATGTCATTCACATTCATATTATACGTATATATTACAATTAACTTAAAATAATAGATCATTAGATAATTATTGCATTTGAACATACACACACATAAAATGTAATTAAACAAACTAAGAAAACTACTTCATTAGAGACATTAGACAATATTTATGTTTGAGTGAAAAAAGTCTCATTAGACGAGAGTATCAAATGATACACTCACTATAGTGACTCAAATGATACCTTAACTTAAGTGTGTATTCTTTCATCGAGCAAAAGTACAAAATACTTACTGAAGTGACTCGTATGATACCTTCGCTTGAGTGTAGCTGCTTTCGCTTAGTGATGATGTCAAATGAAACATTCACTAGAGTGACTCAAATGACACCTCTACTTAAGTGCATATACTTTCGTCGAGCAAGGGAATCAGACGAAACACTCACTATAGTGACTTAAATGATACCTCCATTTGAATGCTTCTACTTTCGTTCAGTGGGTGTATCCTATGAAACACTCACTAATGTGACTCAGATAATATCTTTGCTCAAGTGCATATGCTTTCATTAAGTGAAGGTGTCAAATAAAGCACTCATTCTAGTGAGTCAGATGATACCTTCACTTAGTGATGCAAACAAAACCTTTTGCACAAGCACATGCAAAACCTTTTTCAACTTATATGCAACAAAAAAGTCTTTAACTCAACATGCAATACCATATTCCCATTGCTAAAACTCTCATACAAAAGGATCCTAATTAAAAATTTTACACATAGGATCATATAAAGTAACTTTCATCATCTAAAATTGTTTTTAAAATAACTAACAACTTAGATAATGAAGACACTTAACACCTATAAACTTTTAGTGAGATTGTTAGACTGAGACAATTACCAAGTCTTTCAATACTGCATAACACCATCAAGATTTTAAAAAGATGAGGTTCAAATAGATGAAAACAGAGGGAAGTGAGAATGAAAACTTAAAGAAAAAAATATACATGAATGAAATGAAGAAAATTAAATCTTACACTCATATTGTTTTATTATTTAAAAAATAAAATTTAAATATATATATATATATATTTTAAATTTGTTTATAGTTCTTTATCATCATCACAAGACTACTTTTATTATTTTTTAAATATAAAATATGTTTTAACCGGTTTCTCACAACAAATAGATAGATTTGTTTTAAAAAAATATAGATTACAATTTAGATAAATGGTAAACAATTTTGTTATGTAATATATATATATATATATATATATATTTTTTTTTTAAATTATTAATCAAATTTCATAAAAAACATTAAAAGTTAGCATTGAAGCAGAGATTAAAAAAGTTATAGCTGTGGCCAAAAAAACTTCAAAAAATGCTTTTGTGTAAGAAAATATAAAAACCCGTTTGTTGAAAAATAATTCTAAAATACACAATCATTTATACATATAATAAGATAAAAAAATAAATAACTATTTCAAATATCAAACATCTTACTTATAAGTCATGGTATACTACAAATACCATATTACACATTTTCAGATTCTTTTTATCATTCATAGCAACAATATCTTCAAGTTTGATTATTTCAGCTAGAAAATATATGTGATTTTGAATATTTAGATTAAAATAATTTTACACAATTTAGTAATCATATTTATCAATGTCAACTCAATTAGTTACTAAAAAATATATCTAATTTAGTATATTTTAAACAAATAAGTACAAGTTATGCCATAATTATATATATATATATATATAAATAGTAACATAAGTATAAATAATATCATAAATTTATAAATAAAATATATACACGTGCATAAATATGGTTTGAGTTGAATCGAACATATTTTTATAATTAAGTGCAAAATTTACTTTAATAAAAACTTTTATATTTTAATTTCGATTTTGTTACTAATTTTTCCCATTTTATTAAACTGCACTTAAATAACGAGGTGAAACGACGTTGTTTATGTATGTCCGGGTTTAACCTACGTCCTTGTTCGTTTCAGTTCAAAACAGTCACAGCACTTTACGTTAGAGTGGCGCTCTAACCTTCATCACTCCGCCGTCCTCCGCCGTCGCGTCCATGGCGGAACCTGCTGTGGTTCCGACATTCCAGGCCAAGGTCAGCCACGAAGCGAAACTAAAAGAACTGCTTCACCGAATTACCTCGCTCGAGATAAAGCTATGCTCCGACGGTGCAAAAGAGTTTGCGAAGCTTCTGAAGTCTGAGAACGGCGGCGCCCTACTCCGAGAGTACGTGCGTGGGTCCCCGAAGTGCTCGGAGCTTCTCGAGGCGTGGAAGCTTCGTGAAGGAAAGCAAGGCATGAACTACGTGTTCGACTTAATCTCCGCGATTTTCAACCAGAGTGAAGGTAAGTACAACCCTAGCGATGCGGAGAGCGTGAGCGTGAGCAAAGACTTGGATAAATTCGCACGGTTACTCATTTCGGAACGGTTGAATGGTATCCATAAGGAGGTGAGCAGCAAGGAGTGGCGCCGGCAGAAGGCGGCACTATTGCTCGCGGCGTCGATTGTGCGGCGTGGCGCGAGCTTGGCGTCGGAGGTCTCGAAGAGCTTCGATTTTAAGCTGGCGGAGTTCGGGAGGATCGCGTCGGAGCATCGGAGGAGGAGGCCGGAGGCGAGGGTAGGGTTGCTGCGGAAGTCGTTTGTTGGATTCGCGATGTCGTTTTTGGAGGTCGGGAAGCCAGGGCTGTTGCGGTGGATTTTGCAGCAGAGACAGATGTATTCTGGCGTTCTGAGAGGGTTAGGAAGCGATGATGATGAGACTGTAGTGTTTGTGTTAACGGTGTTGAGAGATAGGGTTCTTGTTGTGGAGTCGTTGGTCCCGCCGGCGCTTCGGAGTGTGTTATTTGGGAGTGCCACGTTGGAGCAGTTGGGTGAGGTTTGTGGAAGGGAGAGTGGTGGTGATGCTGTTGAGGTTGCGTTTGGGGTGCTTGTTAGGGTTTGTACTGATCCGTGTAATGGTTTGATGCCGGATTCGAAGATGCGGTTGAGTGGCAATACAAAGAGGGTCTTGGACTTCATGAAGAAGCTGCGGGTGACGGAGGTTCAATATCATAAGGACTTGCTTTTGGCTATTGTTGAGGCCAAGGGTTCTTTTGGGTTGTTGTATTTGAAGGAGTTTCCTTACAACATTGAAAATTTCAAGTCTTCTTCATGGTTAGAATTGTTTACCTGAATTTTGTTGTTGTTGTTGTGTTATTTGTTATGTTTATGTGCTGGATTATGAGTAATGTTACCATGTTAGCAATACAATAATGGACTCTATTTTAAATAGTCTCCCAAAATATTAGATGAAAACTGAAAACTGAAAACGGTTTAGCTAACCTTATCGTAGCAGAAATTATTACATGGTGCGGGACTATCATGGTCTCAATCAATCTCCACATAATATGTAATTGGTGTTATTCATCATTTTCCATAAATTAAAATAGTTGACTTTGTTTCACGTAGAGATTGGTTGAGACCATGCATGTGTGGTGAGACTTCTAATAATTTATCCTATCGGCTAGCATGAGAATTTGCCCAATGGTAGTGTATTTAAAAGAGAGTTAGAAGTTGGTGTTGCTTGCGATTCTTTGATATGTACATGTTTATTTTTCTTTTTTGATTCATACCCTGTTTTCGGATGGGGTCTGATATGTTTTTCAGGATTCCTGCAATATCTGTGGCTGCTCAATTGGTTTCGTTGGTTGGTAATGACATATCTAAGGAATTTGCAAATTTTCAATCAAATGGTCCAGGGCAGTTGTTATATAATATGGATTTACTCAGCATTGTAAAGTGCCTGTTTCCTCGTCCATTCAATAGGTCTGTGTTTAATAAGGGATTGCCTCATACTGAACCTTATGTGAAACATGGTACACTAAGGCTTCTTCTGGAGTTACTGAAATTGCTGGACTCTCTTTTTGGTGGTTTGAACCATAATTCTAGTTCCAACAATCCATTCATGCAGCATATGATGTTTATCAAGGATGAAATTCAGAATTATGTTCAGGTTTTTCTTCCTGATCTGCAGGTTCTATTAAATCTTCTTTCCTCTTTAGATGCCAGTTCTGAAGCCTGTAACTCAACTTTGAAGAGAAATGCATTCCATGATGAAGATAACAGTGGTAGGAGAAAGAAGTTAAAACTGGACACCTCAGAGAGTGGTGATATAGATATAGTTGTTTCTGGGATAAGTTCTACTCCTGATATTGATTTGACTGACAACAGTGAAATAGTTGATATTGGCCTAAGAGAAGATACTTTGGATGATGAAGTGGATCTGATGAATATCATAGGGGAAATTTGGGGTGTGGACCTCCATTCCGTAGATATTAGCACATGGACAGACGTGGACTCGTACCTACTGTCTAAACTTCTTGATGCTCTCAGATATTATCGTGTATGTTCATTTTTTTATATTCTTATTTTATTCAAGCCACTGAGTGTCACTAATACTGTTAAGTAAACAGAAAATAGCTTGTGATCAAACCAAAATAGAAGGCAAATTTAAATACTTCTACTAAATTATAATATTATGTAGTTCCTTTAGACAAATTTTCTGTTTAGCATTTTGGTATTTCTGTAGGTGTCTGTAATACTATGTTGTTTGATTTACTTAAGGATATTTTAAGCAATAACTTACAATTTTTTGAGTTTTGATGGTGGCTTGATCCTCTAGTTTCTTTGATGATTGTAGAAGTGTGTTGTTTATTTCAAGAACTTTTAACGAATTTGTCTCTGCACTGGGAACTCATTGCTTCAATGAGATATATCATTGCTTGATATGTCTCATTCAATGATTTAGAGACAAACTAGTTTTTGGTCTTTCCCCTACCAATCTAAGCGGTTGACCTGTAATGACTCTTGAAATATGCCTCACTCTTTTCACTTATTCTAGGAGCAATGATATCTTATAACAGTGTATAGTTGAGTGTGTTGCATTTTAGCATATTCTTGGATGCTTTTGATGTGTTTTTCTAGGATTAAACTCCTAAATAAGAGTTCCTCTGACTGTCCACAAGTAAATGTGGATTTTAGTCTTCCCTAATTTTTATTGGTTCCACAGATACTCATAGTCATAATGGTAACAGGAAAGCTGATCTGCTACGCATTAGTTTGTTGATTTTATGGACCTTACTTTAACTCTCTCACTTTATCCATCAGAAACTGTAAACATCATTTTGATTGTGTCTTTATTCTTCTTTCTGTTAGAAACTCCTTGTTAGTGTCTTGGTGATTGCATTGGCTTGATCATCCTCATCTCCATTATAACCAAATAGTCCTGATCAAACCAGTTTAAGTTGTATTTCTCCGAAGACCTAATAAATTATTATTATTTAGAGGTGCTTGGCATGCCTTAGATTATAGGTATCTCATTTTTTCTCTCAAAAAAATGTAAATGCCTTTTCTTTTTTCAGAAAGTAAAAGTCTCCTATGATGTTTTCTTCTCTTAAATGCCTTTTTATATTCTAGTCTTTTGCTCACTGTACTTGGTGCATCATTTGTTTAAATTGACTGGCTTAGTTGAACTCTAAACTTTCTTATACATCTTCGTGGAGTTTGGCAATGAAAGGAAAGGAGTCTTAGCAACCCTCTTTCTAACACAATTTAATATTGGTAATTTTTTTTTGAAAATTATAAAATGTGGAGATGGACTCTTTCTAACACAGCCAACTGTTTCACAATCCTAATGAAGGAAAAGGAAATCTGCTGTTATTGTTACTTTATTTTTCTAGAAATTTATATTCTTTTCTTAGTTATTCAATTATAAATGATGCTATCTTATATTCCTTTTCTGTTTTTCCTCTGCAGCGCTCTCTGCCTTTCACTTTGGATAATTCTTTTGAAACTTTCAAGAGTCTTCTCAAAAGCCCATTGGAATTGACAAGTCATCTACAGGTCTCAGTGTTGTCTTTGCTTGCGGAATACATTGAATGGTGTCCTGACAATGAAATTCCTTTAAGAACACCATCCATGTTGTACAAATACCTGCAACCATTCATTAAATTGTTAATGTTTTCACCATACAATGAAACACGGGATCTGGCATACAGGCTGGCCTTGGCGGCTATGTTCAGTACCGGCGGTTTCGACGGGAACCTTCATGAGATAGAAGCATGGTTTTTATTTTTACCAGGTTATCATGGAAAGAAATCCCCTGTCAAAATCTTGGAGGTTGATGCATTACAGAGTCTTACTTTGTTTGTCATATCATTCTTGTGTGACGCTGTTTCTACACTTGGGAATAATTTAGTTAAATATTGGAATATTGTTAAGAGTCATGCGCATGTTTTGGAAGGCAGTACAGGTAATCAGTTGTCTATTCTCATATTTTAATTCTTTGTATTCAATTAACTCTAAAATGATGTATATCATATGTTGCTTGTTTTCCTTTTTGTTCTACTGCATAAGTTTTTGATCTGGCTCTGTAAATTCACAGGACCATTATCTTTCTGTAGAGCTGTGAAATATGCATAATATCATTTTCTATGGTCTTAGTATCTGCTAATTTTTTTTGCCATCTCCTTAGAAATGTTACCATAAATTGTGGAGAAATTTTTGGCTCTTCATTGCTGATTTGGTGGTTTCATTTCAGATTTATCACCTCATTTTAGCCCTTTTATCGTATGTGTGCTGGAGAAGTGTCTAAAGGTGATCCGACCTAAATCAGGATCCTGCTCATTGCCTAAAAAATCAATTGTATTATTATACACTTGCAGTACAGTCAAGTATCTCTTGCAAACGCAGGTACATAATTCATTGTTGGAGGAGATTTTTGCTTATTTTTTGTTTGCAGTTTGTGCACATCTAATGTTAGATCTGTGTTTCTGATAGGTCAACCCTGAATTGTTATCTGCTTTAGTTCATGCAGACTTGACAGAGAGACTTGGTGGCAGTTATGAATGTGGTGAAGTCTTTCCTGAGTGGAAGCCTCTGAAGGATTTGATGGACTTTGTAGAGAGCATATTACACCATCAGAATTATTCCATCTTCTCTAAAGATGAAGAATCTGTCCTTCCTGATAGTTCTCTGGGAAGTGCTCTAGGCAGTGTAAATAGATTGTTGAATAGTGGGTCTGGTCATGCAGTTGCTGCAACAACCATAGCTTTCATATCCTCCATTATATTGGAAGGTACGGGTAAAATGTTGACAAATTTGCCATTGCATGTGGTCATTCCACGTAACTTGGTTGGAGTTCCTTTCTCCCTCTTATTGTCTGTGCTTTTTCTTGATTATAGTGTTCTCCACCATGCTTCAAAGTTGTGGCCTGCAGTGTTTTATGCTGGTTTGGATATGGCCATGTCTAATCTTGGTATTGGTAGTCAAAATGCAGCTCCTGTTGAGAATTCTGATCATAGATTGTATCCAGAGTCTCTAACTTGTAGCCAGCTTTTAGATGCTTCTGAAGCTGATGCTGTTACATTTAGTATCTTTCTAAAGCAGGCACCGTTCCATGTGATATTTCCTGCAATGATGTGTATGAATGGTCCTTACATATCAAAGCTATCTAAAATACAAGAGCTGTTACTGCATAAATTATCTGTGTCCATAAATGATTGCTTGCTCCTTCCCAATCTGCAACTCGTGCTGTCCTGGACTCATCGGATGCAGTTATGTTATGAAGTTAACCCAATGGCTGAAATTGAACAACTTCTGAATGTGTGTGTTATTCTTGTAGGGAACTTGTTAGTGCAGTTGTTGGTCCCAGCAAGTTGTTCTGACTGCTCTATAAACTCTTTTTTTTGTTCAAGACATAACATTAGAGAAGTGATTAAAACCGTTTTTTTCCATCCCTGTATTTTGATGTCATTATCTTTTTCTTTGGGAAGTTATCAGAACATTGCAAATGGAAATGTAGAGGATGATTTCAATATGCTAAATGTAGTATCCAATGAGGGGTTTCACAAATTTGGTAATCCAATTGTAAAGATATTATCAATGACTCTTGATCACATGTGGTCTTTATTTAGTTCCCACCTTTGGGCGTCCACAGCTGAAGATGTTGCTAGTTTATTTGTGAAGGATTTTAAAGGCCTTCAACAAAAACTATTTTTGGATGTGAGAGACAGATTTGAGCTGTGCGTTCGTACTGAAGATGTGATGCCTCTCCTTCCAACATTGTGTACTTTACATACTTTGCATAAGTTTTTATCCCCTTTTGAGCTCCTTGAATTAGTGGATTGGATGTTCAGTCGAGTTGAAGTAGATGATTTGCCAATTAAGAAATCTTTGTTATCTGTTGGATGTTCCTTAGCTGCTGATGCTTTCAGTGCTTTATCCATTTATTTTCAGCAGTCATCTGAAAACAGGGCACCTTATGATTTGTTTTGGGAAATGGATGTAAAGAATATGAAAGCTGATATTTTTGAGCAGATTTACAGCAGGGTAGTTGAGTGTTCTGTATGTTTTGAAGTAGATAGTGCTGATAGATGCTTGCTTGAAGCTGTCAATGCCTTGTATACGCAAAAACATATGCAGGAAGAAACTTTTCATCCTTTGCTGTTGATCATGTGGAAAATTATAATGGTTACTCCATTGAAAATTCTTTCCCATTGCATTTACAAGACAAATGTTAAGAAAGCAAGATTTTTGCATATTCTTACTGAATTGAGTTCCCTGCACTCATTGATCTTTGGGCATTCATTTTTGGGTATAGTGAATAGAAGTTTACATAATGATATCGGTGTGATGGAACATATCTCTGATCTTACTCTCTCAGAAGATCAGTTTATACTGCTTCTACCAGCCTCTTTGTCATACCTGAGCTTAATTTCCAAGAGATTTGGGGAGCAGAGTCCCAAAGATTGTGAACCTATACCTTACTTTTATTCAAAAGTGCTCTTAAAAGGTTTCAGTCAGTGGAGGAGCTTTTCATCAAAAGATATATTTGAGGAACAATATGGGGAACTCTTTCCATCATCTGTTCAAGAACTTCTGTGTCTTATTGATCACAGTCTTCTTGGGAAATCAATTCATATGTTGCAGTACCACTTTGCTCTTAATGGAGATTCCATAAAACTGAAAAAGAGATTAAATTTATTTAAATCCATTTGCCCAAAACTTGCTTCACACGATGACCTGATGGACTGTGAGAGTCAAGTTATTGATAGTTATTCTCCATGTCAGTCTTTGAACATCATCAATCATGTTGTTTCAAAAATATCACTTTGTAGAATATTATTGTTTCATGAAAAAGAAGATGGGGGTTTGAAAGATGTTTCTGTGAAAATGCAAAGCAAAATGGGAAGATCTAGGATACGTTTCATAAATACTTTGGTGGACATTTGGCAGTTTATTGTAAAGAAATTTTCTTTAGCCTCTGATCAATCTAGAACTGCAAAGGGCACAGATATTTCATTGCTATATAATCACATGGAAGGGTTTTTGTTGAAGAGTATTCTGGAATTGGTTGGGAAAATGCAAAATGATCTTATTCAGTTGCAATCCATTTCCTTCCTTGAGCAATTAGTCAGATCTGCTCTTCTCTACAGGTTTGGTGATTTTACAACAATGAAAACTCTCCGGGTTATATTATCACAGCTTAATGAGGGAAGGCTATCATTTGATTTATATCTTCAGTTATTGCTTGCACATTCTCAGTTTGCCCCCACTCTCCGTTCTGTTCACAAACCAGCAGGTTCCTTTTTGAAGCCTGTATCCAGCATTCTAAAATGTCTTGTGATTCCTTCTATTGACTATCGTGAAAGTGACGTGAAACAGACAGGGCTAACAACTGTGCTTTCTAGTGGACCATTGGAAATTGTTAAAATGCTTTGGATACTCTTATGGATGAAGGCTCGCCAAACTGACTCAGATTATGGAAATGATATTAAGATAAATTTAAAAGAGCTGCATGCACTGCTTCGTCATTCTTATGGTGCAACAGTCAGCTGGATTAATTTAGCGATATACAATCTTATGCAACAAATTGAGTCTATGAGTTGCCTGTTGTCTCAGAATGTCAAGCTAGATTCAGAAACAATTGAAGAATGGTACAGAAGCCATCAGAGGGACAATTTTCCAATTGACCCTGACATATGTGTGTCAACTGTTCTCTATTTTCCCTTTGATAGAAGTATCTCCGATGAGCTACCATCTGCAAACAAGATTGAACCAGATACTGTCAGGAAAAAGGTTTAAGCATGTTTTTAAGTTGCCTGCCTGAATCTGTGTTTCCTGCTTGCAGTTTTGTACCTGTCCAAGTTTATATCTCATTATGTTAACTAACTTCATTAAATCCCATACAGGTACATTATTCTCATGTTGAAGATAGAGAACGTTATGATCCTGCATTTATATTGCGATTTTCAATTTATAGTCTCTCTAAGGCTTACGTAGAGCCTGTGGAGTTTGCTGGGTCAGGGTTGCTTGCAGTAGCATTTGTCAGCATGTCTTCCCTGGACAATGGGATAAGAAGATTAGCTTATGCCACTCTTGATAAATTCAAGAATGCATTGGAGGTTGGTAACAGGTTTATCAGTTATGCCTATTTTATCATTTTATAAAATTTAATTATGCCAGGGTTGATAACAGGTTTATCAGTTTTTACTCTTTTTTTTGTATATTATTAATACTTTCACTTCCATATGGGGAGCTACTTTTTTTATGGAATAATCTGATCCGGGTTTGTCATGATTCATTTCAAATGTTTTGGCAAGAACAATGATGCCAAATATCTGTCCCTTTTTTTTTGCAAGTTTTATGTGTACAACTGTATTTTGTATGTTGACTGTTCAGTTCCCGCGGGGCAGTTTCTCATTATTCATTTCAAATGTTTTTTTGCAAGTACAATACAAGGATGCTTGATATGTCAGTGTTATTTTTGGTGAATTCTTTGGTGTATTACTGTATTTGGTCAGTTGATTAGATAAAAATGTCACTATTTTTATAGGTGTTTTTTTCTTTTACTAGTGCTTTGGGATTGGGTAATGTTTATAATGTCTTTGTTGTTTTGCTCATGTTAGTGGGATAACTTTTATTACTGATATGGAAAGTGGTGGAGAGATCCTATATTGATTAGAAATATGACCAAAATGTAGTATATAAGTGGGGAACGACTTTTCACTCTACAAATTTAAATCCCAAATTCTAAAATGGTATCAAAACTTATTCTAGTGAATTTTGTTAGGTCTATCACGTCACTTGCTATCTTGCCATTATTGGACTACCAATAGATTTCAAATCTTGCAAACCTCATGCTTGAGATATCTAGTGTCAGTATGATGGGATGTTGGAAAACCCACATTGTCTAGAAGTATGATTAAATTAAAATATATAAGTGGAAGGCAATGCTCTTATTACAAACAGGTTCGATGAGGCTGAGTTATACCCAAACAAAAAATGGTAAGATGACATCTGAGGCTATCCTAGATCCATTAAAGGGTCACTTGTATCCATACCCACCACTATGTGGGATCTCCAATGGAAAAAAAATTAGACAACTATGCTGTTTCTTTTAATTTTGTCCAAAACAAGCATGTTTTTTTTTTTAATCAGCCCAAAACAAGCATGTTGGGAAAGTTAAACTAGAGAATCTTATGAGACTGTAAGTAAGCTTGTGGAAGCCTCTAAAACCATTGCCTAGAAGCCCAGGCCTTTGGCAAACCAGGGCCAAAATGAAAATTTGTTGTATTATTGGGTTTGGGCATTTTCCAGGGGCTGATCTGTAGCTTCCGTGCTCTCTTTAACGATGCACTCTTAGAGAATACAACGTTATTGAATAGGCTTCTATGGAATTCAAGTTTTATATTGTATTCATGATTGCTTTTCTGTTTTTTCTTTTGTATATATGCATATATTCCTTGTTGAAAGATTATTGTTGATTAACAATAAAAATGTCTTGCAGAAATGCCAAAAGAGAAAGGATGTAATGGGACTTCGACTTCTATTAAATTCTGTTCAAAATAGTATAGAAGAGCCATGGCAAAGAATCCCGTCAGTTATTTCTTTATTTGCTGCGGAGGCATCTTGTGTATTGTTAGATCCAACAAATGATCATTATGCTGCTATAAGTACATTTTTGATACACTCTTCTAAGTTAAATATGAGGGTATGGCATTGAAATTTCTTTTGCAAGTTGTAGAGTTTCTTTTTTTACATGAAATTTTTCCTTTGTTTTGAAAAGTAATATAGTTTTATGCGCCATTTGCTTCAATTCTGTAGGTTATCCCTATGTTTGATAACTTCTTTTGGAGTACTTCTGTCAATTTTAAAGCAGAGAGGTCTTGGATCCTTCGGCTAGTATGTGCAGGGCTGAACTCAGATGATGATGCCATGATATATATCAGGAACTCTATCCTCGAGACCCTAATGAGCTTTTATGTCTCTCCTCTTTCCGATTTTGAGTCAAAGAACCTGATTATTGAGGTAAACAATCTTAAAATTTGTTTTTATTCTTTTCCTGTCTTTCTGTCTACAGTTGTACTTTAACTTGTGTCAGAGTATGTTTATATCTCCTTTTGGGGTATGCATTACTTACAATTACTAAAAGCTGTGTTTCTACTCAACTTGTTTTCATCTTTTAACTTGGTAGTCAGATTATGAATCAAATCACAAATTAGGTGCCATTTTTTAATTGAATTGTTTTGGGTTGAATCTTACTTAAACCATTCATTAGTCAAAGCTCAAAACTTATATCTGTAGTGATATTCGGATGCTGTTTCTACAAAATTTTAATACTGTTCCAACTAAGTTGGACACATGCAACTGTCACAAAAGGTGTTGAAGTTTGAAGATGATGTACATGTTTATCTAGCAGCTGGACATTCTAAAGAATGGACGAGTTTCTTCTATCAAACAAAACTAATGTATTTGGCAGGGATAAGTTTTTTGGGTTTACTAGGTGTGAACCATAAAATACTTTTGATCTTTTAGCACAATGCTGTGGTTACCGTCTAGCTTGTCCAATGTTCACCTTTAGAGTTTATTAGGTATTAACACGAGGGGGCATACCAGAATCACATTATCTGTTATTAATAATTTGTGTTATCAGCTGAATAGCTGCGGTGACAGGCATTTCAAGGAGTTTTTTTTACTGCAGCTTGGAAAAATACATCTAACAGGTGTTTCTCCTTTAAGAAATGGGCATTCACGGGCTAAATTGTGCTTGTGCTTGTTGAATAGTGCTTAATAAGTTGTTTACCCAAACTCATATTTCATGCTTTGCAGTATGATGAAATATGCTTTTTTTCTTGTGACTACTCCCTTGTCTTCTACCAATATAACGTGAGCCTTTCTTATTTATTCTGCAGGTGATAAGGAAATCTGTTAAATCACATAAGATTACCTGTCATCTGGTGAAACACTGTTCTTTTTTTTCATGGTTTTCGTCTCTCATCTCAGTTAGTAGACAAAGATTTAATGGAGAGGAAAATAAAGTCTTCTTGAAACATGTGTTGGTGGCATTGAAGGTGAGCGTTTGATTCTCATGCAGTTTGTAATCCCCCTCCCCCCATCATGACCTGCAATTTATTTTGTTTCTCTAACTCTTTCTGTTAATATTTTCCTTTCACATGTGTTGGGGTTTTCTAAATTTATGACTTGTAAGCCTACATATTTTTTTAGCAAGCTTGTTCATCAAGCACAATGATGAAGAGGGTAAAAGAGTAGCAGTTTGATACTCTGATAATGAGGAAATTATCAATACATAATTTGACCCTCTATCATTGTTGTTAAAATCACAATCTAACTTGTAAGATCGCATGGATTTATGAGTCAAGCACCTCTAGCAAGCTAGGTTGTATTCAAGAATGATGGAAAGTGAGATTGTGATTTTCCATGTTCAATCGTGCATAAATCCCAACCAGGTAAAGAAAACCCCACTTTTTTGCCTTTGTAAATAAATTCCTTACCACTAGCAACTTCTCTAACCTCTGAATGGTTCTCCTTTCCAAGCCAGAGCCCTTCTCTCATGACTATTGTTGCGGATGGTTGTAATGAGATTTTCTAACTTACACCTACTTGTCTTTCAAAAGAATTAAGTTAAACAAGTTATGACTACAGAGTTCTTGAAATGCTCTCAAGGTGTAATTTGCTTACTTCTAAAAGTAAATGTGTTAAGTTAGCAAATGGTATGGAGTGCGCTAACATACCCCCACTTATTTTTTAGAATGAGTAAATTAGCAAACTATAACTATACATTTCTTAAAATATCCAAGGTGTAATGTTAACATACAAATTAATTAATAATAATAACAATTTATAAATAATATATTGATAATAAATTTATATAACAAGTAAAAAAGAGTATAAAATATTATTAAACAAATACATATATTGTTATTGTTATATAATACAAACTATATACATAAATTTTTTAATGACAATTTAATTATTTAAAATTTTCAAAATAAGTACTCAAGTAAAATTGTTGTAATCTTGCCACCACTATAGCGTTTTTGGGGGTAGCCTCTCTGCTCCGCTATTTACTATTGACTACTATGAATGTTTTTCTCTACCTATGAGCTTGAATTACCTTCAACATAACAAGGGTTATCACAAAAAAATGTTCAGAGCTGTATTTTTTATTCCTTTGACTAAATGATATATTTTACGGATTTGCTTTTAACTCAGATTTCTTTTACTTCACACTTAGTCCAACTATTATTTTTTAGGTTGTCAATGATGTTATTTCATTTGGGAGAATCTCCAAGTGGTTGAAAAATCACAGTCTTGAGCAGCTGATGGAGCTTTCATCCAATCTATTTAATTTCTTATTCCATGATGGTACATTGGCAAATGAAACTTTATTTCTAGTTAATCCTTTTCTACAAATGGTAGCATCAACGTTGAAATTATCTCAGAGTAGGAAAATATATCAGCCACATTTTACCCTATCAATTGAGGGCTTGTATCAGATGTACCAGACTGGCAGTGTGTATAATAAAGGCAAAGAAAGCATTAAACCAGAGCTTGCTCTTGAAGCCATACTTATGAATGCATCTCCTGTTTCCATTTTCTCTATGGTACTTTCTCTGATCCCCCTCATTAATTTTTGTATTATAAATACTTGATCATGGATTACTCAGTTGTATATTTTTAAAATTGTTTGTTCAAAGGCATACAATGAATTCACTCTTGGATTGCTTATGTTTTTATATTTTAATTATACTTTAGCTACACCAATGCAAATGATTTTCATACTTTGTATTGTTTGTATATTATGAACTGAAGATGAAGCTAATAAATGAAATTCACTTCATGCTTCAAAGGTGGTTAAAGTTGTAAAAATGTTATATGATAAGGTTTTTTGTTACTCCTGTATCGTATATAATAAATTATTTTAGTCTATCATGCTCTTGTGGAAGAGTTATTTTTTAAAATATTTTTGGCATTTGTAATTGTTGTGGGTTTTTAGATTTGTCTTTTTATTATTATTATTATTTTTTTTCTCAATCTATAATATTAAATGTTTATTCCTTGGAGAAATCGTATCTATCAGACTAAAGCTCTAGATCTTATTAAGTGAATACTTCCTCTTTTTTTTTTGAGTCGGTATAAATAACCATCAAATTTTTATGTATACAGAATCAGGAAAGACTTCAAAGTTTTCTTATCTGGGCAACTACAACTGCTTTAAAGTCAGAGTCTATACGAAGGCTGGGGTTCAATGAGTATCAGTTCTTCAGAAATGATTATAGGGAAGAGTTTCGAGAGAACTCTGTAGTTTCAACACTCCTGCGCTGGTTAACAGCATCAGTAATCATTGGGAAGCTCCGTAAAAAATCTGATTACAGGGATTCAGGAGTCGCTGAAACACACAACTTTGAATCCCTGAACTCTTTACTTGTGTATGTTGAAAATACCTCTGGGCAAAGAAATGATATTGGTATTGGTGCTGAGGAGTTACTAGCATCAACAATTTTGTATCTTCAACTGCGTCTTGGTGTCAATCATGAAGTGTTACCATCAGTTGTATGTGCTCTCTGTCTCCTTATTTTTGGTGCCTCTAATTTTGCAGGTATGGTACTTTATACATTTAATTAGTTTACTGAATCCAATTATGGTGATAGGTCATAAAGACATTTTAGTTAGATGTTTGTATCCAACTAAAATGTGTATTCTGGCCAGATATTTACGCCTTTTATTTCATTCTATAGTAGGCAAAACTGATTTATTGCAAGACTACGACACTTTAGTATCATCACACAGTTCAAGGGTACGGTGTCCTCCTGAAGTTAATCCAAGTTGGAGATGGTAATTTTTCTGGCCTTCTAATTCCTCATACTTAAATGAACTAGGATGTATATGCTTCATAACTAATTTTAGTTGGACTCTTAGTATTTATGTATGCTTCATAACTAATCATATTGGGACCTGATTGTTGTTTAGGTCGTTTTATCAGCCATGGAAGGATGATTCTCTGGAGCTCACTGATTCACAGCAGATGGAGGCATATCATGCTTGCTTATCTTTGTTAGTGATTATCTCTAATGTTCTTGGAGGAAAGAAATTAGAGTCGGCTAGTTTATCCCCTGTAGATTTAGAGAAATCTGGCTTATTCCAATGGGAAAGAAGTTTACTTAGAGACTGATAGTTTGAGTTATTATCTTATTTTTTGTACATTAGGAAGTGTACAGCAAGTGTTTAAGTAATGTTTTATTTGATGTAACATACAAGCTAAATTAAAGTTTTGGTCTGATATTTGTTTTAAATTGAGTTTCAATGTGTAAAGTGTTTTACTTGGTTCTTAACATGAAAAAATGATTTTAAATTGTGAAAGGTTAGCTCCACATTTTTTATATACTCCTTTCAAACATTTTTTTCTGTTATTGAATATGAATTATTAGAAAGGTTTCATACACTAGTTCGTAATTTCATCTTACTGATTTTAAACTTCGCAATAAGGTCATTTTTATAACAAGACAATGTTCCTTTTGTTAAATTAATCATAATATCGTAAGTTGCAAAAATGGAAAGAAATCATATAACATTGGTTGCTGTTATAAGGGTTGATGACTAATTTTAAAATGTATGTAATTTACTATTTATATTTTGGAAAAAAAATTTCGTTTGAAAACATTGTTTTTGTTTGGAGGTGGTTACTAAGGGCATTACATTCTGCACCTCTTAAATAGAATTCTCTATTTTACCTTATAAAAAGTATGTGTTTTTTTATAAATGTATTTTTGAATTGAAATGTGTATTTGGAAATTTATTCATATATTTTGATTTGTACATTTTAGAATACAGATATGAATCTGAAAAATATTTTGGAATGTATTATCAGGTTGAGTAATCTGCAATGTATTATTAATACGTTTTTGGAATATATATTTTAGAAGTTATTTTTTAGGTTCAAAAATATATATCAAAATATACATTATCAAGAATGTATTATCTAAGTATTTTTGTTATTTCATCTATTTACGGGGTGCAAAATGCATGCTCGATTGAGAAAAGTGAGTTGTTGTCTCGTGTTTATATGTTGATATAATTTTGTCAATGTGAGTTAAAAGTGTGACAATTTTGATTTTTTCCCCATAATAATGTAAATTGCTTTTGAATTTTCAGAAATGAGAAAATAAAATTTTTATTTTTGAATTGGACAAATCATATATAGGGGTACAAGTTAATTTTGAAAAAATTGTATTACACATTGATAATTTTTGAAATTTTTAAAGAAATCATATTCTTCACAAACAATTTCTGTGTAAAATTTTTGTAATCAAATTTTTATCGTATTTAGGAAATATGATTTTAATTAATATAAAAAATGAAATTATTGTTTCATTTAATTAGTTTAACATTATGTTTCCCTTACTCTCTTGATTCATTTCATGGATTGCAGCAAGGATGACAATTACTATTTCTAGATTTGGAGTATTTGATAAAGAAAAACATTAAACATTCTTCTTTACATGATCATTGCAGTTTCCTTTTTTTTCTTTTTTGTATAAGATCAATTACACTTTTGATCTTACATTACTCATAAAACATAATCTATCTTTGGACATTGTATTAACTAATCATTTTCTTAGTCCAAATCATTTGTGCTTGCAAGATGTGAAACAATAAAATGAAATAAACAATGGAAATTGTATTTCCCAAGTACAATTTCCTTTAAAACCTTGATCACAAAAAATTATTGTTTAGCATTGCAGATTAGGGTGAGACATACGGAATATACAAAATATATTGTTGAGATTAATAGTATGCTTTCTTCATTCCAACATAAGAGAATTGAAAGTAACCTATTTAAATGGCTGGTTGGATTTGAACAGGTTGGATTTGAACAACCCTTAATTATTTCAAGTACTATTTTATGAGAATTGAGGAAGGATAAAAGCAACATTTAGTGTCATTTAGTCTTTTTGATGTTTGTATTTTTTTAGAATTTAGAATTACTGGGAAAAGTGTTAACTTTGAAGACGATGAAGAGAGCTTGTTTAAAAATTTGTTTGGTGGGGGAGGATATAACAATACTTGGCTTTGTTAACAAGTTGAAGGAAAGTAAAATATTACTTTGCCCCCTTTTTAATCTTGATGATGTAGAAAAAATGATGAAAAACGAACAGCATAGAAATGAGTAGGAGTTTTAGGCCAATAAATTTGCACGCTTTGATGAAGTAACAAATCCTCCACGTGAGTATGAATACATGGACTCCATTTCTAGCAAGTGCATCAATTAGATTGAACAAAGAGTGAACACATTTAGCTAACTTTAGGTCAGGAAAATTCACATGATTTGTCTATTTCTAGCAATTGCATCACGTGTTGCATCCAACTTTATTCAATTACTTCATAAACATAACTCACTTTAAATTTGGTCTCTCTTTTTTTTGTCTTCATATTAGTTGTGGAAGGAAACTATTAATGACCAAGAGAAGTTACACTGATCATGTAGTAGAAATGGTTTTATTGGAGAGTAGACATCCAAACATGGTCCATGATAAAGTAACATGGCATTACAAGATTTAGAACATGAGAATTACAGAGATATTTCCAGTGGGTTTGCAGGACTGATTGCAAGGACATGAGCATCATCATCCAACATCATCCAAGTGAAAAATCATGCTTGGCTATGTCCCCCTCCTTCATTATTTACCTAACTTTATTGAAGAGTCATATATATTATTAAAATGGTGCTCAAAGTGCTGCTATGCACTCAATTTCAATCTTGGCATCCATTGGCAAGGCAGCAACTTGATAGGTAGCTCGAGCTGGGGCAGGTGAAGGGAAGTCTGAAACCAGAACTAGCAGGAATTAGAAAGCAAAATTGAGGGAAAAAATGGTGAAGCCATCATTGCTACATAGGACTAAACATATATTCAAAGTTCTAGTAACTAACACGAGAATCTTCAAATACAAGAAACTGAAAATAGATTAATTTTTACAGAACAATGTAAATTTATCATCAGAAGCGAATTTCATTGGTAAAGTATAGTGTAGCACATTTAGCAGTTGATTTGCACAAGGGTTTAACAGAGTGCAATATTAAACAAATGGCTAATTACTATTATCAAAAGAGATAACAATTGAAGTGCAAAAGTTTAGAATGGTGGTCCTGGTCATTACAACTACAAACAAAGTCTATAATCAAGGCAACATCAAAATCACTACCATAGGACTCACATTTAGCATAGATCTCATTAACTTTCTTGAAGTCCTTCAAGTCAGCCAACCTGGAGAAAATAAACGGTATAAATATAGTTGTCTTGCCAGCAGCACTCAATACAATTCAAAGTAAGAGCAAAGAATTCACACAATATTGTTGTCTTGACAACTGATGAGTAGCCAGCACCCCCAGATTTTAGTATCTCCCCCATATTTTTGAGAACCTGCAATATGTAATTATTTTACAAATGTCAGTGACAAAATCTCCCTCACCACAGTGTACATGCATAGCAATGCTACGTCAAAAACAACATTACTAGCATGTTTTACTGTTAAAGTGAGACAAATCTAAATGCAACTATCAGACAATGATTAATGACATTTAAAGAATGTAAGTAGCAAAGATTGCGTATATAGCATTAACAATGGTAAAATAAAGAATGTAAGTTATGCAGAAAGACACAGTGTGAAGATTAAGTAATGTAATTAGCATTAACAATGGTAAAATATTAGCATTCTTGTGATAGTTATTGATTTTGGGAGTCTGATAGGTTCTTGATTTGGTTAGTAACAAGTAGGGGCCTGGTAAGCCCAATGATCTGCTTGTGTGGGCTGATTCTCTTTTTGTTGGAGGAGGGACTAAGTTTTAAATAACAAATGGGAGGGTATGTTTGTCAGAGGAGAGAGAGAGAGAGAAAGAACAAATCTGTCATATATTACAGTTCAGAGCCACAGAGGGTAGGAGATGTTTCCATTTTCAGTTTCCTCTTGTATAATGGTGTTTACCTTGGCTTGGAGCATTTTTTTTTTCTTTTGCAGGGCTTTATCAATAATACATTCTACCTGGTTTAAATAGGAGTCGTCCCAATCAGAGTCCTATGCTTTTAGGGGTCTTAACAGTTTAGGACTTGTATAAGTTATACTATGCTAATACCTGACCAAGATTATAAGTATACAAAGAAGTATTAGTGTTGCTCCATTTCTTTCAATTCTATTGATGATTTTTTATAGTCTTTTCTTACCCTACCTTTGTCCCAATTAAATTCTTCTCTAATAGAAGAAAAAGTATTAGAGTGTGGTCCTCTACATCTTTCTTTATCAGTGAAATATACTAATAGTGATCGTTTCAACAATCAATTTACTGGAAATTTCGAAAGTAAGCTCTTATAAAAGCTAAGTTCCCTTAAAAAAATATGTTTTTTTTAAATGATTACGGTATCATGGTTAGTTTCACTACCATAGTTTAACCAATTCAAAGTTCTTTTCAAACTAGAAATAGTTAACTTAGCTGCATACAAATTCAACCAAGCGACCATTCTAAATCATTCAGTACTTCTCATACCATGAAAATTAGTCAACAATTAGGAGTGAAGTAATCCATCCAATTAAACCATATCTCAAAGCCAAACTTTTCATAAATGATCAATCAAACCTCATAAGCTCAATCCAAGAGAAAGGTGACAAATTACAAATACTAACAAAGTTTCCCTAAATCACAAATGAAAGGTTGCATCTTCATAATTATCTTAACGTACCTGCTCTGTCTGATCTTCAACATTATCAGAGATGAACTTTCCAGTCTGCATTAGAGAGCAAAACATATATCATCAGTCCAACATTTAGCATGATGCAACTAGCATAAATACACAACTGCACACATATGTAGGAAAAAAGTTAAATTGAAGAGTGAACTTCAGATGGATGATGTCAAACCTCGGGAACAAGGCCAAGAACACCCGACACAAACAGAAGGTTGTTGGCTTTTATTGCTTGAGAATATGGCCCCAATGCTGCTGGGGCCTTTTCAGTCTGAACAGCTTCCTTTACTCCTGCAATCAATGAGAAAGTTATTGACAGCTCAAGATTTCAACTAAGATAAAAATAACAATGCAAATTCTTTCTCACGATTTCACTTTTATTACGAGTAAATTTTAGATTTAGTTTACACATTGCGTCATAGTCACAAGTTCTTGTCAAAAAGTCAAAACTTTAACCGAAGGTGTAAACTTGTTAGAAGTCAACAACAATTGCAAGAACAATTTGCATACTCTAAAACTTTCCACAAACAAAAGCAATGCAACTAAATTGAACATTTATTCACGCATAAAATTAAAAGAAAAGTCTCCACAGTGAATAAAATTTGAAAAATAAACAAGAAAACAATCGGATTTTACGGGTATCGTTAGAGATGCTCCTGCACGCGAATGGCAGAGAGCGCTTAGACGAACACGAACGCAATAGTGCGGCGCCGGCCACCGTGGCTCCACCAATTCCGGCGGCCCAGGATGCCTGCCGGCGAAAAGCGCCGCCGTTCATCGCCGGAATGTGGAAAGTCCTTGCGGCGCAAAACGACGCCATCTATCTCTCTCAGATACGCACTGTGAAATTATAAAATTCTGGGACAACGTTGTGCTCTGTTATTAACGTTTGCAATGTCTTCTCAATTTTCCGAAATTACCCTTAACTCAGTTAGATTCTCTCATGGGGATTCTTATTCTCACGACCTTTTCTCTGTTCTCACACTACTCTTAATATTATTATTTTTCTTGTTTTATTGTGTTATTTCATGATTTTTATTAATTTATTAAATAAATAATTTGATCTTTAATGGTGTGAAATGTTGATAATTTAATCTTTGAAAAAAATGAAATAATTATTTTAGTTGTAAAACTTTATAATTAGATCTTATTACTAAGTTTTATAACACTATTGTGTTATCCAAATATAAATTTTAGGCACCACTTTAAGAGTAAACTGTGGACTATTTTGTCGCTTTTTTTAATTATATAAATTTATTAAAAAATGTTGATTCTGAAGCTGGAAGAATCAGAAATGGTGTTTTTGATATTGTAAAATAAATTTAAATGAGTGTTATTTTTTTAATGTTTGATTACTTGTGATATATCATGCATTATCATTTTAAGTAAATTATATGAGCTTGGTAGATTCGTAAACATCAATTATTTAAAAAAATAATTTTAGAAAATTTGTGAATAACCATTTAGTCTTTTAAAAAAATATAATCTACATGTTCAAAAAAAATTTAAAAATATTATCATAAATAAATAATTGATTATGATTAAGAAATTATTGATTATTTAGAAGTTTTCAAGTTATCACTTACTAAGTTTTATTGGTTAAAATAATATGTTATTTTTTTCCTAATAAATTTCTAGGAACAGTATAATTAATGATCATAAGTATTAATTAATTAACTCTACTTTTTAAGAAGATATATAAGTTTATTTTCAAAATTGAAATATAGACATTAGAAATTACATAGTTTAATGAAAAGATTTCAAGAATTATTCAATGTTATATGAAAAGATATTTTTTCACTAGTGCAAAATGTAAAAATAACTACTGCTTTTTTAAATGCGTTTTATCGTTAGACACAATCTTTCAAAATGTGGTGCCATTTTTGTAATTAAGTTTGTTTAAGAATGTAGTTATTTGTATTAACCGCATTAGTAAATCAAGCGTTTTGATTTAAGAATGCGGCTATAGGAAAAACTGCATTCGTAAATCGAGTGCTTTGATTTAAGAATGCGGCTATATGAATGCCCTATGATTACAAATAACCGCATTCTTAAATAACTTTTTACCATAACTCTGAAGTGCGTCACTTACGCTTTCATACTTTCTTCCTCTTCTTTCGCTTCTTTCGCTATTCCTGCTCTCTTGTTCCTCTCTTCTTCTGCGAGTTGCATTGTCTTGTTTTCGTGCCATTGTAAGTTCGTTCGAGCTATGCTTCTTCTTCTTGCTTTCGTGTCACTGTTAAGTTCGTTCGTTTCTCTTACTTTTTTTTTGTTTTCTTGCATTGGTTGAAGTATTGTTTCATTGCGTTTCATTGCTCCCTTGCTTCGTCGTTGCTGTCGTCGCCGTTGCTGTCGCTTTCGTGCCACTCTCAACGTTGCCTTCATGCACAAGGTTGGTGTTTTAAATTTTTTTTATTTTTTTTTAATGTTATGAATTTTTTTTATTATAATTTGCATTTTTAAAAATTTATATTATTTAGTATTTATTATAATTTTTATTTATTATTAATTTATATCATGTTAGTTGTTAGTTTAGAATATAATTATCGTGTTGGTATTGAGTCCGAGGGTGTTCGACTCTTGTCAATTGATACGTGTTTGTTTTGAGTCCGAGAATGTTCGACCATCGACAAACGTGAGATAAAACACTTATTAGAAACACTTTAATGACTATTACAAAATATAATGGATCGAAATTGGATTAATTTTGTTCGCATAAGTGATGAGTATGAAAGAGGAGTAGAAGAATTTATACAATTTGCGCAACGTAACGCAAATAATAGTGGTCATGATGAAACAAAGATCAGGTGTTTGTGCGTTAACTGTTTGAATGGAAGGATACTAGATGTTAAGATAATGAGGGAGCACCTTCTAAGTGATGGGTTTCTTCATTCTTATACAACTTGGACATGACATGGTGAATTATTAAATTTACCACGTGTTTCCGTAACTGAAAAATATGTGGGGTTCACCATGGATGATACAGTACATGATGATGTATATGATGATCCATTGGAGGACATGATTTGTGATGTGGGAGCTGAGTCTCTTGCAAAAGCGCATGAATATGGAAGTGTGTCAAGCGATGTAGAGACTCCATTGTATTTTGGATCAACTAACTTCACACGGTTGTCAACAATGTTAAGATTGATGAATTTGAAGACAATATATGGATGAACTAATAAAAGCTTCACATAATTGCTTCAGTTGTTGAAGGATATGCTTCCAGAGGGAAATACTCTACCTAATCGTAATTATGAGGCCAAAAAGATTCTTTGTCCAATGGGTATGAAGTATAAAAAGATACATGCATGTCCTA
>Ga0123342_1002366_pt1 | contig 31347 bp, 13 predicted proteins | sample Turbeawhitnodule_FD_89960 | JGI IMG/M metagenome (GOLD analysis project Ga0123342, IMG submission 89960) | Root nodule microbial communities of legume samples collected from Mexico - Turtle bean Mexico white nodule | ecosystem: Host-associated > Plants > Roots > Nodule | place: Mexico: Nepantla... | reverse complement strand
TTTTAAATCAAACTCAACCATTAAAACTTTTTTTTTCAACCAAACCAATACCACCCCAAAATCTTAAACATCTTTTTTTTTTTTTTTTTTAAAGTTAAAACAATAAAACTAACTAACTAACTTATGTTTTTAATCATTATCGGTTACACCAAAATGTACTTTTCAATCTTTATCACTAAAAAAAACTCATTAAAAAAAATTAATTTTAAAAACCAAAATAATTATATTAGAGATATTTTATAAACTAAATAAACTTTTTATATCTAAATTAGTTTTTATTATTAATTAAAATTTATAAAATGATTTTTAAATTGGTATTTAACCATTAGCTACCAAAGTTTTAACTACTAACTATTTTATATTTTAAATTAGTCTCTATTACTCTTTTAGAAACTAATTCAAAATCTAAAATATTAGTAATTAAAACTTAAATAATTAATTTAAATATAAATTTATAAATTATTTTATAAATTTGTATTAATAATAAAAATTACTTTAAATATAAATAATTTTTTAATTTCTACATTACTATCTAATTTAGTTAATATAGTAATTAATTATTTTTATTTCTAAATTTATTTAGTATTTAATAATTTTCTTCTAATATATTTTCTATCACAAATTATGGAATATGGCTAGTATTTTTCAACCGTCAAAATTTTAACTATTTTAGTGGTTTCTAATTCAGATAAAAAGAACGGACTAAAAATAAAAAAAATAGATTGTTTGGATTAAGAGAAAAAAAGAAAAAAATGAAAAAAAATATAATTGATTTGGTAAAATACTTTTTATAAATTAATACATTTAGAAAGTAATTAATAAAATAATTTTTTAAATTATAAATTAAAGTTAAAATAATTTTTAAGTGAAAATAAAAAGTGTTACAAAATTTAATAAATAAAAAAATATTTTTAAATAAATAAATTAATTACTTTAAAATCATTAAAACTTAACTTCGTTTATTTTATTTATCACTTAAATATTTTTATTTTAAGTATTTATAACAAATATAATTATAAATAAAATGTTAACATTTATAATTGATTATAGTTTTTTTATAATATTTTTTTTCAGTACTTTTCATTTTTTGTATAGTAAATACATGATTTTCTATTGTTTGAAACAAATAGACTCTCTAATAAACATATTGTCTAGTTCACGAAATTATTTAGATTTTAAAATATTTTATCTAATATAGAATGTAAATTGAATATCAGAAAATAAAATCTTAAATATAGGTATCAAATGTAAATAAATCTTAATTTTGCTTTATTTTGTGTGATAATTTTTAAACTATTTTAGATTTAATTGGTATTTTATTTTCAATAACATCATTCTATTCTTGATATCAAATTTTAAAATAAAATATAATTAATAAAATATATTTTTAAAATGAAATTAGTATAATTAAATACTACTAATTAGCTTTCTTTATTTAGTGGGAAACATTTTCTCATAATATAAATTATTTTCTTAAGTATGAATACAATTTGTATATTCAAAAGTGTTTATTTATTAAAAAATTTAAATATAATATATTTATAATTTTATAATATTTATTTATCATGATTAATTATATAGAATACACAAGCTCAAGTACAAATTCCAATAAGGTGTAACATTCATGAACAGTGAGTTTCAAAATCAGTTCTAGGTAATCTATTTTCACTTAATTGCCCAATATAACTATCCACCCACTTCATGATCAATCATACATCACGAGGTCAATCGTTAATTTACATCGAAAGCTATTTTTCTATATTAAAGCAAATAATTATAAAAGGAAAAAAAATGCAAAAAATATAAATTAATTGATATTAGTTGTCGAAACGAGAGGGAAAATTTGTTGGTTTTTTTCATACTGACAGTTATGCAAGTAATTAATTTTTTAAAAAGGAGGAACTTACTACTACTAACTATTAAATTAATTATAGTTAAAGATCGTCAACTATACATTTAAATTACTTAAGGGTAATTTTTTTTTTCTAAAATAAGGTGTCGCATTAGTTTTTACCTAAGTCATACTTATGTTAATAATATTGACCATAATTTGAAAAATAATTGTTAATAATTAAATTCAATACTTTGCTTCCACGCATTTTTGTTTTTTCTGATAAAAAAAAATCCAATAAGATTAAGAAATATTATCTTTGTTTTTAAAAGTAAAAAAAAATTATATTTGTTCTATAAAGGTCAACAAAGATCATCATTGTTTCTTTAAAGATCAACAAAAATGATATTTGTTCTTTAAATATCACTGTATTATTCTATAGGTTTACATTTTACTACATTCACACTCACGATAATGTAACATATACCACTATAAAGAATTGTCCAATATAAAAGTGTCATGTGTATATATCTAAATTTTCTTTATCATTTTATAAAAAACAAATTGTACACATGAAAAACACATGAAATAATATATAACACAAATAATATATATATATATATATATATATATATTTTGATACAATTAGTCATACTTACTAATATAACACATATGATGTGATTAGTCAAACTCAGGGATGCAAGCACAAACGGTGCGATTCATAGTATGAGTACAAATGGTACAATTGGTCAGACTCACTCGTATTAGCACAAATGATATAATTGGTCACTCATTATTTGATTCAAGTGCATTAATTAAAATTATTTGTGTAGTAACTAGTAAGAATAGTTGAGCTTTTCAAATCCCACTCATTTATATTCTAAAGGTTTCACTTTTCTCAGCCACAGTCAACTATAAAGTAAAACTTACGGTACACACACAATCTGATTCACTATTTGATTCAAGTGCATCAATTTAAATCATCCTCGTAGTGACTAATAAAGATAAATGAGTTTATCAAATTTCACTCAATTAAATCCCCAAAGTCCAAAATTCAACTACATTTAATTTAAATATGCACTCTCTCAAGATAGTGCAATGTCAAGCGTAAGATAAACTAGGAATATCCTTTTTAAGTCAAAGGAAATATCAATCAAACAAAATAATGAGATTAAGAACACCCACTTGACATTAGACATAAGAAAAAAAAATGGAAAGTTCCTTACCCATGTAAATTTATACACCAATCAAACCGAATAATGATAGGGACAAACAAAACAATGAGGTTAAGGTCACCTTAATCAACAAGAAGAATATAATAGTTGTTATATAATAATTGTTTTTTTTCCTTACTTGATTGCTCTTGAAGATTGATGTATTGATATTTTCTCACTTTTTATTTTGATGTTTATCTTATAAAAGTGTGTGTAACTATCTTACAACTCTTATTTATAGTGTAACTTGTAATGATTACACTTCTCTCAATTTGAATTCAAGTTTTTGTATTTTGATCCCAATTGAATTAAGATTTCAATAATTAGTTTGTAAAAGACAAATCTTCTAGTTGATTGGTAAAAGATAATTTAGTACATTACACATAGAGGGTTTTTAAGGAAGTAGAAGGAATAAGTTTATCCTTACATTAAAGTCATATCATGAAGAACAAGAAATTTTTTTCTTATCCTAATAACTGAATCTCATAAGAAAAATCCTTAATTATATTCCATCTTATTATTCTTCGATTACTCTTATGATATTAATTTTGTTATTAGACAATAAGTTAAGACTCTCGACAATCTTATTATATTCTAATATTTAGATAAGTTACTTACTTTATATGATAAATGGAAATATTAATTTAATAATTTGTAATAATAACAATAATTATGATAATAATAATTACTATTATGATAATAAATATAATAATATTATCAATTTTCTTATTAATAATAATTTATGATAATAATATTATTAATAATTTTATTTTATATTAATATATATAAAATGAAAATATTAATTTATTAATTTGATGTAGTAATAATAAAAATTATAATAATAGTAATAATTATAATAATAATAACTATAATAATATTATTATTAAAAGTAATTATCATAATCACTACAAGAAAATCATGAAATAGAAACCAATTTTTAGATACCAAAATAATTAGTTACAATAGGAACTAAAATAGAGACCATTTTAGAAACTAAAAAAAAAAATAGTTTATAAATTAGTTTATATTATTTTCCATTATTGTTAAATAGTTTCTAAATTGGTATCTAATTAGCAACTAAGGTTTTAACTACCAATTATTTAGTTTTTAAATTTGGTAGCAAAAACCTTGGTTGCTAATTAGATACCAATTTATAAACTATTTAACAATAATAGAAAATAATAGAAATTAATTTAGAAACCAAATTTCATTTTAGTTTCTAAAATGGTCTCTAATTTAGTTACTATTGCAACTAATTATTTTGGTTTCTACAAATTGGTTTCTATTTCATGGTTTTCTTGTAGTGAATGATATTAATAATTTTCTTATTATTAATAATAATTTATGATAATAATATTATTAATAATCTTATTTTATATTAGTATATATTAAATGAGAATATTAATTTAAGAATTTGATGTAATAATAATGAAGATAATAATAATAATAATAGTTTTATTTTATATTAATATATATTAAAATATTATTAATACTAATATTAGTATTATTAATAATATTTATTATTAATTTTATTAACAACATTATTAATATTATTTATAAAATTATTAATAATAAATTTATTATTAATGTTATTATATTTATTGTTAATATTATTATTGTGATTGTTAATATTACTTATAATATTATTATCATTATAAGAATAATAAAAATTATGGTAAAAATGGTTTTTAAATATAGTGGTTATGGATATTATATGTGTATTTATAGGAGTTGGATTGAATTTTTTTATTGCAGTAAAATGTTAATAATAATAATAATAATAATAATAAAATATTAATAAATAAGTAATAAATAATAATATTAGTGTTACTTAGCCACGGACGTATGTGAAATAATCAAATCAATATATTTGTCATAAGTTAACTTTTGAAATTCAGACAATTTCGTCATCCAAAAATTGGAATATTCTACATGTACAAAAGAGAATTTATACATATACGTCGGTTATGGAGAAATGTATTTACTTTAAAAATACTTTATACCTACATACAAAGCATTAACTATATCTTGCTACCGTATCCTAAGCATTAATTATACCTTGTTATTATATCTTAAGCATGGTTACCTTGTCTGAAGAAATTTTGCAGTCGCAGCCACTAATATAGCTGCCTTTGTCTATATATATATATATACGTACCTGGCAAGGCAATCCCAGTTTGGGTATTAATTCTTGTTTCGCATTCAATTCCAAAGAGGAATTGAGCAAGGGTATGTACATGTAGAATCTATAAAGCATAGATCAATCTTTGGAGTTCATGAAGAAGAAGAATCAAGAGAAAGATAAGGGTTATTAGTTAGCAAGGTAGATTAATTATTTTCTTTAGTTTCATATATATGTGTGAAATGGGGAGGTCATCTTGCTGTGACAAAATTGAAATTAAGAAAGGACCTTGGACTCCAGAGGAGGATATCATGTTGGTGTCTTACATTCAAGAACATGGACCAGGAAATTGGAGATCAGTTCCCACCAACTCAGGTAATTTTCAGTATCAACTCCTTTCTGTTTATTTATTTTCTGTGCTTTATATCACTTTTCAAACCCCATTCACAAACACTACTAACTTCATTTATCATTTTTTTAAAGGTTTAATAAGATGCAGTAAGAGCTGCAGGCTTAGATGGACTAATTATCTTCGACCTGGTATCAAACGAGGTAATTTCACCGAGCATGAGGAGAAGATCATAGTCCACCTTCAAGCCCTTTTGGGCAACAGGTATACCCAGTTGCAATCCTCATCTTCCTACCTACTTATATTAACTTTGATTTGCTTTCATCAATTAATGTTTTGCCTCTTAAAAAAAGAAAAGTCAAAAACGAGCTCAATGTATAAGATTATGTAATGGTAATGGTTGCAGATGGGCTGCTATAGCTTCATACCTTCCAGAAAGAACAGACAACGACATAAAAAATTATTGGAATACCCATTTGAAGAAGAAGCTGAAACTAAGTGATCAAAGTGGGAATGAAGAGGGTGTGGAACAAGAGAGACATTCTTCTTCTTCACATCCAAAGGGTCAGTGGGAGAGAAGATTACAAACAGATATCCAAACGGCCAAGCAAGCCTTGTGTGATGCTTTGTCCCTTCACACCACACCAGCAACACATGCTGTGCCTGAAACCATTCCTTCTTCAACTTCTCATCCACCCTACAGCCAGGCCTCATCTTCATATGCATCAAGCTATGAAAACATTTCCCGGTTGATGGAAAACTGGATGAAAACTCCAAGCTCAAACGAAACAAATTCTCTGGGGGGGTTTTCCTTCAGTAACACGGTGAATAATACACCAAGATGCAGTTCTAGTGAGGGAGCACATAGCACCACTAATACCACGTGTGCACAAGATAATGTTTTTGACTTGTTCACCTTCAGCTCCTCCACAAACTATGGTTCTCCATCTCAGACTCAAGTGCCTCTTACGATGATAGAGAATTGGCTTTTTGAGGATGGGTCTTCTCAGTCTCAGGGAGATCTGATGAGCATGTCACTGGAAGAAAGTACTTTAGGTTTGTTTTAGAATTTGTTGCTACGCAATAGGGTCGTGCCTCTTTCTTTATGGTTAAGTCCTCTTTCAAGCTTTTTCAAGAGCTCTTTTCGTACGAGAAGGTAATCATTACCCTCCCTCTCCACAAACAAGAATTGTACATTACAAGTACATCTGTATCCTTTCTCAATTTCCTACGTTCTTACCAATTAATAAGAGTTTAATGTCGTTTGCTGTCCTGAATTCATGGGTTGCAATTCATCTAGGGTTACAATGAATTTCAGCATTGTCACATATCATTATCTACCAATAAAAACCAGCTAGATCACTGAAATTTATCCAATTTAATTTTCATAGAACAATTTAATGCTTCAGTACAGTTCAACTTAAAAATGTTAGGTATGCATTTGACTGGCTCATTTTTGTAATAAATACATCTTTAGTTGAGTTTTACGAAAGAATAAGAAACCTATTTCACCCTAAGATTAGTGTAATCCAAATCAGCACATCAGAATAAAATCCACTGAATTTGTTTAGTGAGTTTATCAAACAGTGAATGGATAAACTAGAATTTATATCTAATGCAATGCATTTTAGGTTATTTTGTTAAGTTACTACTGTTTGGAAGTTATGAGAGGTATTTTTTTTTGTATCTTAAAATATTTTTATTAGTTTAATTTTTTCATTGCCCGAGAAAAAAAATAATTCTAATGAGAACTTTTAGATACTGTGAAAAAATGATAATAAAGAAGCAACAATATTTAAATAAAAATAGAAGTTAAGTAGCATTATTGCTTAACTAAGGATTGGGATACCTGAAGTATCCTTAATTTACTTAATTCTTTGCTGATAAAAAAAAAACATTATTGCTTAACAGTGGTCATAATTTGAGCTCTGCTTACTGGTGTAAAGGGTGCTAGTTAAAAGTTAATAAATTAACCTTTTTAGTTTATTGAAGATTAGTTTAGGGTCGCACTGAAATTCACGGGAAAGTAAACTGTTCCTCTTTATTCCTCATCACAATAAAAATGTTCACAATGATGTACTTTATTTCTAGCACGTTGAGTATTTGATACTGGTTTTGGTGAGGACTCTTAAGTAAGGTTGTTTGAATTTTGAAGATGAATTTGACAGAAGGGAAAATGATGGATTTAGAAAGAAAGATGATGGATTTACAAAGGTAGTTGAGAGAAAGAGAGTAGAAGAAAAAGGAAAATTTTTCAGAGTTTATGAATGATGTGATGTGATGAGTATGATTGATCAATTTATTTTTTTAATTGATGAAATTGTAAGATTATAATTTTTCTTCTGATTTAAAATAAGGTGGTTATATGTTAACACCACAAACATTAAAAAATATACACTTCACAAACCACTATAGTAATATTTTAATCATATTTAATTTATTTTTTCATTTTAACTATTATAATATTATTATAATGGTGTTAAGTGTATGTATTAATCAATTAAAAGCAAGTGATTTGTCTTTGATTGAATAGTGTTTTGTTTTTTTTGTTGTTGGTAGGGTATGTTGTATTTGTTTAGAAATTAAGGATTTTTAATAATGATACCAGGTTGAACCACAAATAATAATGATATGATTTGTAAATAAAAAAAATTGTAAATTCCGTAAAACTTAATAAAAATAAATCAAAATTGGTTTAAAAATTAAACACCTAATTAATATTAAAATAACCATGATAATAAAATATAGTAAAAAAAGAATTAAATTACAATAATTAAGTCATAGAAAAAACAATTATATGATGACATGTAGTTAAAGTTGTAGTATTCTTTAACATTTAACATTTAAAGTAGTAGTATTCTTGAAGATTAGTGAACTGAAAAAACTACAAATTATTTAACACTATCAATATATTTAAAAATGTATAAAAAAATCCATAAATTAAATTAATATTATTAAAATTTAATATATTTATTTTGATTTTGATTATTATTTTAATTTTATTATTATTATTTTATAATTTCATTATTCTTATTATTATAATTACTATTTATGAGTTTATTGTTATTTTATAAATTTATTTTTATTATTATTACCAATTTTGTATTTTTAATTTTATTATTATCATCACTATTATATAAACTTATATACATATATTATATTATTATTACTATTTAAAATATTATTATATTATAATTGATTATATTTATCATATATATATATATATATATATATATATTTCCTTCATATTTAAGAGGATAATGGGGTTGTTTGGTAAGGATAATTTAATATTTTTATTATACGAGATATAAGTGACTTTCTTTTTCTTTTTCTTTTTTTAAACATGTAAGTAAGGATGTAAAATATATGCTTTTACTCTTTTCTCTATTTTTTAATAATAAATAAATAAAATAAATTTGACCATTTAAGGAATAATATAATTCTTATAAAAAAAAGACCATTCATAAAAATCCCACATCCCATAAATAGGGAGGGGAGTTAGGACATCCACAAAACTGAAAAAAATAATAAATCCAGTATTACCTTAGTCATGTGCCTACCACTTCATCCAAACACAAATCTTTCATTGTGAATAATTTTAACACTTTATGATCTCCAACCCTTATATCAAATTCTCTATCCTTTCCATCTCTTACTCTAACTAACACTATTAACATAAATTTTATCCATCTATTCTTATTATGATATATATGTCTTCAAGAGTTAAAGAATATGAGAGAGATATTTCTGTGGACTAACTATTCTCCTTATATTTTAAAAGAACATTCTTTTATTCAATTTGATAAGTTTTTCATAAAACACTACAAATATACTTTAAAATTTTAACCCATTTTAGTTTTTCTATTATTCAATTTATTTATTCTGGTCAAACTTTTTTCCGGTGGTTCATTATTACAATTTTTTTATATTTACCTTTATCTTTATCAAAATAGGCTATCTATTTTTTATGTTGAGAAATTTAATATTAAAAAATATGAAAAAAAGAAAAGTATACAAGTAGCCCTAAAACAAATACTTTTTTTTAAAACTAATAATATTTTCACATATATAATTTTTCATAGCCAAATTCTCTCTCCATACTTTTTTTCTCCTACAGAAATAATGTTTGAATGAAACATCATCTCCCTTCTGAAATTTATGACTTAAAAAAAACGAAAATACAAGTATCACACATAAAAAATACTATATGTTCGTGTTAGGGAGATGAAACCTAGAAAATTATTGAATAATTTCATCTTCTTCCTTCCTTTGGGCAGGTTGTTAGAGCTTCACTATTATCCTTTTGGTCTCGATGCTACTCCTTCAGGTCTCGGTCTTTCAGTCTCAGGTAAATGCCAAATGGGAGAGGTACTTGCAAAAAGGCACTCCGACGCTCAAGTCAATAAAAGGAGTATTCAACACTGGGGGTGTACAGTGATAATGACATACCTTGTTCTTGGAATGTGCGTTATTTATATTATTTTAGTGAGCTTACCTTATTGGGCCGGATTAGTGGAATGTATCACACTTAGAAACGTATTACTTAATTCTTAATGGTAGTTTAACTTTACTCACTTTAATTTGAACGTTAATGGATAGGTATGTCGGTCGACCTACACAACCATACAGGTTTCGGTCAACTCGGTCAAGAGAACCGAATCATGGTAATAACCGCTCGATCCATACGAGTACACTATACATGATAATTTAATAACCGATTATCACTAACCACCGTAAACAAGCACTATCACTTTGGAAAAAAAAATATCAAATTTCCACCAAAGTCATAAAGTGTATTAGTTAGAATTAAGAAAAAGTAGGAGGATGCAGGAGTGAAGTATGAATTTGCCTTTTCCATATATACCACTCATATTAAAACCGCAGAAAAAATTAAATATGAGGAAAAGGAGGTTTGTTTTGTTATGGAATTGTGTGTTTGAAAGTATAGGTGGATTAAAATGGTTAAATGATGAGTTGGAAAAGAAAAGTTGAAATGAAATGAGAGTGGGAGGTGTGTTGCCACGCTGTTCTTGCTTCCACCACTCTTACGAATAGTTAAGAAAGCAGCACCAATCCCTATCAACTTCCTTCTTCCACCACTACCGACAACGCACAATCTTCTTCACTTCACTCTGTTTCCTAGTGAGTTGCGTCCACGAGGGAGCATGCAACTCGCTTCTCATTAATTTACTCTCCCAACTTCTCCATCAAATTTATATGTAATTACCCGAATGTTGACAGTGACCTAAAACATGGAGATATTCAACCTAACTGTGTTTTTTTTAAATAATAATACTTAGAGCTATCATATGAGAAAATACAGACACTTGAACACTATAGTGGAATGACTTAAAAACATTTTCAGCTTTGTTGAAAAAGCTAATAATTGTTGCGTGAAAACGGACACACTATTCACACAATGCAATAAACAAACCCATAACAGAAACAGAGCCAAACAATAACAATGGGAACCCAACCCAGCATGTTTACCTCTCTCTCTTACTTTTTCTGCATTTGGCGCTTCAATCATCTCTATCACTCAGAAGCTCTGAGTTAACTCACTATTCGTCTACAATGGAGAATCTGATACAGCTGGTAGGCAATCACGGCGAGGACATGAATAGTTATTCTACTGCAATATTTTTATTTGACTTTTTTTCATGTTAAAAGTTGTCATTCGAATTCTGCCATGTGTTTTTCAAATCTGCATTAGTTCACGCAAATCAATGTTTTCTCTATTAAATCTTTTTATCTATATTAATTTTCGCTTTTCAGCGATGATTTTTCGTGCTTTGTGGAGCCCTTTGGCCGATTAATATGATAATCTCATTGCTTATTTCTAAATTCGGATGGAGATGTATTTTGATAAAACATTAAGGATGTATTTATCCAGTCACACTTGTCTAGCTAAATTAAGATTTTAAATTGTTGTAGCAGTTTCATTGCAGTCATGTTTTAATGTTTATTGAAAAACATGATTATATTAGTAAACTTATTTCAATGAAAAATATCTACATAGGATATCTATTTCAATGAAAAATATCTTAATTTTTGTTTTCAATCATATTCAAGGTCTTCATATCACCAAATCACATTAGCAAGGGTGAAGTCTACTCAAGTTGGATACAAAAATAGATGTCAAACATTGTGTCCACAATGGAGACCTTTAACTCACTAAAAATTATTAAAATAATAATAATAAGTTAGCATCTAGAATGAGAACACAAAGTAGATACAATAAAAAAAAGTGACAGAATAATATTGAGTCTAGAATCTGAACACAAAGTGGATGCAAGTTAAAAATTATTAAAATAATAATAATAAGTTGACGTCTAAAATGTGGATACAAAGTAAGTCCAATAAAAAAATAAGTTGTAGAATGATATTGCGTCGAGAATGGAAACACAAAGTGAATGCAAATTAATATTTTATTAAATTTAGCGTAGGTCTAACCGACATTAATATTTGTTTCCCAGGTAGTGTCCCCAATGATGACAATTTACTCACATTTGTTTTCTCACGTAGTGTCCCCAATGACGACGCTAAGTTTAATTATTGTTGGAAATCCCACATCGACTAGATATTAGGACATTTCATAGTATATAAGTGGGTATAAACCTCACCTTATAAGTTGGTTTAATGAGGTTGAGTTAGGTTTAAAGTCAATTTCTTAATATGGTATCAAAGTCATTTTAAACCTATTTTAGCAATTGTTTGTTGGGCTTATCAGATCATCTGCTATCGGTTCGTTATCGGACCACCCATAATATATAGTCTCGGCGTGAGGGGAGTGTTCTTGGAGATCTCACATCGACTAGAGATTTTGACCATTTCATAGTATATAAGTGGGTGAAAATACTAAAGTACACTTTTTAATAATTATCTAATTTTATAGCAATTTTAGTGCCCCCTAAACCTACGCTATAGTTAAATAATATATTTTTCTTTATGTAGGCTTAGCCAACACTTTCTTGTAAATTTGTGTCCCATTGGAGGTCGTCTCTAATGCATAGCAACCAAAATATTAGCTTCCATTTCTATTGAGAAGCTAAGCCCACACTAATCCCATGTAGAGTCTCTTTTTTACTCTTTGCGTCGCTCTTTTGGGGACTCTACCATCATTATTTCTTGTAGTGTCATATTAAGATACTTTACTTCATATAAAAATATAAGTAATTTCGTATTGATTCATATATAAAAAAAATAAGTGATTTCGTATTTATTTATAAAAGTCAAAGTTCCATTTTCTAAAGTTAAAAGTTACATGGTGTTATTGTCAAGATGAGTTCAGATGATTTTTTTTGAGGTGGGGAAGACTTCCCTCCCAACAATGATTTGAAGTGATCGGTCATTGTGTAATATTGTGACGGAAAGTTGAGGAAGAACTTGTTGAGGTGCAAATTTTGCCTAATTGGATCATAGGGAGCCAAAAAAATCACTTCTTAAGCTTTAGGATGACTTGGGTCAAAGAAAGTGTAAATTAAGTTTGGGGGGTCTAGATAGGAGAATTGTGGAAACACAAGTTTTCAAAGTGAAAGGATTGATCCCATTGAAATCTTTGTTGTGTCGCAACTGAAGACTTGGTCATGGGTTGTGTCTACTCAAGTTTTAGTTTCATACTTGGATGAGGATGACAACTTTAATAAGTATTACATATTATTTGTTATTAGTAATAATTGTAACATATTATATTGATGACTTTATCTTTGTATATATATAGGTGTTCAAATATGACACTTGTATGAAAAATCTTCTGTTGGATATGTTATTTTGTAATATAGTAATGTAAATTTTGAGATTGGTAGTGTGGAATTACTTATAATATTATTTTTTTTTATCTTCTTATAAAATATCACAATTACTTTATAAGTTTGAGCTATATAAATATAATTTATTTATTCATATATATATATATATCAAAATTTTCAATATTCAAATCAATTTTTTTTTCTATATTAGATACATATAAATATTATTAAATTAATTATACTTTATATATAATTGATTGTGTTAGAAGCTATATTTTGAATTGATTATCTAAGTAGTAATTACATTGTTAACATATGATTAGTAATATAAAATATAAAATAATTAATTTAATATTTAATTATATTATCATTTTCATTTTATATAATTGGATAACACGATGATTATTTTATAAAAGAGTTTCTGAGCTTAAATTGATTCAATATTAGTATAAGATATATTTTTCAATTATTCAAACACACAATTAAAGTATTTTTTAATATAATAAATAATAATACTTTCTTATTATAAATTAAACTTTAAATATAATTCAACATCATAATACATTCAGTTATATACTAGTGAAAAGTAAACTTTAAATCTAAGTCAACTTAATTAAATTGATTTATAAAGTAAGATTCGTATTTATTTATATACTATAAATTGTCATTAATATATATTATAAAATATTATTATTTTAAGTCGATATGAGATTTACATCCTTAACCACAGTTAGAAGAAAAGCTCTCAGATTATATATTATTATGAAATGTTATTAATATATTAGGAAATCTCATTATTTTAGTTCACATGATATTCACATTTTTTTAATCAATATTTGAAGAAGAAGAGTTTCGGTGATTATAACTTTTCATGTAGAATATTATGCTTAATAATATGAAAAGTTGCAATACCCTTCTATTAGTGTTATTTGTAAGACTTTTAAATCAGTGGCTGTAGATTAAAGTAGGGAATGATGATAATAATAATAAGTTGTAAAGAATAAAATGAATATTAAATAGATCTTTTCATGCATTGATTAGAGTAGCCCAAGCTTTAATGCAAAATTATAAGGAAAGGTTGGGAAGGTAATTGTGTGTGTATGAAGTAAATCATGTGGCACAGAAAGGGGGTGCAAAGTAAAGGATGGCCCTGTCCAGGGGTCAGGTACTTATAACACAGTGTTCTTATGGGAGGGGACCCTAAACTTTTTAAGTCCTCGCTCCCTCACCGTAAATTTCCGGAACAAATTTCAATTTCATTTATATGTTTCACCAATAAATTTAAATAAATGGTCTACACATCAATGCTTCATTATCACTATTAGGGTGGTCACGGATTATATTTTTAAAAATCTCATCTAAATTTAAATAATTAAGTTAAAATTAAATTTAAATTTGAATTTTCTAAAAAACATTGTTTGAATTTTTAGGGTGTAGAACTTAATGAGTTTTTTTTGTAAATTTTTCTTTTTGGAACAAATATTTTTTATACACTTATTAGGAGTTGGAAAAAGAAAATATAATTCTTTTTTGTACTAATTAAAAAAAATCAACTGGTAATATTATGTAAGAGAAAGTGAGGACACTAATCGAATAATATACAAGTGTATTTGATTGTATTCGGAAGTAAGTGATTTTATATATAAGTAAACTTCACAAATTTTACTTATAAAAAAAGTTTGTATTTTATTTATATACTATAGTTTGATTTTATCTTTAGTTGACAAGTGATCAAGGAGGAGTCTCATATTCATAGAGTTTAGTTAAACTTAAATTTCACTTTCTTACGATGATATAAGAGTATATCATATCTATATTTGTTGAGACTTTTGTCTCATCCATTATCAAAATTTCTATTAGACTCCCAAATTTTTAATCTCAAATGTTCATTCTTCAATATGAGAATATGTGTTAAATATCTCATAATAACTAAATATATGACAAAATTATAATATATAAATAAGGTGTAAATTTCACTAAACTTGTTTGTATTAAGTGTATATTAAGATATAAATACTCTTACTATATTCATTATTTTTTTTTTATATTCGTAATTATGAAAGTGAATTGGGTGAAATATAGGTGAGAAATCATACCGTGGAATTATATATTTTATATTTTCAATTAATATACCTAAAAGATATTTTTAATTATTTATATATTTTATTTTAATATAAATAAAATTCTTATTAAATATTTTTTTTTATTGTATCATATTAGTTATTATTATTATGTTGAATAGATTTTAGTATTCACTAAATATATTTATTATTCTTGACTTTAAAATATTTTTTATCAACAATAAATTTTGAAAAAAAAATACAATTTTAAAACCAGTAACCAATTTATAAATATTTATACTATTTCCTTTTAGAAAATATGAATTTATATTTTAATTCCATTTTCTAGTTTTAAATTTATAAAAAATCAATTATTTAAAAAAATAATATCTACAATCAAATTAGATTTTAATTCAGTAACCAAATTCAATTTTATGAATTTTTCCCCACTCCTACTGATCACTGTAGTGATTCCCTTGTTCCCTATCAATACATTCACACATTTTGGTTCAACTAAAGGGAAACAAAATATCCACCCTTTCAACCCTCTGTTGCCTCCATCATTCCCTAAGCAAATTAATGAATGAATGTTAGGCCCCATAGTACTTCTAGGAGAATTTATGATCATATGTTTTTTTTATTTTATTTTCATTTACTTCACAAATATTTTAGCTTGTATGGCATAGAGAAAAAATGTTTATTTTATGTAACTAAAAATTATAACAAATGCATGTTTGAATATATACATTATATTATAATTGATAAATTATATATTTTAATTTGTTTTATTTTAAATTCCTAAATAACATTCTATTTTAAAATACTTAGTTTTTTATACCTTTTTTTTATATGTGAATAAAGTCCAAAATAGAATATTATATATATACTTTCAAGCCTTCATTCTACCTACATCTCTTTGCCACGTGCTGGTTTAAGTATTGTTTTGTTCAAATTTTATATTAAGGGAAATACACTAATTTTTTCACAATATCAGAATTAAGAGTCCATGTTTTTTATCAAGAAAAGTGCTTATATACAGTATTTATTAAGTTTAAAAGAAGATATTCAAATAGGCTAAATATTTTATAAAGTTTATTGCAAACATATTTATCATTTACTAATTTTATAACTTTTCTGAAAGAATATAATCATTTCCCCTTCCAACAAAAAAAATATAATCTCATCCGTCTAAACTCCATTTTTAAATTGATTAACAAATAAGTCAAAAGAAAAATATATATATTAATTTTATTGAGATTATTTTATTAAAATCAATTAGATAATGTGAGTTTCGGAATTCGGAGTTCCATTACACTTTTATCCAAATATTATTATTTTTACAAAATGTCTCAAAAGATTAATAAATAAATATATATTTAAATTATCTGTGATCTTCATTTCTAAACTATTAAATCGTATTGAAATAATTTATTATAATAATTAATGTACAACAAAAGAAACTTTACATTACATTGGGAAATTTATCGTCTTATAAAAAAATACAGAATACTTATCTTTTGGTTCCTCGTGGTAGATGAATACCTGGTATTAGATAAATACAGTTGGAATAATTTGCATCCATAATAAAATTGAAATGAGTGCCCAACAATACTTCCAATTCTAATAAAAAAAAAATGGTATCAACAAAAATTAACACATGGTAAGAAACTTCAATCGCAAATTAATTTGAGGTCATGACATTCAACATCAATAGTCTCTTTATATCATATAATTTGTTTTTAAGCATGCAAAACTTTTAGAAAAACTATAAAAATCGTGTTTAATTTGTTGTTATAATATCAGGATCATATGTAATATGATTGCTATTAAAAGTTTTCAGATATTAATTAGTAAATATAAAAAAATCTCAAATTAATGCAAATATGTGGAGATATTTGATTTTTCAATATAGTGTTGCTTAGTGCTAATCTTCTCAAGGAAGTTAACAATAGAGACACTAACTCCCTACACATCACTCTATTCACTGATATTTTTGGTGATATTGTTTTTCTTATTTCTCGTAATCACTTAATTTGTAATAGCTTGTGTTGGAGATCCCACATCGACTAGAGATTAGAGTCTTTCATTGTATATAAGTGGGTGCAAACCTCACTTTATCGAGCCGGTTTTATGGGGTTGAGTTAGGCTTAAAGTCCACTTCTTAATAGCTTGTGTTATGTTAACTTGTTTTGTATAAGTTAATATGTTGATATATTTTTTATTTGTTCAATATTTTTAAATTTATCTATTATTTATGAATGTATTTAAATATTACATTTATTTTAGACAAATAATTTTTTTATTCCTCAAATTTAAAATTATTACTTTTAGTTCTTGAAATATGAATATATTTGTTTTATTTATTCTATTTTAAATTTTGTTAAAAATTCCAATTAATATTACTCATGATGACAAGTCGTTTCTATGAATTTTATTTTTATTTTACATTCTTATCATGAAATATTTAATGTCATGTTTATTTTCCTTTTTAAAGTATTTATTTTAACGTTTCAATATAAAAACTTTTGAACAGAGGGATTAAAGTAAATTTTTCTCAAATTCCGGAAACTATGAAGATCAATTATAAATTTGAAGAACAAAAAATTAACTTAACCCAAATTTAAGAGATTAAAAATATATTTAACTTTAATAAAAATTTTTGAGGAATGTAAACATTCAAATGGACGTGCGAAAGAGTTCCCGAAAATTAATTTTGGGCCTTAGTGTTCATAGCTCAAAAAGAGAGCCCATGGTCCAAAGTATCATTTTGGTCTGCATCTACGCACAAAGGCACATAGAGCTTACATTCACACCCTCCTTTTATGTTGTTCACACTCCTTTTTTTCTGAAACTACCTATTTTCTCTCCTAAGGATGGCAAATAATTTTGAACATTCGTCCCAATCTTGAGAAACATTACTCAGTTTCACAAAATTTGTTTCTCGTAAAGTATATTCTATATTATAAACATTAGTTCTCATAGTGTATTTGTTTTATAGATTACAGAAGTTAGTTGGTGTAATAAAAAAATGTATATCACAAATTAATTTTCATAATACATTTAATTACGTAGTCACAGTTTCTAGTAATACATCCTAAAAATTACACTAGTAGAATCCAGAAAAGTTTACGTAAAACTTTAATGTTTGTTGTTAATTTTTTTACAAATTTAAATTAGTAAGAAAATGTTATATATTATTTGTTAGGAAGTGTCGCATATAGTTTTTTTAAAATTATTTATTAATTACTATTTTTAAAATTACGAAAAGATCCCAATATACTCATCATAAGTTTTTGAAAGAAAAATAAAATTGAGTTCTTAAGAGAAGACATTTTCGATATAAGAACACAACTTTGAATTATTTTCACGGTAATTTGGTATTCTTTTCCTTATATCTTCAAATTTAATTTTCAATTCTAATTCTTTGATATTCATAGAAATTTGCTTTGGCATTGAAGAACAAATACTCTTATTCCTTTCTAAATCTAACACAAACCTTAAACCAGAAGCTAATTTAAATTGAAAATCTGATATAATACGCTCGCTCTATGTTTATCAATTGTCATTAATTAACATTGAAATAGGTTTAACAGGTAACGAATCTAACACTCTATTGATCTGATGTTAGGTTAAAGATTGAAATGATTTTAGGGTGATCTGAAATTATTTATTTTTGAGCATGATAAGTGGGGTTTCCCATTCGCTTTATGTTGAAATCTTCTTTCACATATGTTACCTTGAATTACAGAAGTGAAACTGAAGGTTGAGATTATGTGTCCTAAAATTGATAACAGTATTCTTGCAGAAATGTTGATCTATTAAGAATCTTTGGAACTCAAAGTGTCTCTTCAACCCTTAATACAAAATAGGTTTCCACTCAAAACCCCCTAAAATGTGTTCCAATAGTAGGAACTTACAACATGAGTGTACTAAGAATTCCCAACCAGAGAGGTGTAGCCATACACTACCTCAAAAAAGCCTTACAAAATACCTGTGAAATCTAAGTAATCGTGGGAAAAGATAGTACATAACTGAATCAAACAAAGATTGTAGGTGATCGTGTGTCACCCTATTCCATTGTGCAGAGAGTATAGACATCTCATTCAAACTATTATACCTTTGATCAAGATATAGACATCCCAATGCAGTTAAGCCATACCTGCAACGTGAGAGTGGTCGCATATATAGATGTTTTCGTATTAATCACCTTGTGCACGTCCTCCCAAATCCAAACAGAAAAAGATGCATATTTTGGTCTTTATTCCTGCACATGCTAACAACTCTTTTTAAGTTTATTGATGTTAATTTGCATGAAAATAGAGAAGTCACCACCCTTCATTAACCCATCCTTATAAGTCATGGTCTTAGAACAACAAAGACTTCACCCTCTCCAAAGCCACAAAAAACTTTATGGATTATGTTCCACTGTGCTGCAGGATTCCTTATGCATCAATCAGTAAAGAAGTTAAGTCCTCTTTACACTTTATACCTGCTAGCCTGCAAAGATACACACATACTTTCCTCAAAAAGGCCAGCCTATTAGATCTGCAATCGATAAAACTACACAAAACAAAACAAATAAAGGCAAACTGCAAAATTAATACTGAACAACAACACCAGTCCAGAGCACACAACAATAGCAATCCTACATAACACCACTACCACCTCCAATAGATCCTATAATTGTTAAAGGAAACACATGTGGTCTTAAGATGAGCATTTGACTTTTCTCCTCACAGGTGGTGCTATGCAATATAGTGACCCTTTAAATATGAGATTACTAGCACCCTCCAGACAGGCAAATGCCTTTTTAACTACAGCAGAGTTGTTATAGTTATACTGATGTACCCGCTCCGTACTTCCTCCATTCCCCTACCATGTCACTCTAAGCTAGCAAAGGTGTAAACAACCCCTGGTGTAGATGCTACAACCTTGGTATGTGGAACTACACTTTTTCTGCCCAACTTCAAGTGCCATTATGATACCACTCAAATTTGAATATATTCCTTCCCCTCCACCCTTCAAACGAGAACTAAGACCATCCCAGATTTCTAACCAATTTGGTTGGCTTTACTTTGAGAGGGTGATTACTGACCTGCAAATTGACTAACCACCATACCCATTTTCATCCAACCTTTTTATCCTAACTTCTTCATACAAACTATTGGATTAAGATATATACTAATTAGAATATGAGAATTTTGATTTGGGTACCTTGTTCCCAATCCATGCCCACAACCAAGCTTGTGCCTCACAAAACACTTGTTGTCCATCACGTATTCCATTTTGGAACTCCACTTTATTTATCAACTTCCAAAGGTTCCACACTACAACAACCCCCATACCTTTCCAAATGAGGTTGCTTTTATGGTTCAATTGTGCAGTAGAGAAATGTGAGAAGTGTTCTCTCAGATTATTGTGTGCAACATTATTAATTCCCAACCACTTATCACATAACTGCCAGACCTGCCCTACTACCTTACAGTTAAAGAAAAGATGATTTATTGATTCATGGTAGTTTGTGCACAAAGAACACCATGTATCATCATTATGTATTATTCCCCTTTTATCAGGTTATCTTTAGTGGCTACTTGTCCCCATAGAACTCTCCAAGCGAAGAACTTTGTAGTAGGTAATGTTTTCACCTTCCACAAATATGAAAGTAATTTGCCTTTCACCCCTGATCCACCTTTGTTATTAATCATAAGCTGACTGCACCAAATATCCCCCACTCTTCCCAGGTTTCCAAATCTACTTGTCTTTCCTATCTTGTCTTAGATGTATCTTCTTTAAATCTTCCATTAGTGTATGCACCATAGGTTTCTCCCATTCAAACAACTTTCTCCAAACTAAATCCCACTTCCACATATTATTATCACAACACCAGCGTCAGACATCATCATTGTTTTTAAAACAACATTACCATAAATTCTAGGCATCCTTTCCTTTAGCGTAGTCCCTCCTAGCCATACATCATCCCAAAACTTTAATTTTTCTTTGTTTCCCACCTCCCAATCTATGTTGACACAAAACCAGTTACTACCTCAATTTTTTTTCTATTTCTTGGATATCCCTCCACCATTTAGACTGTTTTTTACCACTTCTCACAATGTTTCTACTTAAGACCCCATATCTAGATTCAATAACCTCTCTCCATAGCCCCTGTGTATTTGACCCAACTCTCCATAACCACTTTCCCAGAAGCGTTAGATTGAAGGCCTTAAGATCCTTCACTCCCAAGCCCCCCATCCCTTTTTTCGTGCAAAATGTGCTCCCATTTCACCTAAGAGATTTTTCTATTCTCACTTCCCCATTCCCATAGAAAAGACAATTGTATCTTTCAAATTTTATTTTCCATTACTGCTGACAAAGGATAAAAAATATCGAGACAACGCTCACAAAATCGCTTTAACTAGGCACATTCTACCCGCAAAACATAGAAACTTACCTTTTCATACTGTCAACTTCTTCCTTAGTTTAGTGACAACAGGCTCCCAAAAACTACTCAATTTATGATTTCCTCCTACCTACAGATCCAAGTAACATAACAGGATATTGCATGGTGGTCTTTGCTGATAAAAAAAAAGAGGATATTGCATGGTGCTGCAATTCATTATCCTAGATAATCCCTCTAGATGATTCTCTTGTATCCCTATTCCACCCAATTTTGACTTATGGAAACCTTTAATCGTGATGCTAGTTCAAAGCATTTAAAAGATATCTTAATTAGTCACCAAAAGTTATGAAACTAAAATGAATTTTATCTCTTCAAATGAGCAAATTGAGAGTCTTTATTTATTTTTTATGAAAAAAAGAAGAAAATGTACTGAAATTACGAACTCTAATAAAAATGTACAATGCTCATGGTATTCATAGAAGCTGATCTCAGTAGACGATTATTTCTTAGTTTATCGATAGCAGATGATATATATTATTAAATTTTTTGAATATTTCATGATGTGTATGTCACGCTATGCTTGTCTTGATTAAGAACTTAACATGGAGAAAGAGACGCCCTAACTTAGAGAAAGTGACTTTTACTTGAACATGGATGCTGATGGAACGAAAGTTGCTTTAATATGGCGGGTGGTTCACCATACTTATTGATTGCTACAGTTCAATAATGCGTCTATCAGGACCTATGATTGAAGAAGATATTTCAAAGGATTCATTGTCTTTGTTCCTCGCAATTCCAATTAGCTGACTCATTCCCTTTGCTAACTATGATCGTGTTTGGTTACATGCATACCCAGAAGTTATCAGTTCTCAAATTCCAGCACTTTTAATTCATTTGACGTGATATTATTGGTTGCGCTGTAAGAAAAATTTGCAGGCATGGAGTTTGATCAGGGATTCGCCTAACATTACTGCATTTTCAATAGGAACTTAGTGCTAAATAATTTTTGCATTTAAAACAATGTTCTGATTTTAATAATACTTTCATCTGTCATAAAACATGTCTAGAATTAAAATGCTGAAATAATTTATTATAATTTATTCATTTACATGTGGTGTCATGGTGTGGATTTTTTAGGATAATTTCTCACATAAAGTTATCAAAAGAATATGACACAGCTTTCCTCCAGAAAATTGTACGGTTGTTAAGAAGCAAAGGACATCGTCAGGTTCACTGTTTATTCTCCTGTGACAATCATTAGTTCTTTGCAATTGCGACATATCAATTACTACTCTATCTTCTTCTTCTTTTTTTATATTAAAATGTGATTTTTAGTTGATTCGCTTGTATAAGTTATATAGCTATGCTCTTTGTGTATACACTGAGGGAGAAAGAATTTGTCTAATGTGTTGCACCAGACCTCAAATATTCCATTTAATTTAATTAAATTTTCTTGATAAAAAAATTATAATATTCATTAAGAGTATCTTTATTAAAGTTTGTAAACTTAATTTTTGAATTCATACTTAGTTTGTTTATTTTAATCAACTAAGAATTTACATTATATATATGAGATTTGTTTCAATCCTTCTACGTAATTTCTTGGTATAGCATAATCATATACCTTAATAAAAAATCTCACCTTACTTAACTTTCTTTAACGTCATACACCGTACTGGTAGGGTCTGCACGACCGAGACCATGTTCCAGACTCGGTCATTACACCGATCAACACCACACAACCAATTATGTTTAAGTAGAATTAGTGAGTCTAATCAACAATCAAGAGCTAGGTAATACATTTCTAAACATGGCTCAGCTCTCTAATCTGACTCAACCCAATAAGAAAGGTCCACCACAATCATATAAATAACACATAGGTACGTCATTATACAATACTCATAAAACCGAGTGTCGAATACTAAATCTGACTTGAGCGTCAGAGTGTCTTCTGCAGGTACTATTCGAGTCTGGACTTGTGAAGACCGAGAGGTAGAGTTAAAGAATGAGAGTGAGAAGCTTGCTTGGAGAGGAGTAGAAGTGTAAATCGACCGACCAACTAAAGAAGTAGAGGAGTAGTTCCGATAGTTCTTTACGTCTCAATCCCGTTCAAGAACATAAACCAAGACTCTAACGTCACCAAAATATGGGAAATCCAGATAAGCCTTAGGATTTCTTTTAACCAAAAAAAAAAAAAACATAAATCTTCTTATCAAACACTTAATAGAGTGAAATAGACAATATTTAAACTGAATTGTACTTAATGCCTAAATGGGTTGTATACTTTTATATGGATGTTCACCTATTTTATTATCGAAATGTCTTTATATATAAACTCTTTAAAAATATATTATATATGCAATATGAAAGTGTTTTTATTCGTGTAATACTCACTTATTAGAATTGTTTTACGTCAGATAATGAAATTATTAACTTAAATATTTTGAGGTAAAAATATTTTTTTTAAGAACAACTTTGAATTGCCTACCATGACAAAAGAAAAAGGGCCTCTGTATTAGGTCAAAGTAACATTTCACGAGATTATCTAATTAAAGTAGGGATGACAATACGGAATGAACTATGCAGTTGATTCGCAGCCTGTTACCAAAAAACGTGATATGAGTTTACTAATCTAACCCGCTAACCCGTTTAGATCTGTTCCACATAATTCATAGTTCATGCGGGTCAACAATGGCCCGCATAAATAAAAATTAATTAATTTAATTTTTTGTAAAAATAAAATAATATCTCACCCACCCATTATTGTAATGTGATCTTTATTTTATTTTTAAAAAAATGGATTTAATGTATTAAAGAAATGAATGTTTTATTTTAATCATCTAAATAAGTTAATATTAAGAGTGTATTGGATTTAGTTTTAAGTAAAAAGTCTTATATATTTAAAATTCATTAATAAAAAAATAATATAAAGAAGATATTTCAATAAGATACTCGTTACAAAATTTGTCATCTTTATTAAAATATTTTGTAGAAAAACTTTGATAAGATACTTTGATACATTTACATACATATAGAGGAAAAATAAATATAAAACAAGACTTTAATTATTTGTAATGAAACCTAGTAACAATCCTCATATTTGAATTCCTTTATATTTTTATCTTAATTGAATGAATTGAAACATAAATAAAATTATAATTTTAAAGCAACAGAAATAGATTTTTTTATAATTAATAAAATTTTAATTTTTTTATACGAGTTTGTCCACAGATCCGCAGGTTACCTCTTATACGGGACGAACTAGAAAATGAGTCTACATTCATTACACGCGACGGACTATCCCGCATTACCACCCTAAACTAAAGTTTTGAATTCCAGCATAACATCAAGCTTAACTCATTATTCAGCCGATTCAATTTTAATTAAAGTGTCCATAATATAAATTTAATTTCTATTCTTATTTAATTATAAATTATTACATATAAATTAATATAAATCTTTATGATATATATTTTCAGTTTTTCTATTAACTCATTCCTGTTTTCATAACGTGATACTTTTTTTTAATCTCATACTTTTATAATTTCATTATTAATTATTATATTTATAATTTCCTTTATAGTGATCTTATCTATCTTGAATACTATTGTTTTTCATAGAAAACATTTGTAATTTATATAAAGAAAATACTTTTCTTTCTTTCGCTATCTAAATGTCAATTAACATTAAAGTGACCACCAATCTCTTTCTTTATCACATATCTTAATCTCTCCAGCTAAATAATATGCTCAAGTGAAAAGGATCACTAACAAAAAAATAAATCAAACGGAGCTTCTGGACTCTTTCCCTGAGATTATATACCGTTACTAAACCAACACAATAATACATATAGATATATGTAACAAATATACTCTTACAGAAATTAATAATATTTTCTCCTATACAAGTCTACCCATCATCACAAGAATTTTTAAAAAGTAATTCATTACATTATTATGGAAAAAAGGTTTTCTTAATAATGCTTCAAAATACTCTATAATAATAATAATAAAACCGGTTAAAATCACTATACAAGCAATATAGGTAATCTATGTCGAGTAATGATTTTGACATTTAACATGTCGTTCTATAACATATTAATACGTAATCTCTTCAATAATGTAATTAACATCATGAAAAAATACAGGTCAAAAGCTAAATAAATACTGTGTGGTAATTAGACTTGTAAACTTAGTTTTAGAAATTTCACTTTTAACAGCAAAGTACTTTTCTACTTTAAATTTGGTTTTATAAAAAAAAAGTAGTGTTTTGCAAATTACGCAGCACAATCAAATTTGACCTCATAAGGCCAAAAGTTGTTATTTCCAAATGTGTTCTGAAATAGTAACATGCCATTGAATGTTTCCAAACGAATGTTTGTGTGTGGCTAAGGCAGCACCAAACAAACACTGATAAGAGTCTTGTATTGCATTAGCACACGTGAGTCAAGTGCTTTTCTATCATTAATTGTAAAATTTAGCCATACTACAGATTTGAATTTGGCATCGAAATAACAACCCTTTATCGCTATAAAAAAAGAAGATTTTGTAAATTAGAGGCAAATTTGTATGATCTTTAATTTCAATGCAGTTAATTAAAGAGCGTAAGCAATGCATTAAGAATTTTCTGTGAACGAGGGTACATATAATTATATATGGACCTGGTTGACATTTGGTAGGTACTAGAATGGTTTCTCCGAAGGATAACGAAATTTTGGCTTCTGCAGGACATGAAGATATGGGTAATGGTTCATGTGTGAGTGAGAAGAATATGGGAGTAGTGCCCCCTACACGCATAGTCTTCAATGGAACTAAACAGCCACACACACTTCTATCAGTGCTTGACGTTAGCCAAAAGGACAGATTACTATACAGCCAGGCATCACAGCACATTGTTTCAACGCCTTCATAAATTCTGCTACTAGAAAGCCATACACAATTCACATCTCAACGCTGGCAAACTTATGCCATTGTCTTCAAAACCCTTTCCCTTTCCTTTCCTTTCCTTTCCCCATATATATTTATATAATACTACTTTACTCATAAGCATAAACACAATATGGATGAAGCTTTCTTCATACAAGTTTTTACTTTTAATCAGCCAACCATGGCATCTACTGAAATGAAACAAACTTTATAGTTGAAATATATGATTAATTAGGGTTATTTTTTAAAGAGATAAGCGAAATTGAGAAGAATTTTGAATTGGTGATTGGGTGTATTTTTGAATTGTAATAGTCTAATTAATGTAAACGAGTTACGTCGATGTCTGATTGACAAGCACGAGTCCTTGTCCTTTGTCATCTTCTCAAATGTGCACATGTTACTGACCCATTGTGGGCTTGTCCTTTCTAGTTCTTTACTTTGAGATGGTGTTGGTGGAGGCTCCTCATGCCTACTTGAACATGTATTATACTCATGGATTAATTGAAGAATCCATGCCTTTCAACATCAAACATGTCTATGGTTTCGTATTCTTCTCCATCCAGTCCTAGCACAATAAGAATATTTCAAAATCCTGAATACGCAGATCTTGTGGAAGCGGCCGGTTGGTCACTTCTGTTTTCTTTCCCTTCTTCTAATTTGTACGTATTTTAGTTCCTCCTATATTTGCAAAGCCATGCAGTGAAAACTAAAAATATACACATGTCAGAGGACATGTTCAATCATCCTATCTTTTCTGGTTAAATTAATAAATAATAAGAACGACACAAAAATGAAAGAAATTGTTTTAGCGAATAGCTTTGATGATGGCAGATAGCTATTGTTGGAGAGCATATAAAAGTGAAATTCAGAAAAATTATGACGTTGTCCATGATTTGATCCAAAGGAGAGAAGATAAGGGTCCACACTTCATATATTAGAGAGTGGGGGAATGGTCTTATAATTATTAGAATCTTACAAGAGTTCACAGTAGCAAGGGCCAGCAATCTGCCTTTTGAGTATCAAATTGGACCCACTGCAGATATAAAATTAACGGCTGAGTCTACTTAGGTAGTTTAATCTTTGAGGTTTGGGGCAAAACCAATTTACTCTCATCTCATGCTATGATGATGGGTGCCAAGTTTTGCCATGTATATATATACAGTTAGGTAGCTAAAATGTATTGTTTTGTTGCAGATTTCATATTTTTTCTAGTTTTGGAAGAGAGATAGGTGAGCTATCAATTGTGGAAGACAAGTCCAGGGTTGTATGGCTAGTGTGAGGACAAGCATTCCCTTCTTGAGCTCCCATTTTAAGTTTTGTCCTCTTCTGAATCAGAGGGCGCCACCTAGCTGTACTAAGACTTGCCGTTACTTATTATATATACCTCCAAAACAAACAGGTGATCTTCGTGCAATAAACACACACAATTGAGCCCTTCTCTTGCGTTCTAGCCAATTAAAACAACCACCGCTCCCTCTTCATCATGTGTTATTCCTTCATTGGCTCATGTACCAATAATCATTAATGCTTTCCTCACTAACTACTCTTACTACTACTCCTTTTCTGCCTGTCCTTATACATACCCCTCTTCAAAATTCATTTTATTTACACCACCAAAAACCTTCTCCTCAATTCCTCATGAATTATCTTACATTTTCCATCTCTTCATCCTACCTACTGCCTCCTCCTCGCCCCTACTGCCCAGCTATTTATAAATCTACATGCTAGGGTTAGGGTTACTCGCCAACTATATATTAATTGTATATAGACACAGCTACCGCTATATTATATTATATTATATATACATCTCTCTCTACATCTTCTTCTGCTTGCTTTTGGATGAAATCATGAACTGAAAGGATCCATCTGTCCATCCAAGACTCTTTTCTGTTGTCTGGTGTTCGCAATCGAGCGGCGGTTAGGGTTTTGCGAAGATGAAAAAGAGACAGGTGGTCGTCAAGAGAGATTACGCCACGTCTTCTGCGGTGGGGAATATTCGATACGGGGAGTGCCAGAAGAATCATGCCGCCAACACGGGAGGCTACGCAGTGGATGGTTGCAGGGAATTCATGGCTAGCGCCGGTGAGGGAACGAGTGCGGCGCTTACGTGTGCGGCTTGCGGCTGCCACAGGAACTTTCACAAGAAGGAAGTACTGCTCGGCGTAAACTGAACCAGACCAACCTTCTCGCTCTGTGATTCGTGAGTGAGTTCAATACCCTCTTTCTTATTCTCCCCCTCCATTCCTACCACCCACAATCAGAAACCAAAAAAAAAATAGAGAAACACAATATATATAATATATATATATCGAAGACTTTGTGTATCAAATTACCTGATTCAATTCACCTTTTCTTCTTCTATCTTGCTTCCTTTGGTGCTTGCAATTAAGTGTTGATTGCTGATACAATAGACATTGATTCTTGTGAAAGAAAATATTGAACTTGTGGACTTCTGTTCTTGGAATATTACTCAATTGTTCTCTTCTCCATCTTTTGCTCTTCCAAATCTTCTTCCTTTGTTGTTTACAAGGCTTAATCTTGCAAGGAAGGGACAATAAAATGAAGAGAAGATAAAGCGATCCACCATGTTCAAAACTTAGTACAATCATTTCTTAAGCCAATTACGCTCCTTTGTCATCTTCTTGTTAACCTTTTCTCATTCACCCGAAAATAGATGGAATCTTGGATAATGAATTTAGTGGAGATTACGCTTTAAGGACTACATCTTTCAAGAATAAAGAACATGACTTCAATATTTAATCATATATTGTATTTTCTCATTAATTATAATTAGTCGCTGTTTTATCTAAATAACTAAACTTAAATGTTAGTTTCTCGCTGAAAATAAACACAACAAATATTTATAATATTTATTTAAATTTTCTCCAAATTAGCATAAAATAATTAATCGAGAGAATTAATATTTTTAATGCATTAGAGTTCTTTTTATTTATTGAATGATTTTCATTTAATACTTTATAGACATTACTCTACTGCTCTTTTAGTTTTTTGTTGTTGTCTTTTTCTACTAAAAAGAACAAAATCTATACCAATTACATATGCACACGTTGAAACATTCTTTAATTTAATCATCATTATCCCTGCCTTTTAAAATACAGTCTAATGTTTATGTATGCCTGGAGACATATAATGAAAAGTAAAAAAATATTAAATTAGCAATATGTTAACTGTTTATTATCTACTTGTTAAGTGATTTTAAATATTCAGAAAATATATTTAAAATTCATACTATAAACTTATGAGTACCAAATAAAAAAAAATTCAATCTAATTAACTAGATTATATTAAATGTTTGACAGCATTTCCAATATGTTTCTCTTTTGAAAATAATACCCTAAACAACTCAAATCAATTTGTAATCATCTACAAAATGCCAAAATACCCTTGCTGGTTTTACATTAATTTTATATCGAATGTTTTTTCTACGTTATGTAATAGGTTATGTATTAGGGTTAGTTAACTCTTCAAATAAACCATATTTATTATTTCGTGCTGATAAAAAAAAATAACTGATTATTATTTTGAGTTTAGGCGGGGTCCATAAGCTTCTTTGTTTATGTGTATACAGTATATTGCACTAAACACTGAAATTTAGTGAGGTGAAGAAAAAATTCTTTTGGTTGTGTTTAAATGTTTTTTTATTGTTGAATCTACTATAGCTTTATAGGTGCGAAATAAATATTAACATTGACTGATAGATGAAAATTTGTTGATATAAAAATGTTGGTTTTGCTTTATTTCAGATTATAGTTTACCTTTTATGCAATAGTGTATTTTTTTTCAAAATATGAGTTATTTTTTTCAAAATATTAGTTATTTTTTTATTGGTTTAGCAAATAAAATCAGTCTAACAAATACTGGGTTTTTTTAATTGGTTTTGGAATTTCTACAGCATTTGTTCTTGAAAGTCTCCTTTTCTATATTAATTGTAAACACAATTGATAAAAAATATTGTTTTAGAAAAAAATAATACTATAATTACATTAATTTCTTCTTGATATACAATTTCAAATTCAAAATTTCAAATACATAATAAAAGAGATTCAAAATTAAAAATAATAACGTCAATTACAAGTACAATGTAACACCTATTTTGTCGTAATTTTATGTTAAATATTTAATATAAAAGATTTGAAAGATTATTTTATGAAAATTAATTATTTAAATTTATGAAAATGATGTATAACTTCTATAAATTGTTTTAAATTTATTTTCATAACTGTATTCAAACATTTAACATGTAAATTCTCGGAAACATTTTATTTACTAAGTGTTTAGAAAGAAAAACCTATTGACCAGTTCATCTTATTACGAAAAAAAAAAACATTATTCATTTAAAAATTAATTTAATTTATTTCAATTTCTTATTAAAATTTGGAAAAAAGGATAATTACTAATGAAGTATTTTTTTTCATCGCACATTAATGAAGTATTTACTTTCAACTACTTATTTATGAGATTCGGCTAATCTCTGTCTGTACCAATGATTTGTTTTTAAACTACTTTAATTTTAATAACTTCTAAATGAAGCTAACATTATAAGTTAATTTCCAATGCAAAAATTAACACAGCCTTAATTTATCTCTTTATAGGTTTAGTTTCCTCATTTTTAAGACATAGGTCTACTTTTTCCTCCAATCCACAAAGATCTTATAACATCCTATTTAATAATATATTATT
>Ga0123342_1002365_pt1 | contig 31355 bp, 17 predicted proteins | sample Turbeawhitnodule_FD_89960 | JGI IMG/M metagenome (GOLD analysis project Ga0123342, IMG submission 89960) | Root nodule microbial communities of legume samples collected from Mexico - Turtle bean Mexico white nodule | ecosystem: Host-associated > Plants > Roots > Nodule | place: Mexico: Nepantla... | reverse complement strand
GAATCTGACTTATATGGCACCAGAATATGCAGAATTTGGAAAAGTGTCAATTAAGACTGATGTGTATTCCTTTGGGGTGGTTCTGCTACAGCTAATAACTGGAATGAGGACCACAGACAAAAGGGTTGCTGATAAAGGTCTGGTGGGATGGGTAAGAGAAAAGCTTTATGCATATAAACTGAGTATCATTTCTTCTTTCTTTTTGGCATCACTGCATGTTCTGCTGCTTAATTCTGCTGCAATGTTGGATATTAAACCAACTAACATGATATTAGTTAGATTGGTCACAGTTGAAATTTCTTTGAAATGTCTATTAGTTGATGATTAGCTCTCTAATTAGCAAATAGAGTTCATAAGCAAACACAAGAATGATATTGTTTTCATATGATGGTAGATGATTGTTGTTACTTGAGATGTCAGCCTAACTGATATGTCAAGTTGCATAATGATGTCTAATATGAAAGTTTTTATAAAAAAAATACAAAAATGCAAATTCCAAGGATATTTAGTTGGTGATTCTTGTTCAGGCTAGACCACTACTGAAGGAAGGAAAATGCCAAGCCCTTATTGATGGCAGAATGATCAACTCCCATGATTGCCATCAACTCTATTGGATGAGCCGTTTGGCTGGAAATTGTCTTCAGAGGGATCCCCAAAAGAGATTGCACATGAGTACAGTAAGTCTACTGCACAAGCTAGTTCCATTCCATAACTTGAATGGCATCTAAAGTTGTCATATTCTGCTGTTTTCTATAAGGTGATTTTGTATTTGATGATAGGTGGTGAAGGCCTTAAATCAGATAGGCAAAGGTTGTAGCTGCATTGTGAGAAAAGATCATACCCTTCTAATCTCATCAAGCCCTTCTTCTACCTCAAAAGATCATACAGAGTACTCTTCAGAATCACAGGAGTGGTCAGAATCATAGTGAAAGATGAAAAGCCTACACCATTTTCTTACTTTAGGGTCATGTTTACAGTTAAACAATACTTAAATTGAGATTAAGCAATATTTTTTAGTTGTTTGTTAAAAAGTAAGTTTTATTTGCCTTTAGATCAAAGAATATAGCAAAAACGTTGCTTATTTATTTAAGTGATAGGTTATTAATAGTGGACAATTATGAGCAACGTTTAATAAATTGTGGGTACTTTAGATCATGTTTTTTTAAATTTTTGGTATTTTAAATGATATTTTAGACTATATTTTTTTACATTATGTATACTTTAAATCACGTTTATTTGGCATTGTCTTTAATATATTTGATAAAGCATATGTGACCCAATGACAACATAACTCAACCTCAAGTCAATAACCATGAGTCAACACTCAATTTTATTCGGGTAATAAAAAATGTTAAGTAAAATAAAATACAATTGATTTGAAAAGTAAACACAAAAAAATATCTATTGTGGGTTGTAAATGGATTTTTAAAAACAAATTCAATGTAGATGGTAGTTTTGAACGTCACAAAGCAAGGTCAGTGGTAAAAGGTTTAAATGAAACGAAAAGATTTGATTATACTGACACGTTTAATCCAAGTGTTAAACCAACTACTATGTGTATGGTTCTTACTCGTGTCATTTATTCTCAACGGAAAATACATCGTATTGATGTCTACAACGTGTTTCTAAATGGAGATATGAAAGAAAATGTATATGTGCAACGATCGCTCAATTTTGTTTCTCATTAGCCATAGGTTTGCAAGCTTAAAAAATGCAATTTATGGTCTTAAATAGACTCCACGATCTTGGTTTCAAAAACTCAATCATATCTTATAAAATCTAAGCTTCAATTCAACCAAGAGTGACTTTTATCTCTTTGTTAAATTATGCGATAACTCTGCTCCTTTTGTTTTAGTTTATGTCGATGATATCATTATCATAAGTTCCTCATCTAATGACATTAACTCTCTTATATTCATGCTAAGTAATTACTTTTCCTTGAAATATCTTATCTAGATTCTTTTCACTACTTTCTTGGTGTAGATGTTTCAAGGACCAAAGTAATTTACAAGAAGCATTGTTGGTTATTTATAGTCTTTAACTAGTTGGAGATTTAAAGAAAATGAAACTTAAATACACTTAGAAATGAAATGAAATTCCTATAACTAGAACCCTCCAATTAACCAAAAAAATTATAAAGAAAAAGGAGAGAAAATTTGAGTTTCATAATTCAAAATCCATGAAAATATTTTCTTGGTAGTTTTTGCCACCCTCTTTCCCTTTTCCTAATTCCTCTTGGTTTGAGATTTGTAGTCTTAATTGAACTCCAATTTGAATTTCACATTATGTTTCTCTTCTTTTCTTCTAATCCTTTTTATGAACATTTTTTTGCATAATTATTTTTGGACTTCAAAAAACTCAATTAAGCTTAATCTCAATATTACTATTTACACCACAAAATAAAAAAAAAACTATTTCTTAATTGCACTCCTAAAAAATACAAAAAATAAATAAATATCTTATTTTATTAAATTTCTTTGTTATTCTTCCTAAAATTATATGCTATTGTTTATTTTCTAGTTTTTCATTCATATCATTACCACTTTACCATGTAAAAAAAATATGATTTACTTTACGCAGATAGTATTCTTATATTATTTTTATTTAAATATTAATAACAAAATGTTATTTTTACAAAAGAAATTCTTTTTTATTTTATTCATCTAGGTATCCAAAATTTTCTTGTAATTTGGTGATAAATTTTGATTTGTTATTATAAATTAAAAATTTCTTATTATTTTAAGAAAAAAATATAAATTTGATTATTTAAAATTTTCGAAATTACTACATTATATTTTCTTATCAGAAAAAAAAAAGATTATTATTTTGTCGTTGTTGCTGTCCACATGGGACATAGCAGAGGTGAATTCGGAAAGAAAACACAAGACGACACAAAGCGTGAACGAAACGACAATGCGTTTTGGCTGTGGAAACGCAGAAGAATAAGAAGACAAGATTCTGCAACTTCTTCTACCTTTCACGTTTTACTGTTAGGGCTCACTCAATTTCCGATTCACTTCAAATTATGCGTTTCGTTCATCGCTTTCTCACCGAATCAAACCACGTGGCAGATAATCGCGGTTTCTCCACCGTTTCCTTTTGTTGATCCGTGGAATCGCGCACACGGTACCTCTTCAATTTCGTTAGATATCGGGTTTTAGGGTTTGGGAGGGGGATAATGGTAGGACTTGATAATTTGGGTGAAAAGGGGGTTTTAGTGTGATCATGGACACCCAATTGGACATTGACTTATTTTGATTTGGGTTCGGGTGAAGATCTGTGAACCAGGAGCATTGTTTTTTGTTTGAATGGTATTAATTTAGTAGATTTGTGCTTCTCAGGTGTTGGTGTGTGCACTGAAGTAGAAAGAAGAATACTGAATTTTGAGCAGCATGGTGAGTTTTGTTTTCTTGGGTTTCTTGTTTTGGTTATGTTCCTTTGTTTGTTGTTCTAACCTTGGTTCACTTGATTTGGTGATGGTGACGACTCTTTATGGTTATTTTTGGGGAACCAAATTTAAACAAAATATATAGAATTACTTGCTTGGAGCTTTCAAGCCTGCATGTAATGTCGTGATCTCGTTTAACGATGGGAAGAACCGGAAGCAGGTAAGCAGCTATTTTTGTTTTGTTTTTATAAGTAATGGTATACATCGCATTGTAGCAATTGCATTTTGTAATAATGTTGCAAAAGGCAAAGGTTGATGCTAGTGGAAGTTCAGGGTGGTGGGAGGGGATTTGTGATCTTTCAATAGCTTTGATTTTCGTTGTATCGTTGTAGTGTCTTACATGCTAGTTTTGGTTGATTTCCTTTCTGTGGGTTTTTAGGTTCCCTTTAAAAAGGAAAATGGTCAAACGGTTACAGTCCCACTTTTCCAAAGTCAAGAAAACATTGCTGGGAAGGTATGTTATTTGTTGTTGTTCATAATATTGGACCATTGAGTTTAAGTTTAAACCATGGTGCGTTTCAGTAACTTTTGATATATTGTCAACCTCACTGTTAATATTATTTTATCTGCTGCCATTTTTAGATTACTGTAGAACCAATGCAAGGGAAGAAGATTGATCACAATGGTGTAAAAGTTGAGCTCCTTGGACAGATAGGTTCGTACTTGACTAACCTCTCTGATTCTTCAATGTGTTATGTGTCTGGAAAATCTCAATGAAAGAAAACAAAAGGAAGAAGTAGAATGAGTTATTGTTTAAAAATATTTTCAGTATTATAATAAGTGATGAAACTGATAATGATAGAAAAATTCTGTTGTACTTTGTGGAATTTTGCTGCGCTTGCATAAAGGAATTTACCTTGTCAGTTACCATTCAAAGTATATGATTCTCCATTTCCCCTAAAATAAAATTTTCATTATCTACTATTTTTGTCCTTTTCTATCGTGTGTATTGAATGCTCAATTACGATTAGAACTCCTAGGCATGTTACATTTGCATCACATGTAAGATAGATGTGTGATTTTCTCTATGTAATTGACCTTCATACCTTTAAGGAGTCTGGAATCATTTAAAAATCAATCTGGCATCAGGGATGCATGCTACTCTTAAATTTTATTCATTGTTTTCTTATAATCTTAGGGAAACATAACTCAATTATTTTACAGAACACTTCCAGTCCTAAAGATGCACAGCAGAAAGTTTGATTTCCTAATTGAAGCTTTTCATTTCAGTTTTATCAAAGTAGTTTATGGAACTTGTTTTCTTTGGATTTGTTGTACCCACCCTTTTCTCTCTTGAGCATCTGCATCTGAAACTGTTGTGATCTCCCTGACATTGATAATCTTATTTCAATTTTTTGAGCACTTCAAGATTATTTTTACAATGATGTATGTAACTGTTAAATTTTTTACTGGTAATGGCTGGCAAAAAATAAATTATCCATTCATCGTTATTACTTTGGGAATAATTTTTGTTGTGACAGTTATCTTTTTCCTAATTTATTACTGACAAGTTCATTTTGAATTTTGTTTCGTTGTGCAGAGATGTATTTTGACAGAGGAAATTTTTATGACTTTACTTCCCTTGGTAATCGGCTGTTCTCTGCCACTTCCATTCTTGAATGAAAATATTCTACCTGGTTGTAGTTGGTCTTTATTTAGTACAATTTGACCCTTGGGATGCCTACTGTTGTGGAATAACATATTTTCTTTTTACTGTCTTCTGCAGTACGAGAACTAGATGTTCCTGGAGAAATTTATGAGAGGAAAACATACGCATTTGAATTTTCTACTGTTGAAATGCCATATGAAACATATAATGGGGTGAATGTGAGGCTTAGGTAAGATACTTTGTAGATCCATGGACCTGTCTGTTTATGCATATGATCTTTGTTTGTAGTCTTTCTGAAATATTTATTCTGCTAGGATGAATATGATATTTTGTTATGCTTTTATGCATTTGCAATTTCCAGGTATGTATTGAAAGTGTCCATTAATCGGGGCTATGCTGGAAGCATAATAGAATACCAGGATTTCGTGGTATGTTCTATTTCAGGAAATGGAATTTCTGATTTGTGGTCTCCGATATCAAATTTATTTTTGTTTTATGAAATCGCTTCATTCATGGACAATTTGTGTTGGATGTAGTTGTAGAGTATATAATTCACTTGAGTACACTACCCCATCTAAAAGAAATAAGTTTGTATTGTGTATGTACTTTTTTCATTAACTTCTATATTTTTTCTTCATCTGTCAGGTTCGGAATTATTCTCCACCTCCAGAAATTAACAATAGCATCAAGGTGAGCATAATGATGTGGTAATTAAATTTTAATTCTGTCTAGCACATATCCATTGCTGCAAACTGTGATATTCATTTTCACAATTTTCAATCAATCAAAAACAATAATGACTCAGGAACAATGATAAAGTGAAGCCATAACATCAATGTCAACCATTGCCTTTGATTTACCCGTTGCTAAGTATCTGCTGGTGCATGTAGTTATTGTGATAGCTCTGTTAGCTGAGGGCCTTAGTTAATCAGTAAGGGGTCAGTTAGTGGGTTACTCAGTGAGTCGAGTGCCTGATGTTGTATAGAAATACGAAGAGGGGTTCTGAGCAGAGTAATTTATTGTGTGGGAAATTGTAAAGGAATTGGAAATTGGAAGATAGAGGGAGTTCAAAACCCAGGAGTGTTCATTTTATCGTCTGTGCCTTGTTCTTGATTCTGAAAACACATTGGTGCCAATATTGGGAATAATGGCTCTTAATAAAATTTATTCCTTGTGTGCTTTACCTCAACTTTGTTATTAGCTAGTTCCATTTCTTAATTTTATTTCATGGTATTGTACCTTGGACAGATGGAAGTTGGAATTGAAGATTGTCTACACATTGAATTTGAATACAATAAAAGCAAGTAAGCTGAAAATTTAATTGGCTATTTGACTGGAATTGTGTCAACTTTTACCTGGCTGTTTATCTTAATTATGTACCAACCTGTCTCCTGTGGAGTTTCTGTTCATACTTGCAGTATGAAACATATGTATTGCGTTATCTTGTTCTTGTAGACCTATGAATTTGTTTTTCCATTTACATGATGCCTATTGATTATAATAGAAACACCTATACAATTTAGCAGTTATCTGCACCAAAGATATTTTTGTCAAAAAAAGCAATGCATCTAGGAAGCAAAAATACGTACAGTAAATTTTATAAAGTATAGGACACATCATGACTATAATATAATATTTAAAATTCATTTGAAATAGACATTTTAATCAAAAGATTGAATTGAAATTTTAAAATTTTTGTGACTTGTAAAGTTGTAACAATAATAATGAAATACAAAAATTTATCTAATTATTGTAGTATACCAATCTATGTTGGCATGAAAGTTTGAAATATATAGGAAAAAAATTATAAAATTGCAGCTAAGATTTTTAAATGTTTGTGCTGTGTTCAACGTGGATATGTTCAACGTGGCTATGACATGACATGGCTAATTTAGAAATGTCTGTGCATCTTAGTACTGTATATTGCATAGAGCTTTAGTGCATTTGTTTTGAAGAGAAGATATTTTTCTCATCTAATTTGTACTTTACTGGGGAGACTTGCAAATACTTATTCATATTTACTACTCTTCAGGTATCATTTGAAAGATGTCATCATTGGTAAGATATACTTTTTACTTGTCAGAATCAAGATAAAAAACATGGATCTTGAGATTAGGCGTCGAGAATCCACAGGGTCAGGGACCAACACCCATGTTGAGACAGAAACATTGGCTAAATTTGAGTTGATGGATGGTGCTCCTGTTAGAGGTAGGTTAGCCCTGAAATTGGATTACATCTTTTGTACTTTCTATTTACAAATTAATCTGGATAACTTAAAAATGTTTTAGACCTATCATCTATGTTTTCATATATACCTTTAGGGGGTAAACCAACTACCCCTTTTGTATTGACTGAACTTTAAGATAAAAAAATGTCTTGAAGCATAATATCTCATAATTATACATACATATTCTTAAATCTTTTTTAATTCCCTCTTTTACCTGAGATGTCATGTATTTTACTGGCTTTGTATTCATAACTTATGTTTGTTATGAGAAAAACATTAATTAAGGCAACAATTTTCTGCCGCATAGATGTTGATTTTAATGACGTAAAAAACTTGCATTTTTTTATGTATATATTAAGATAAATTACATTTCTCTGGATTGATTGGTAAACTACAGCTCTTTCTTTATTTTAAAAATTATTAATTATAAATCATTGATATTTGAGAAATATATGAATGTTTTAGGTGAAGTTTCGAAAGCCATGCCATAGATGTTCTGAAATTAATAACAAAGCTTTTAATAATATGTCTTTAGAAGACTTGGTCGTATCATCACTGTTAAGATTAGTTTATGTTAGAATCGGCTAAATTTGTAACTCATTTCATTTCTCTACGTAGGTTAGTATAATTTAAGCATGTCTCCAGGGAAGAGAGTGTATCAAAATATAAAAAATTGTCAAACTTTACAGAAACTGGTCTCAAGCCGAGATAAAAGAAGGTTGTCTCAAGTAATTGATAGACAACAATTTTGTCAATTTTTTTATGCCAAAGTATTAACATTATTTTATATATTTGTAAAAATGTGCTAATGTTTTCGTACATCATCGCATAGACAATGATTAAAACTGAAAACAATAAACAGATGTTTATTTCACCTCAATGAAAATACATTTCACCTTTATGTGTGTGATTGTATTTACAGGTGAATCAATTCCGATCAGACTGTTCCTCAGTCCTTATGAGCTGACACCAACTCATCGCAACATTAATAACAAATTCAGTGTGAAGTACTTTTTAAATCTTGTGTTGGTTGATGAAGAGGACAGGCGATATTTCAAGCAGCAGGAAATCACAATGTATAGGCTGCAAGAAGAAACTTCATGATTACATATCATAAAGGGAATGCGTATTAGGTATGTAACAAATAAAAAAAATTGTGATGGACATTGAGAGCTCTTACGTATGGAAGTAGTCACTTGAATCCTGTTTCTTAAGTGGTAAAATGGATTGGTTCTATCATGCTTGAAATTCATCACTTTCAAACATGTACATTGACTGATTTCTCATTCATGTCTTGACAGTTCTGTAATTTTTAAACATGACATCGAAGGAAGCATCTTCAGAAATGTATTGGATCAGTGATACCCGTGAGAAAGTGGGTGATTTGTATACGTGTGATATCTGTAGTACTTTGGCTTTTTGTTTTCAACTTTGCTTTGTTTACCTCATGAACATAATGATATCCTTTTTCAATTCTTTTTAAGAGACGGAATCTGATGGCTTATCTGTCTATGCATTGCCATCTTCTACTTTATGTTACATCTATTCTAGTGACCATACTTTGTACTCAATGTACCATTTGAGCCCATTTTGTCTGTAGTTTCGTGAAATTGCATAAATTCTCCTTGTATTTTTACATTCACAACAACCTCTTCTAAGAGGATGGTGTAATATTTTGCAAACAATGAAAGAGGTTATTGAAATGTAAAAAGAATGTTGACATAATGTTTTCAAATAATTGGGGCAACCCTCCTTCCCCCCTTTTCTTAAGGGTGTCGATAAATTAACATTTTATTCATTTTTATTTAATATTATATTATTATAAGTGTTTGTTAACTGTATGCTATTTACTGTTGATGGTGTTAAAGAAACTTTTCTCTTTTCTTAATTAAGAGGAAACCAAAAAGTTATGAATTGTGAACAAGGTAATAATTAATGTAACATCCAGAAATGGTAATATCTTCAGATACAGGAATAGCATGTTAGACACTTCTGTACAATTTTTTTATTAAGAGTATATGTGTACATTTTATTTGGCTTTGTAGTTCACTATTAACACATGACTTTAGACAGTTAAACTATTAACATGACTTTAGACTATATCAATAGAGAATGATATTAGATGCTCTATGTAATTAAGTAAATACAAGATGAGATTATCTTGTAGTTAACAATGATGAAACTCATTTATATTTACTATTTACTATTTTATGATTCAAATCTTTCTAAAAGAAACTCGTGTCTATATGGTTTTTATAAAAAAAAAAAAACTGTTTTTATGCATTCATTGTAAATCTGATTACGATATTTCATCTAAAATTATTCTAAAAATTAGAAAAATCAGTTTTATTCTAATAGTGTTTTGATACAATTTTATCTATAATATATATCATTTTCCTATCTTCTTCTTTTGGTCATACAAAACAAATGTCATTTTAAATTTGAATAAGATGGACGTGTCCTAGCATTTTAAATGTAGTGAAAAGTTGTTACATACAGGAGAATAGGAGAAAAGTAAGACTTTTCCCTTGCTTTGATTTTTTTATTTTATTTTGATCTTTCTCTTGTAAGAATTGGAATGTATGGATAATGTGTATAGTTAAGTTTATATTGGAATTTAGAAAACCTATGGGGTTGTAGTATACTCTTTAGAAAATATTTGGGTCTTACAATTAAGAAGGGAAGAATGATTATTTCCAAAATATATTCTCTAAACTTACTAATATATTTTTTTATTCGGCTTAGTGGCTTATGGTATATTTATTCCTAGAGTATATTTAGCTCGATCTCTATCATAGTAATTATAATTTGAGTTCAATCAAAGTATTTTTAACTCTATCCTTTAGAATAATTTCAAACTAACGTTTTGATGAAAACATTTTCACCTTAAACATTTTTTTTAATATAGTCCTGGTTTATGAGAGTATCTTCAACTTTCTATTTTTCAAAATAATTTCAACACATCTTTAATTTACTTTTGGTCAGTATCTTCCATTCTATTTCCATCATATTATCTTTAACTCAAATCCTAAATATCTTCAATTATATTCCTATCATGGTATCTTCAACTCAATTTCAACCAAATTACTTTTAAATTAGCCTCAATTAGAATATTTTCAGGGGAAGTTTAGGAATTTTACTTTATATTAGAGTAGGTTCCAAGTTGAGTTCTAGGATGGAAAAGGGTGGCTAAGGCTGCGGTTAGGCCAAGATTAAAAGGTTTAAGAGATTTATTTTGGGATATGACGGTTCTTGAAAGAACTTTGGTGAAAGGTGGCGGAAGCAAGAGGTAAGGGAGATGACGTTCTCGGTTGATTTTCTAGGTCTTTTTGGTGGATTCTTGGTTAAGCTTGATTTGGTGAATTTTGGAGGTAATTTGGGTGAACCTAAAGGCCGTGAGCTAACGTCATTAGGCAAAGGGTTGAAGGTTTTTCTTGATTTTATTGGAGAACCACAAAGGTGTGACTCGGGTGTGGGAAGGTTGGCCGTGTAGTATTTTTAGGTTTTTGTTGATTCTAAAACAATAAGATCAGTGAGATAGTTTGTGACTAATTCTTCACCTAAAAATGGTTCATATCCTAAATATAATATCGGGATTAACATACCCTATCCTTGTGTTGTTTTACATAATAAATGTAACAAAGAAATAGAGTCTATAAAGCTACAAGAAAGAAACAAGTTTCTCTACCTGGGCATTTGATAACACAAGTCATACCCATATCTATTTGGACAGTAGATGTTATGTTACACCTATTACCCATACTAGGGAGTAAACATAAATGGATAATAAAAGTTTTGAATCATATGTTGAGCGGTTTTCTGAATGAATATCAGACAATTGCAAAAAAGAGTCATGTTAATCCACAAGCAAAAAAAATCTCCTGTACTTGAAGAATGAGTTCCACTACTGTCTCTTGACATTATCACTAGCATCAATCATACCAGCGTGGTTCATGCCGTCATGCTCAGAATACAGCTCGTGCCAATCTGAGGCAAGTAAGACATCTGGCCAAGTGAGATTCAACAGAGACATGGATGGATTTTCACTCTTAGGGGCCAAAACTTGATATTGCAATTTCTCATTCTTGCCTGCAGATTTTTCTAATGAAATCTCAACTTCACGATATATTTGTTGCAACTAACAAACTTAACACATGAATTAAGGGAAAAATCCACCGACTTTATTTTCATCAAAATTCATAATGAAGACAAACTTCATAGGAAATAATTTTTTTGATTTAATTTATTTAGGACGAGTCAACTTTTTTATGATCCAGAATATGCATGACATGACATAATTAAGCTTTGCTAAGTAAAATAACCTAAATAAAAAAAAAAAATCAGTGTCAAATATATATGTGGATGTATGCAGAAAATAGTGAATGCTTTCCAGATATCATCCTTATCATACCACACTAGAAGACTAGAAGGTACTAACCACTAAAGGTCTGAAAAGGTTCCCATCCATCCCACGACTTTCCATTGGTGCCAACAACAGGATGCTCATTAAGGATTGAAGTTGCACCAAAGGGAGATACAGGGTCAGCATAATCCTCCCACTCTGTCTCGTACATATTCAAAGCCGAGCTCTCAGCTCTGTCAACAGGAGTTGCAATGGATGAACTTGAACTCTTGTCAGACCAATTATTCTTTGAATAATTGAGAGCCTTCGCCTGCTGATAAAGAAATTCATTAAGGAAGCAACAACTGAGTGGCGAAGAACCTGAGTCTAGTGCATAAGGTGGTTGAGGAGAATGAATTAAAACATCAATAGACTCATTCAATGGAGGCGGGGGAGAGGTACCCCAGCTAACAAATTCAGTTTCTGGATATTGGAGTGAAGGGAGCTCTGACTTCACAGCCTCAGAAGTCGGCTTAGAAGTAGAGTAATTGTCATTCGATAATGAATGGCTGTAACAAATTGAGCCATATGAGGAGGCACCATGATCAAGGGGAGAATGCAATCCAAATGATTCCGCAATCTTATCAGAAGTATTATCCTTAAAGTGGTTGAATGGATAAAACCCATTAGTGTTCAATTCATTGGAACCAATAAAAGACACTGATGTCTCTTGAAGATGATCCTGATTAGGTAATGTTGATGGCAGGAAATTACAGTATGGAGGAGAACCAAGAACATTTGGCAGAATGCTATTAGCAGAAATATCAGAAAGCTCAGGCACAAAAGGTAAGATTCCCTGATTTTCCTTCAGACTGTCAAATATTGCATCATGCATCTCATAATTGTTTTTCTCCATGAAATCATGGTGGCATCCATCTCCATCATTGATTTCACCAGTACCTTGGCCATGCTTACTATCTTGAAATGCTTGCATAACTATTTCAGGAGGATAAAGTGGCAAACCAGCCCGTTGACGCCTCTTCATCCGGGTGTTCCAGTAGTTTTTTATTTCGTTATCTGTACGACCAGGCAACTGAAAACAAAAGATTCTAAATAATCATGGATAGAGAAAATGAATACACCATAATAATAACAGAAAAAGAATAGTGTACCATAATAATAACAGAAAAAGAAAAGTGTGCAGCAATTGCTAGCCTCCTCTCCCATTTGTAAGGGTAATTCCAGCTTCTAAGACAAAATATGTTCTCATTTGTTTTATTAGTCTCCTCTGTTTACTCATTAGCATTAATCTCTCACATGTCTTTTCTTTCACTCACTATTTCTTTTTCTTTGGGAGGGTGGTATCGGTAGAAATACCAGTATTGGAATCTCCCTCTTCCACCCCTGGCAATAGCAGCATTGTTTGTGATCTTAAATAAAGACTCACTGATTGCATATGCTTTTCAAACTGAGAGAATGATGGTGATTTGGACTCAATGAAAAGGTGATGGAAGCTAGGAAGAAACTGAATTTTGCTGTCAATCTTACGTGATATGCAAGGAAAAGAAATCCACAAGTTGGTTCACAATAAATGCAATCTCAATAAAAATCTGAATGTACTTTAAAATTGATATGATTGTCAATTCCCCAGTTTGGCATATTACCTAGTGGTGTGTCGTATTTTATCAGACAGGAAACAAAACGTGACATAGGTTACCTTTTTCATATTAAGCATTAACAGTTTTCCTTTTCGTGCTATTTTCTAATATTTATGGTCTAAAATTATGATGAAGAAGGTAAAAAATTATGTTAGTCTATCTTCATATCTAAGAGAGAGAAAAATCAAATAGATGCTCAGAGACAAGTCTCATCAAGGACACAGTACCATGATACTGAGTACTTTCCCAAAATAGACACGATGATGTCCAAGAACTATCTAGAAAGAACTTACAAGGCTCTCTATTGTGAAAAATTTGCCAAACTTAAATGTTGCGGCATTCAATGACATTTATGCAGAATGCTTTATGTTAAATTCAGAATCTTACTAAATGGCAACAAAACTGTATTATACTGTTCAATGGCATTGAGATTCTTAAATGTAACAAGCTGATTTCATATTGTAAGGGACAAGTCCAATGAAAAAGAAGACATGGTTGTCATGATATGATGTTCACTGTTAGAAGATAGGATGGTGTACACAACACTGACATCAACAATGGCAAATAAAATTCATAGATTTTAGCAAAAAGTGAAAGAAACAGCACATTGAAACAAAATAACTAAATACGTAAGGCAACAAAAACGTGCAGTCTGCTTACATGTGCTGCCATGCGTGCCCATTTGTTTCCCATTTTGGCATGGAGTTCAGCAATCATCTGCTCCTCTTCTGCAGTAAATGCGCCTTTCTTTAAGTTTGGCCTTAGGTGATTGGCCCATCGCAGTCGGCAACTTTTTCCACAACGAGAAAGGCCTGAATACTTCTGAACTGCATTCCAATTCCCCTCTCCATGCTTATTGACATAGTCCACCAAAATAACATCTTCAGCAGCTGTCCATGGTCCTTTCTTCAGAACAACACCTCCTCCATTACCCTCATCGTTCAACTGTGACCCAGTCTGATCCTCACCATGCACATTGTCATCAATGTCATGTGTTATTTGACTCATCTCTTAAATAATAGTCTCTGCAATGAGTTTTGAATCACATATTAAAGTACTAGAAAATGAAAAACAGAAGCCAAAAAAAATATATTTTGCGAAGCAGGCCACTAAATTCCCTTTCATTCTCTTCCTCCCCTCGGGTGTTACTTTTGTGCAGGGGACCACATTGCATTACACATCAATACACAAGTAGAATGAAATTCCACGATCGAGACAATAAAGAAGAAAACTAGAAAAAGAACTTTACCAAGGTGCCTCAAAAACAGAGATACCATAATCCTTAAACGTAAGGGAAACAATTAAAACTAAAAGCACCATAAAATCCAAGCAGATCCTTTTATAAATTTGTAAATCACAGAGGGCAAGCAAAGCAGTATGCATATAAGTTCTAACAATACAAGTTTCTGCTTAAACAAAAAACTATTGATGATCATCTGTAAACCAGGAAAGCAGACCCCAAATTAAAACCAAGTACAACTATCACAGTTTCAAATCGTATTCACCATTCTTACCCAAATACAAAGTGAATAGAAAGAGGAACATAAGCCTTTTATCTTGGAGATGGAAAAACAAAAAATTTCACCAACAGACCATACCCACAACACAGAATTCATTTTCCCCACAAGCCTGAAGCAGGTTACAGAAATATATCATGCAAATAAAACAAAATAAAAAAACATGATCAAAAGAGCAAATTGCACGTTCAACACTTCAACAAAATTTGCAGGGACTTCACATCTTAACACGTCCAAAATTCTTCCAAAGGAAAGGGAACTTATTAATAAATAACAATTCCAATAATAATAATAAATAATCATAATATCATTAATAATAATACCTAAACAGGACGTGAGAGTATTGAAGCTAGAATCCAAAATCCAAAACCCAAAGATTTTAGTTCAAATTCCCAACCAACATGAATCTTATTGCTGCTGGCAGAGAAGCTGAACCTGAGTTAAAAACTGAAGGAAAACCGCGTCCCTGCAATTCAGAAATGAAAAGCAAAACAAAGAAATTTAAATTTAAATAAAAAACTGATAATTAGACCCAACAGAGTGAATTCCATGCAACATTAACACACAGAGTGCAACAATGAATTGGTTTGGGAATTTCAATGAATTGAATTACAAAAACAATAAAATGGAATTGAGAATTGATATTGAAAGAGAGAAATGGGAATGAAAATGAGAGCAGAACCGTGGTTGGAAGAGGATCGAAGGAAGAGAGAGAAGAACATGAGATCAAAGGCTGAAACATTCGCAGTTTCATGCACAAAAAAGGGTTAAAGAAAACAAAATGAAGAGAGTGAGAGAACAAGTGAACAAAGAGAAAAATATGAAGTGAAGAGACAAATATATATAGTGCTGCAAGCTATGATTTTTTATTTTTTTTTACTAAGTTAAAACCTATAAAAAAAAATAGTTTTTATATATATAAATAAATTTAATTTATTTATAAAAAATTTAAATTCTTTTTTTATGTTGAGATATTTTTAGATGTACCTCAGTTCGACTTAATTATAATAAAATAATATTGACATTATTTTTTACTATTTTTCAGTTAAATTATCTTGTTAATCGCTTTATTAGTTAAGAAATAAAAAATTATATATAAATATATTTTTTTACTTATTATAATGAAAAAATAATATTTTTTTATCCAGAGTTGACTTCAACATTGTAAACATTTACTATCTTCAATCATAGCTTTATAATTATGTGAGCTTCAATGAATGAGCTGGGTGTTATATGTTTTTAATTTACTTCGTTTATTATTAATAATGACAAATATGTTAAAAAAGAAATTTAAAGAAATTATGTGCATGGAAGAATATTTATTAGAAGAAATTGATATTTTTGATAGATTATAAGTATTTGATTTTCATGAAAAAGAAAAAATTACTTAACTCATGTTATTGCTGAATTTTAGTTTAGATTGAGAGAAATAAAGTTATAAATGAGAACATTACCTACTATAATAATATTTAAAATATAAATTGATGTTTATAAATTAATTATTATTAATGAAATCGGTTAGTAATTATATTAGATGATTCTTTACAATTTCACTTATTAATTATTAAAATAAATAATTTTAAAAAAAATTATTAAAATAAATAAGTTATAAAATTTTAAAAAATTATTAAAATAGATAAGGAACATGTTACTTTAATATATTTAAATTGAACAAGATATCACGACTTTAATATAATCAGATTTCAACTCAAGTCGTATTACATTCTCACAACTTATCAACTTTCATATTATTTAAAAATTTTACCTGATTTTTGATAATTACCTGATTTTGATAATTCCCTTGTAAAATTGCATAGTAAATATCTCAATACAGAATATCTTTTTATATAATATGAATGAATAATTATTTTATAATTATTAATATATTTATTAAAAAAATGATGATTTTATGGTAGTTTATAAATATTATTATCATAAAAAAGTTTGTAATGTTTATACAATAACATAATGCTTATATAATAACAGTATTCATTATAAATTATAGATTTGAATTTATATTTATTCATATTTATAAATAACATAATGCAATTGAGTGTATGTGGTTAGTAAAGCATGGGAGAAAAGTACTTTTGCTCTTGTCAATGCTTTTGTCAAGTATAAGACATTCAAGTATTCCAATTAATTGCACTAAAAAGATAATCCAAAATACATATTAATCAAAATTTTCATAAAAATATAAAATGAGATTTGATATAGCATATTATTTGAGTAAAAAATAATGAATATTCCAAGTTGTGTCACCAAATAATTCAATATTCAATAAAATAACTAATATTATACTAATCATTAATTTAAATCTAAGATGAAATTTAAAGCTCACTCATGAGTTAAATATAAAATATTACAACTCTTAATAGAATAAAAATTTAAAAAAATATGATTGAGTCTCCTCTAATTTTTTGAAAAAAAAATAACAAGAGACAATTTTTCAAACAACTACACTCATAATATATAAATAAACTAGCATATTTAAATTATATAAATTTTTATACAATGCATACAAGTTTACTTAATGATATGTTTAAATCATATCTATTTGTATTTACATAATCCATGAGTGAGATTTCTTATCAACCATGTAAAATTTCACACATTAATTATTAAAATGGATAAAATTTTAAAAAATCATCGAAATTGATAAGTTGTGTCAATGTGACACGACTTCATCATGAAGAAGCTGTATCAATGTGACACAATTTCATTACGAAGAGATGACACGACTTCAGTTTATTTGAATTTAAGTTATGTCAAGACGACACGACTTCCATATAATCATTTCAACTAGAATCGTGTCATTTTAACATAATTTATCTATTTTAATAATTATCATATGAAATTTCATCTTTGTAAAAAAATATATATGACACAAATTTACATGAATTTTTCACACTAGATATTTATTATTATTGTTGAAATACATTTACTTTTTGGTTGTTGTTTTATGAACATCCATGTAATTATACATGAAAACACTATAACTAATAAGAGTGGTGAAGTTATGAACATAATAGGACAAATTTAGATTGGTTAGAGGGAGAGTGAAATTTATAACTTTGTTTCATATTCTTTTAATTATAATTTTAGTATATATTAGTGGTAGAATTGGTTAGAATTTTTGAGTTTTTTTTTTTTTCTATATGCACATCACTTCCTTACAAATAAAAGAACATGCTTTAGAATCACTTAATTTAGCAAAGAACACAAATAAAAAATCTGGTGTTTAACTCAGAAATTGAAAATATAAACTTTTGAAAGAAAACTCAAAAAAAATATTGTTATATTTATTTTATGTACAAAAAAATTTAGATGGGGTCATTCCATTGAAGTAGATTCATTTGGTGGATTGAGATTTTAGAACTTAAAAAAAACTGTTATTTTCTATAAGTTCTTTTTGGCATTTATTGACCTAATTTTCTATATTTTCAACACCTAGTTAATTAGAGTGAACAAGTAAATTTTGATTTCATTTCTCTTGTAGTTTATTAACATTTCAAATTGATTTAATTATTTTACTTTAGAAATTTAAAATCTTGAATGACTCTTAAAGTTAACTACATATTAATGTGTTAAATTTTGTTTCAATCAACATATCTGGCAACTAATAAATATCTAACACGCCCTTAATTATTTTAACCATTAAAAACTAATAAAACTAAATTAAATAAAACTAATAAAATTGAAATTTTGTGCAAAGACTGTTTTTTTATATTGTACTAAAAACTGAATATATCATTATTACATTGAATTAACTATTTAGTTTAAAATATATATTACTAGGAGTAAAAGAAAATATCTTAGTTAATATTTTATAAAAAAAAACTAGAAAATCATATATATAATCACATCCTTGTCACAAGAAAGAGAACATGAACTTATACTACATTTCATTATTATTTGTATGCTAGATGTTTTTTTTTTTTCCAGATTCTCTAACTAATTTGAGATTGAGATTTTGATGATGATGACATTAGTAATCTAATATTAAAAATAATGCAAAAATGTATTTATGTTTAATTTTGGAGATTTTAAGGTTTAGGGTTTGATTAAATTGGATATGTAGAAGAAGATCTATTGTTAGGATTTGTTGGATAAGGGTTGGAATATCTCTGAAATATTCTTTATTAATTTATTGTTTTTTTTTGATAAAAAATAAAAATATAATTTAACATTGTTTAATTTTGACAATACAAGAAAATTATAGCTAAAAGATATAGCCAAATTCAATCATCATTATATAGAATTAATTAAGTTCAAAGTCTCTCATAAATTTGAACATTTTTAATTTTTTTTATAAAAACTTTCATGTGAAACATAATTTAGATATTTTTAATTGAGTTTATATTAATTTTTTTTATTCTATTGAGTAAAAAAAATTTAGATTTGTCATCTGAGTTTCAATTGTTTAATTTTTTTTAATGGATGATGTGATTTATCTCACTCTGGTATCTTGATTATTTGTTTGCACGTATTAAAAAAAGTGAAGTTTTAAAGTTAATATAAAATTATATTGTTGTTAATGTAAAATAATGATAAGAGATTTTTATTACTATTGAAAACATGTTAAATAATGAGATCTTCATTTTTCATTACTTTCACGTCATGATGATTAAGGAACTTTCGTCGTAGCAATCATTAATGTAGAAGATGACAACGGTTCCTTATTATCAAATATATTTTTAATAAAATTAATAAAAGTCATATGTTGTTTTATTTTATTAAGTATAATATCATTTTATTTAACCATAAAATTTATATTTTTTAATCAATAAATATTTTATTTATCACTGACGGTAAGGAAGATTATTTTGTGTGTGAAACTGTTTGATTTTTTTTCTAGGTGAATACTCATTCGTTTGACCTAAAATTTGTCGCCTTTTGTCCCAAATTCAGTTGAGATTCTTATGTGGAATTTCAAGAAAAAAATATTTCGAGAGAATTTTTCAGAAATTTTGTGCAAACCAAGACGACACATCCTCTACCAAAACTTGCAAAATTTCGCCATACTTTTTGCAATTTTATTCTGGGTCTATATTGCGTTGAAAAAATTTACACAAGTACTTTCATATGTTGTTTAGACCCAGGTAAGAAGACAGGTCCATTAATAAATCACAAAAAAAAGACATGAGGAAGAAAAACTAGGACATTTGGTTTTCGGAAAACCAGTTTTGTTCACTCTCAGTCTGGGACTTACTACTCCTTACTCCTTGGGTATTTTGGTTTAAAATTTTTATCAGACATTTGTCATTGTGGCCATTGAGTTTTGAGTGAGATTTGAGCCCTAACTTCGTCCCACAAGATTTGCAATAGATTTTTTATTCATCACTGTCAAGGCTGAAAGAATGTTCGTTTGTGTGTGAAACTGTTTGATTTTTTTCCTAGGATAATACTCATTCGTTTGACCTGAAATTTGCCGTGTTTTGTCCCAAATTCAGTCGAGATTCTTACCTGAAATTTTAGGAAAAAACTATTTCACGAGAATTTTTCAGAAATTTTGTGCAAACCAAGGTTATCTTCTACCAAAACATGCAAAATTTTGCCCTACTTTCTGCAATTTTATTTTGGGTCCGTATTGCGTTAAAAAAAATTCACACAAGTACTTTCATATGTTGTTTGCACCCAGGTAAGGAGGCAGATCCATAAAAAAAATCAGAAAAAGAAGATACAGGGAAGAAAAGCCTAAACGTTTTGTTTTCGGAAAACCAGTTTTGTTTACTGTGGGTCTGGAACTTACTACGTCTTATTCCTTGGATATTTTGGTCGAGTTTCCTACGTGGAATTTCAGAAAAAAATTATTTCGGGAGAATTTTTAAGAAATTTTGTGCAAACCAAGGCTATCCTCTGCCAAAACTTATGAAATTTCGCCATACTTTCTGCAATTTTATTCTGGGTTCGTATTCTGCTGAAAAAATTCACACAAGTACTTTCATATGCTGTTTGCAACCATGTAAGGAGGCACGTCCATAAACGAATCACAATAAGAAGATACGGGGAAGAAAAGCCAGGACGTTTTGTTTTCGGAAAACCAGTTTTGTTCACTCTCAGTCTGGGACTTACTACGCCTGACTACTAGGGTGTTCTGGTCTGAAATTTTTACCAGAGGTTCGTCACTCTGTCTATTGAGTTTTGGCTGAGATTTGAGCCCCAAATTCGTCCCACAAGATTGACAATAAATTTTTTATTGATCACTGCCAGGGTTGAAAGGAAGGTTCATACGTGTGTGAAACTGTTTGATTTTTTCGTGGGTGAATACTCATCCGTTTGACCTGAAATTGGTCGCCTTTTGTCCCGAATTCAGTAGAGATTCTTACGTTGAATTTTAGGAAAACACTATTTTGGGAGAATTTTTCAGAAATTTTCACGCAAACCAAGACTATATCCTCTACCGAAACTTGTGAAATTTCACCCTATTTTCTACAATTTTTATTCTGCGTCCGTATTGCGCTGAAAAAATTCACACAAGTACTTTCAAAATTTTCTTACACTCGAGTAAGGAGGCACGTCCATAAACGAATCACAAAAAGAAGACACGGGGAAGAAAAGCCAGGACGTTTTTTTTTTCGGAAAACCAGTTTTGTTCACTCTCGGTCTGGGAATTACTACGCCTTACTCCTCGGGTGTTTTCGTCTGAAATTTTTACCAGACATTCTTCACTGTGTCTATTGAGTTTTGGCTGAGATTTGAGCCCCAGATTCGTCTGAAAAGATTGGCAATAAAGTTTTTATTGATCGCTGCCAGGGGTGAAAGGGAGGTTCGTTCGTGTCTGAAACTAGTTGATTTTTTTCGTGGGTTAATACACATCCTTTTGAACTAAAATTTGTTGCGTTTGTCCCGAATTCAGTAGAGATTCTTACGTTGAATTTTGGGAAAAAAAATATATCAGAAGAATTTTTCAGAAGTTTTCACGCAAACCAAGGCTATCCTCTACCAAAACTTGTGAAATTTCGCCCTACTTTCTGCAACTTTTATTCTGTGTCCGTATTGCGCTGAAAAAATTCACACAAGTAGTTTCATATGTTGTTTGCACCCAGGTAGGGAGGCACGTCCATAAACGAATCACAAAAAGAAGATACGGGGAAGAAAAGCGAGGACATTTTGTTTTCGGAAAACCAATTTTGTTCACTCTCGGTCTGAGACTTACTAAGCCTTACTACTTGGGTGTTATGGTCCGAAATTTTTACCAGAGGTTCGTCACCGTGTCTATTGAATTTTGGCTGAGATTTGAGCCTCAGATTCGTCCCACAAGATTGGCAATAAATTTTTTATTGATCACTGTTAGAGCTGAAAGGAAGGTTCGTTCTTGTGTGAAACTATTTGATTTTTTTAGTGGGTGAATACTCATCCGTTTGACCTGAAATTTGTCGCCTTTTGTCCCGATTTCAGTGCAGATTCTTACGTTGAATATCAGGAAAACACTATTTTGGGAGAATTTTTCAAAAATTTTCACGCAAACCAAGGCTACCATCTACCGAAATTTGTGAAATTTTGCCCTATTTTCTGCAATTTTCATTCTGCGTCCGTATTGCGCTGAAAAAATTCACACAAGTACTTTCATATGTTTCTTGCACTCGGGTAAGGAGGCACGTCCATAAACGAAACAGAAAAAGAAGATACAGGGAAATAAAGCCAAGACATTTTGTTTTCGGAAAACCAGTTTGGTTCACTCTCGGACTGGGACTTACTACGCCTTACTCCTTGGGTGTTTTGGTCTGAAATTTTTACCAGATGTCCGTCACTGTGTCTATTGAGTTTTGGATAAGATTTGAGCCCCAGATTCGTCCCACAATATTAGCAATAAATTTTTTATTGATCACTTCCATGGCTGAAAGGAAGGTTCGTTCGTGTGTGAAACTGTTTGATTTTTTTCGTGGGTGAATACTCATCCGTTTGAACTTAAATTTGTTGTCTTTCGTCCCGAATTCATTGGAGATTCTTTTTTTAAATTTCAGGAAAAAACTATTACTGGAGAATTTTTCAGAAATTTTCGCGCAAACCAAGGCTATCTTCTACCGAAAGTTATGAAATTCCGCCCTACTTTCTACAATTTTTATTCTGCGCTCGTATTGTGCTAAAAAAATTCACACAAGTACTTTCATATGTTGCTTGCACCCGGGTAACAAGGCACGTCCATGAAAGAATCACAAAAAGAAGATACGGGGAAGAAAAGCTAGGACGTTTTGTTTTGGGAAAACTAGTTTTGTTCACTCTCGGGCTAGGACTTACTACGCCTTACTCCTTGGGTGTTTTGTTCTGAAATTATTACTAGACGTTCATCACTGTATCTATTGAGTTTTGGCTGAGATTTGAGCCCCAGATTCGTCCCACAAGATTGACAATAAATTTTGTTATTGATCGTTGCGAGGGTTGAAAAAGAGGTTCGTTCGTGTGTGAAACTGTCTGATTTCTTTTGTGGGTGAATACTCATCCGTTTGACCTAAAATTTGTTGCGTTTTGACCGAATTTAGTAGAGATTCTTATTTCGCGAAAAAACTATATCAGGAATATTTTTCAGAAATTTTCACGCAAACCAAGGCTCTACCGAAACTTGTGAAATTTTGGCCTATTTTCTACAATTTTCATTCTGCGTCCGCATTGCGCTGAAAAAATTCACACAAGTACTTTCATATGTTTCTTGCACTCGGGTAAGGAGGCACGTCCATAAACGAATCACAAAAAGAAGATACAGGGAAAAAAAGGCAGGACATTTTGTTTTCGGAAAACCAGTTTTGTTCACTCTCGGACTGTGACTTACTACGCCTTACTCCTTGGGTGTTTGGTCTGAAATTCTTACCAGACGTTCGTCACTGTGTCTATTGTGTTTTGCATAGGATTTGAGCCCCAGATTCGTCCCATAATATTAGCAATAAATTTTTTATTGATCACTGCCAGGGCTGAAAGGAAGATTCGTTCGTGTGTGAAACTGTTTGATTTTTTTCGTGGGTGAATACTCATCCGTTTGACCTTAAATTTGTTGCCTTTCGTCCCGAATTCAGAGGAGATTGTTACGTTGAATTTTAGGAAAAAACTATTACGGGAGAATTTTTCAGAAATTTTTGCGCAAACCAAGGCTATCCTCTACCGAAAGTTATGAAATTTCGCCCTACTTTCTACAATTTTTATTCTGCGTTCGTATTGCGCTAAAAAAATTCAAACAAGTACTTTCATGTGTTGCTTGCACCCGGGTAAGAAGGCACGTCCATGAAAGAATCACAAAAACATGATACGGGGAAGAAAAGCCTGGACATTTTGTTTTGGGAAAACTAGTTTTGTTCACTCTCGGGCGGGGACTTACTTCACCTTACTCCTTGGGTGTTTTCGTCTGAAATTTTTACCAGACGTTCGTCACAGTGTCTATTGAGTTTTGACTGAGATTTGAGCCCCAGATTCGTCCCACAAGATTGACAATAAATATTTTATTGATTGCTGCCAGGGCTGAAAGAGAGGTTCGTTCGTGTGTGAAACTGTTTGATTTTTTTTGTGGGTGAATACTTATCCGTTGGACCTGAAATTTGTTGCGTTTTTTCCCGAATTTAGTAGAGATTCTTATTTCGAGAAAAAACTATATCAAGAGAATTTTTCAGAAATTTTCACGCAAACCAAGGATATCCTGTACCGAAACTTGTGAAATTTCGCGCTACTTTATGCAATTTTTATTCTACATCTGTATTGCGATGCAAAAATTCACACAAGTACTTTCATATGATGTTTGCACCCAGGTAAGGAGGCACGTCCATAAATGAATCACAAAAAGAAGATACGAGGAAGAAAATCCTTGACGTTTTGTTTTTGGAAAACCAATTTTGTTCACTCTCGGTCTGAGACTTACTACGCCTTACTCGTTGGGTGTTTTGGTCTGAAATTTTGACCAGACGTTCGTCACTGTGACTATTGAGTTTTAGCTGAGATTTGAGCCCCAGATTTGACCGAAAAGATTCGCAATAAAGTTTTTATTGATCGCTGCCTAGGCTGAAAGGGAGGTTCGTTCGTGTGTGAAAACTGTTTGATTTTTTTCGTGGGTGAATACTCATCTGTTTGACCTGAAATTTGTTGCGTTTTGTCCCGAATATAGTGTAGATTCTTACATTGAATTTTGAGAAAAAACTATATCAGGAGAATCTTTCAGAAATTTTCACACAAACCAAGGCTATCCTCTACCGAAACTTGTGAAATTTCACCCTACTTTCTGCAATTTTTATTTTGCGTTCGTATTGCGCTTAAAAAATCCATACAAGTACTTTCATATGCTGTTTGCACCCAGGTAAGGAGACACGTCCATGAACGAATCACAAAAAGAAGATACGGGAAAGAAAAGCGAGGACGTTTTGTTTTCGGAAAACCAATTTTGTTCACTCTCGGACTAGGACTTACTACGCATTACTCCTTGGGCTGAAATTTTTAGTAGACGTTCGTCACTGTGTCTATTGAATTTTGGCTGAGATTTGAGTCCCGGATTCGTCCCACAAGATTGGTAATATCTTTTTTATTCATCACTGCTAGGGCCGAAAGGAAGGTCCGTTCGTTTGTGAAACTGTTTGATTTTTTTCGTGGGTCAATACTCATCCGTTTGACCTGAAATTTGTCGCGTTTTGTCCCGAATTCAGTGGAGATTCTTACGTGGAATTTCAAGAAAAAACTATTTCGGGAGAATTTCTAAGAAATTTTCGCTCAAACCAAGGCTATCTTCTACCAAAACTTGTGAAATTTCGCCCTACTTTTTGCAAATTTTATTCTGCGTCCGTATTGCGCTGAAAAAATTCACACGTACTTTCATTTGCTGTTTGCACCCAGGTAGGGCGGCACGTCCATAAACGAATCACAAAAAGTTGATACGGGGAAGAAAAGCTAGGACGTTTTGTTTTCGGAAAACCAGTTTTGTTCACTCTCGGATTGGAACTTACTACTCCTTACTCCTTGGGTTTTTTGCTCTGAAATTTTTACTCGATGTTCGTCACTGTGTCTATTGAGTTTTGGCTGAGATTTTAGCCCAAGATTCGTCCCACAAGATTCGCAATTCACTTTTTATTGATCACTGTCAGGGCTGAAAGGAAGTTTCGTTCGTGTGTGAAACTGTTTGATTTTTTCGTGGGTGAATACTCATCCGTTTGACCTGAAATTTGTCGCGTTTTTTCTTGATTTAAGTGGAGACTCTTACGATGAATCTCAGGAAAAAAACTATTTTGGGAGAAGTTATCTTAAATTTTTGCGCAAACCAAGGCTATCCTCTATCGAAACATGTGAAATTTCGCCCTACTTTCTGCAATTTTTATTCTACAGCCGAACTGCACTGAAAAAATTCACACAAATACTTCCATATGATGTTTGCACCCATGTAAGGAGGCACGTGCAGAATCGAATGACAAAAAGAAGATACGGGGAAGAAAAGCCAGAATGTTTTGTTTTCTGAAAACCAGTTCTGTTCACTCTCGGTCTGGGACTTACTACACCTTACTCCTTGGGTGTTTTGGTCTGAAATTTTTATCGGACGTTCGTCACTGTGTGTATTGAGATTTGGTTGAGATTTGAGTCCTAGATTTATCCCACAAGATTGGCAATAACTTTTTTATTCATCACTGCCAGGGCTAAAAGGAAGGTTTGTTCGTGTGTGAAACTGTTTGATTTTTTTCGCAGGTGAATACTCATCCGTTTGACCTGAAATTTGTCGCGTTTTGAGCCAAGTTCATTGGATTTTCTTACATTTAATTTCAGGAAAAAACTATTTAGGGAGAATTTTTCAGAAATTTTTGGGCAAACCAAGGCTATCCTCTACCGAAACTTGTGAAATTTCGCCATACTTTCTGCAATTTTATCTACAACCGTACTGCACTGAAAAAATTCACACAAGTACTTTCATAATTTGGTTGCACCTAAGTAAGGAGGCAGTCCATAAACGAATGACAAAAAGAAGATACTGGGAAGAAAAGCCAGAACGTTTAGTTTTCGGAAAACAAGTTTTGTTCACTCTCGGTCTGGGACTTACTACCCCTTACTCCTTGGGTGTTTTGGTCTAAAAATATTATCGAACGTTCGTCACTGTGTCTATTTAATTTTGCCTAAGATTTGCGCCCCAAATTTGTCCCACAACATTGGCAATAACTTTTTTATTCATCACTGCCAGGGCTGAAAAGAAGGTTCGTTCGTCTGTGAAACTGTTTGATTTTTTTCGTGGGTGAATACTCATCCGTTTGACCTGAAATTTGTCGCGTTTTGTCCCAAGTTCAATGGATATTCTTACATTTAATTTTAGGAAAAAACTATTTCGGGAGAATTTTTCAGAAGTTTTCGTGCAAACCAAGGCTATCCTCTACCGAAACTTTCAAAATTTCGCCCTACTTTCTGCAATTTATATTCTGCGTCCGTATTCCGCTTAAAAAATTCACACAAGTACTTTCATATGTTTTTTGCACCCAGGTAAGGAGGCACGTCCATTAAAGAATCACAAAAAGAAGATACGGGGAAGAAAAGTCAGGACATTTTGTTTTTGGAAAACCAATTTTGTTGACTCTCGGTCTAGGACTTACTACGCCTCATTCCTTGGGTGTTTTGGTCTGAAATTTTTACCAGACGTTCACCACTGTATCTATTGAGTTTTGGCTAAGATTTGAGCCCCAGATTTATCCCAAAAGATTGGCAATAAATTTTTTGTTGATCACTGCCAGGGGTGAAAGGAAGGTTCGTTCGTGTGTGAAACTGTTTGATTTATTTCATGGGTGAATACTCATCCGGTTGACCTAAAATTTGTCGCATTTTGTCCCGAGTTCAGTGGAGATTCGTACATTGAATCTCAGGAAAAAACTATTTCGGGAGAATTTTTCATATATTTTCGTGCAAACCAAGTCTATCCTCTAACGAAACTTGTGAAATTTGACCCTACTATCTGCATTTTTTGTTTTGCGTCCATATTGCGCTAAAAAAATTTCCACAAGTACTTTCATATGTTGTTTGCACCCAGGAAAGGAGGCACGTCCATAAACGAATCACAAAAAGAATATACGAGGAAGAAAAGCCAGCATTTATTTTGGTCTGAATCTTTTTCCAGACATTCTTCATTTTGTTTATTGATTTTTGGCTTTGATTTGAGCCCCAAATTCTTGCCACAGGATTTGCAATAAATTTTTTATTCATCACTGCCAGGGCTGAAAGGAAGGTTCATTTGTGTGTGAAACTGTTTGATTTTTTTGTGAGTGAATACTCATCCGTTTGACCTGAAACTTATCTCGTTTTGTCTAAAATTCAGTTGAGATTCTTACGCATAATTTCAGGAAAAAAACTGTTTCGGTCTTACTACGCCTTACTCCTTGGGTATTTTGGTCTGAAATTTTTATCAGATGTTTGTCACTGTGTCTATTGAGTTTTGGCTGAGATTTGAGCCCCAGATTCGTCCCACAGGATTCGCAATAACTTTTTTATTCATCACTGCCAGGACTGAAAGGAAGGTTCGTTTGCGTGTGAAATTGTTTGATTTTTTTCGTGGGTGTATACTCATTCGTTTGACTTGAAATTTGTTGCATTTTTTCCCGAAATTAGTGGATATTCTTACATTGAATTTCAAGAAAAACTATTTCGAAAGAATTTTTCAGAAATATTTGCGCAAACCAAGGCTATCTATACTTAAACTTTTGAAATTTCACCCTACTTTCTGCAATTTTTATTTTGCGTCCGTATTGCACTGAAAAAATTCAAACAAGTACTTTCATATGTTATTTGCACCAAGGTAAGGAGGCACATCCATAAACGAATCACAAAAAGAAGATACGGGGAAGAAAAGCGTGGACGTTTTGCTTTCGAAAAACCAGTTTTGTTCACTCTAGGTCTGGGACTTACTCCGCCTTACTCCTTCGGTGTTTTGGTCTGAAATTTTTACTAGACGTTCGTCACTGTGTCTATTGAGGTTTGGTTGAGATTTGAGCCCCAGATTCGTCCCACAAGATTGGCAATAAATTTCTTATTGATAAATGCCAGGGCTGAAAGGAAGGTTCGTTCGTGTGTGAAACTGTTTGATTTTTTTTAGGGTGAATACTCATCTGTTTCTCCTAAAATTTGTCACGTTTTGTCCAAAAACAGTGGAGATTCTTACATTGAATTCCAGGAAAAAACTATTTCGGAAGAATTTTTCAAAAATTTTCGAGCAAATCAACGCTAATTATCCTCTACCAAAACTTGTGAAATTTCTCCCTACTTTCTGCAATTTTATTCTGGGAACGTGTTGCGCTGAAAAAATTCACACAAGTACTTTCATATGTTTTTTTTACCAAGGTAAGGAGGAGCTTCCATAAACAAATAATAAAAAGAAGTTACGGGGAAGAAAGGCCAAGACATTTTATTTCTGGAAAATGAGTTTTGATCACTCCTGTTCTGGGACTTACTACGCGTTACTCCTTGGGTATTTTGGCATGAAACTTTTACCAGACATTATTCATTTTGTCTATTGATTTTTGGCTTCGATTTGAGCCCCAAATTCTTTCCACAAGATTTGCAATAAATTTTTTTATTCATCACTGCCAGGGCTGAAAGGAAGGTTTGTTTGTGCGTGAAACTGTTTGATTTTTTTCATGGGTGAATACTCATCCGTTTGACCTGAAATTTGTCGCGTTTTGTCCCAAATTCAGTCGAGATTCTTACGTGGAATTTCAGGAAAAAACTATTTCAGGAGAATTATTCAGAAATTTTGTGCAAACCAAGGCTATCATCTACCAAAACTTTGGAAATTTCGCCCTAGTTTCTACAATTTTATTCTGGGTTCGTATTGCGCTGACAAAATTAACATAAGTACTTTCATATGTTCTTTTTACCCAGGTAAGGAGGCGCCTCCATAAACAAATCATAAAAAGAAGATACGAGGAAGAAAGTCCGGGACTTTTTTTTTCGGAAAACCAGTTTTGTTCACTCCTGTTCTGGGACTTACTTCGCCTTGCTCCTTGGGTATTTTGATCTAAAACTTTTACGACACATTCCACATTGAGTCTATTAGTTTTGGCTTTGATTTGAGCCCCAAATTCTTTCCACAAGATTTGAAATAAACTTTTTTTTCATCACTCTCAGGGCTGAAAGGAAGGTTATGTGTGAAACTATTTGATTTTTTTCGTGGGTGAATACTCATCCGTTTCACCTGAAATTTGTCGCGTTTTGTCCCAAATTTATTCGAGATTCTTAAGTGGAATTTCAGGGGAAAACTATTTCAGGAGAATTTTTCAGATATTTTGTGCAAACCAAGCCTATCCTCTACCAAAACTTTGGAAATTTCGCCCTACTTTCTACAATTTTATTTTGGGTCAGTATTGCGCTGACAAAATTCACACAAGTACTTTCATATGTTCTTTTTACCCAGGTAAGGAGGCGCCTCCATAAACAAATCATAAAAAGAAGATACGAGGAAGAAAGGCCGGGACGATTTGTTTTCAGAAAACTAGTTTTGTTCACTCCTGTTCTGGGACTTACTACGCCTTACTCCTTGGGTATTTTGGTCTAAACATTTACGACACATTCCACATTGAGTCTATTAGTTTTGGCTTCGATTTGAGCCCCAAATTCTTTCCACAAAACTTGCAATAACTTTTTTATTCATCACTGCCAGGGCTAAAAGGAAGGTTTGTTTGTGTGTGAAATTGTTTGGTTTTTTTCGTGGGTGAATACTCATCCGTTTCACCTGAAATTTGTCGCGTTTTGTCCCAAATTTATTCGAGATTCTTACGTGGAATTTCAGGGAAAAACTATTTTAGGAGATTTTTTCAGAAATTTTGTGCAAATCAAGGCTATCCTCTACCAAAATTTTCGAAATTTCGCCCTACTTTCTACAATTTTATTCTGGGTCCGTATTACGCTGAAAAAATTCACACAAGTACTTTCATATGTTCTTTTTACCCAGGTAAGGAGGCGCCTCCATAAAAAAATCATAAAAAGAAGATACGAGGAAGAAAGGCCGTGACGTTTTGTTTTTCAGAAAACCAGTTTTGTTCACTCCTGTTTTAGGACTTACTACGCCTTACTCCTCGGGTATTTTGGTCTAAAACTTTTACAACACATTCCACATTGAGTCTATTAGTTTTGGCTTTGATTTGAGCCCCAAATATCATTCCACAGTATTCGCAATAACTTTTTTATTCATCACTGCCAGGGCTGAAAGGAAGGTTCGTTTGTGTGTGAATTTGATTGATTTTTTTCGTGCGTGAATACTCATCCGTTTCACCTGAAATTTATCGCGTTTTGTCCCAAATTTATTCGAGACTCTTACGTGGTATTTCAGGGAAAAACTATTTCACGAGAATTTTTCAGAAATTTTGTGCAAACTAAGGCTATCCTCTACCAAAACTTTGGAAATTTTGCCCTAGTTTCTACAATTTTATTCTGGGTCCATACTGCGCTGACAAAATTAACACAAGTACTTTCATATGTTCTTTTTACCCAGGTAAGGAGGCACCTCCATAAACAAATCATAAGAAGAAGATACGAGGAAGAAAGGTCGGGACGTTTTGTTTTCAGAAAACCAGTTTTGTTCACTCCTGTTCTGGGACTTACCACGCCTTACTCCTTGGGTATTTT
>Ga0123342_1002364_pt1 | contig 31355 bp, 14 predicted proteins | sample Turbeawhitnodule_FD_89960 | JGI IMG/M metagenome (GOLD analysis project Ga0123342, IMG submission 89960) | Root nodule microbial communities of legume samples collected from Mexico - Turtle bean Mexico white nodule | ecosystem: Host-associated > Plants > Roots > Nodule | place: Mexico: Nepantla... | reverse complement strand
TATATATAAAAAAAAAAATATATATATATATATATATATATATATATATATATATATATATATATATATATATATATATATATATATATTGTATGTGTGTAAACTCAATCAAAGTCTTTTGGAAAGACTACACGAGTCAACATGTCATGTCAATTTTATTTTATCTCCTCTTGCCTGTTTTATTTTAATTATGAAGTATTTGTCTCATGCATTTTGTTTGTGTAGTAACATACATTAATTTAATAATAACAAATAATAACGACTTTAAAAAATAAATAATTAAATTACAATAAATAAATTCTAAAATTTAAATTCCGGAATTCCAATTTCTAAAACATGTTCCTACTTCAACTCTATAATTTAAATTCTGGAACAGTAGAAAAATAAGAGTGAGAGTAGTATTAATAATAAAAACGGGGGGTGTGCATCCATAGTTTGAACCTCATTTCCATAAACAGAAAATGCACTCAAATTTCAAATTTACTTTTTGTAAAAATATAGTTATATTATGAATTTTATAATTTATAATAAAAATGTATTTTGGATAGTATATTTTACCATTATTTTTTTTTTAATTTTAGATTATACAATCTAAAATGTAAACGTATATTTAGTTTTTTTATTCTTTGTAATTTCTTAATACAATAATTTTTTTACACAAATATAAATTTTAATATAAAATTCACATAAAGTAAACTCATAACATAACATGTATGAGATAAAGAATAAGAATATATCATATATTAATAATTAGAAGTTGTATAATAAAATACAAATTTTATATAAATTTTATTTAAGAATTATATTTGTGTTATCTGTCTCATACAACATGTAAACATTTGATTTAAACAATTCTTTCATACATGATGTTATAGACTAACTGCAATACCCTTTGAATTTTGTCTCATGATGGATTGTCTTCTAATATATGTCCATAGTCAATCATTCGTGTAGGATGTTTGTAGTTCTCCTGAATATACACTGTATTTATTGAAATGATATTAGACACTTAAAATATTAAAACAAATAATTATGCTAAAATAATAATAGATACAAACCAAGATAACTTACCCAACGAACAATCATGCTCCTACTATGAGGTTGGTCATGTCTCATCATCATCTAGACTATGTGGACAATGATGTGACGTGACAATAAAGATGATTAATCTTCCTTTACCTTATGAAATATTTATGAGTGTGACACTTATATGAATGAGTGCATGTATCTGATTGTACAGATTTATGGATGTGAAGCAAATGTCACACTGGTAACAAGGTGTTCAATAAAGTGCAATCATTAACCATCAATAACAACAATTGCACCACCTTCAAATGGGGATGGGTAAAGGAACGGTCTACTCATACCCATATTAGCGCTACACACGCTTTGACAAATGGTACTGTGAATAGGTCCCAAGCTGGATATATCTCAAGAACAAGGATGTCGCTTCAAATGACTTATTGGGACGATGATCGTCGTATGGAGTCCAAATCACTCTAACATGAGGGTAACATCATCTCTCTGGATGTGGCATAACGTCAATTGTGCATATATGGCGTCGATCACGCGAGTTGATGCCAAAGGGAGAAACTCCTTATATGTGCGATTCATATTCCTTATTCTCATCACTGAATATATCCACGTTTCTTCCATCATGAACAAATAATTATTGATATCTTCAAATGAAAATAATTGTAAGTTTTTCAAATTATTGTATTATTTACCTGTAAAAGAATGACATAACCTCCCAACTACTTTGTCTACGCAAATGAAGCATCACCCAATTGGTTAAATACGTGGGTGGGTGCGGATGCTCTCTATGCATAGCCACCACATATCCTCCAAGAGGCAAGTACGACACCCTAACAAATGTCGCACTTTTGTCAGCAAAAATAACGCACTCGACAAGGTGTAACAAATAAGTCTGAGTTGTGTACTAATGCACCCCTCGTACACCTCATGCAATAAACTTAGTTCGACATAAGCACCATGACACTGTTGTGGCATCACTAAACTCCACTCCAAGGAGCTCAACCAACAATGATAATATTGGTGAGAAATCCAATGTTAAGTACAAAATTGTTCGACTATGGAGAGATACAATAAAGAAGACACATCATACAACGTGTTGGCATCGTGATGCAACCTTTCTACAAAGATTGAAATAAGACATTTACCAATGGTCTCATAACTAATGTTACAAATTGACAACAACTTGATATTAAGCATTGTAAGCTCAATTTGAGAATGAAGAATCTAAAACTTCGTGTGAGATAAACTTCAATTTTCTCGATCTTACCCTTTAAATGATGTGTTAGCATAACTGACCAGAAATAACATATTAAAATGAGTGCCAACAAATTCATTCGCAAGACATTTCAATAAGGTACATAAACAACCTGATATTGTCTCTTTTATCGATGAACATTGTTGGGATAAGAAATTATCAAAATTTTACTACTTAACTATAACATGTTTATATCATGATTACTTCTTTATAATTTTATAACGTTTTTGGATCCATCATCTCAATGTATGTATTTCTTTTTTCCATATCATACGAGAAAAAGAAAAAAAACATCAACAGCAATAATTTACGTTTTTTTTTATTTCCCTTTAATTTTTTCATTTTCCCTCTCTAAAAAAAAGTTTCAAACAAAATCTGGTTCACTAACTCAATTTTGTGCCTTCGTCTCCAACTCCCTGTGGTAATGATTCTCATTGTTTTTGTCTACGTCTAGAGCCTCCGACGAACCTAAGAAACCCTTGGCGGCGCATCACATTCATCTCCCCTAAAATTCAAAAGGTTTGAAACATTCTTTTCTTCTCTGTTTTCTCAAAGAAATAATAATGATTAAATTATAACGTAATTATTGTAGGTTATTGTATGATATTGTACGCAATTATATGTAATTAATTTAATAATGATAGAATCTCATAATTAATGGATCCCTACATAATTAACTTATATTTTGGAGAGAGAAAGTTTTCATACACATAAGAGAATAAAGACATATTCATTACCAGGTATGTCTACGTCGGTTCTCATCTCACGTGTGCCTCCGCTCCTGTTTTGTACAAGTTTGGATATTTCTGTTACACACAAAACCCGTGTGATAAAATTTGTCTTTAACTAGTTGTATTGTTGTGTTCTTACTTGAACATTATGGATTCATTCAAATAAATTTTGTTCTGCTAATCACAATTGGATGTGACACTTATATGAATGAGTGCATGTATCTGATTGTACAAACTTATAGATGTGAAGCAAATGTCACATCAAGGTGTTCAATAAAGTGCAATTATTAATCATCAATAACAATAATTACACCATATTTTAAATGGGAAGAGGTAAAGGAATAGTTTGGTCATATCCATACTAGCACAACACACGCTCTAACAAATGGTACTATGAGCAAGTCCCAAGCTGGATATATCCCAATAATAAGAATGTCGCATCAAATGACTTATTGAGACAATGATCATCGTATGGAGTCCAAATCACTCTAACACGAGGGTAACATCATCTATTTGAATGTGCATAACGTCAATTGTGCATATATGACACCCTAACAAATGTTGCACTTTTATCAACAAAAGTAATGCACCCAATAAGTTCGAGTTGTATATTGATGCACCCCTCGTACACCTCGTGCAATCAACTTAGTTTGACACCAACAACACGACACTGTTGTGGCATAACTAAACTCCACTCCAAGGAGCTTAACCAACAATGATGATGTTGGTGTGAAATCCAATATCAAGAACAAATTGTCCCACTATGGGAAGATACAATAAAGAAGACACATCATCCAACGTGTTGGTGTCGTGGTGCAACCTTCTCAGAAAGGTTGAAATAAGACATTTATTAGTGGTCTCATGACTAATGTTACAAATGAACAACAACCTGATTTTAAGCATTGTAAGCTCAATTTGAAAAACTTCACGTGAGATTAATTTCATCTATCTTACCCTTTAAACGACGTGTTAGTATAATTGACTAGAAATATCGTATTAAAATGACTCTCAACAAATTCCTATTGCTCATCCAATCCTCTTACCCTTGTTCACAAGACATCTCCAAAAGAGACATAAACAACTTGATCTTTGTCTCTTTTATGGATGGAAGTTGTTGGAATAAGAAATTATCAAAATTTTACTAGTTAAACTAATGTGTTTACTTCTTTATAGTTTTATAACGTTATCATCACAAATGTATGTATTTTTTGTTCCATATCATATGAGGAAAAAAAAAAAAAAAATTATCAACCGCGGTAATTTTCGTGTTTTTTTTTATTTCCTTTAATTTTCCCTCTCTCAAAAAAAAGTTTTAAACAAAATCTGGTTCACTGAACTCCCTGTGGTAACGTTCTCGAGCCTCCGATGCTGTTACTCCGACGAGCCTAAGAAACTCTTGACGGCGTCATCACATTCATCTCACCTGAAATTCAAAAGGTTTGAAACATTCTTTTCATCTCTGTTTTCTCTATTATTCTCCACTGGCTCGTCTCACCCACTCGTCTTATTTCTTCAATTTTCTCTTTGTTAGGAGAATTGACAGAGGTCGCGCATCCAATTGCTTTATTTTCCATTGTCGTTCATTACCAGGTATCTCTACGTACTCATCTCACCTGTGCCTCCGCTCCTCGTTGTGCTAATTTTTTATTCTAATCACTAATGGCTCTGTTAGGATGAAAATAATGGTCATTTGTTTGTATTACAGCAATTACAATGCTGTAAAGTTTTCCTTGTGGTTTGATTTTGATAATTATTATTTTTCAATTGTTGTTTAACTTTTTTTAGATACTGAAAAAGGAGTACAAATGACAAAATAAATAAATATTAATACACCTTCTCACTCACATTTACATTGACTCACAATTTAACACGGTCCACACTCAATAGTTCTGCAGATGTTTGGATATTTCTGTTACACACAGAACCTGTTTGATAAAATGTGTCTTTTAACTAGTTGTATTGTTGTGTTTTTGTTGGAACATTATGGATTCATTCAAACAAATTTTGTTCTACTAATCACAATTGGGTGTGCTTTCATCAATCAGCTTTAGTTTATGTGTTGTTTTGATAGGACTCTGTTGGGCATGAATCCTCATTCCCATTCTTTTCTAATTATCTTTCACTTGGTTTTTTGGTTCCTAATTTTCTCACTTTCTATTCTAATTTTTTTTCTGTCGCTCTTCAATTGAAACCTAAAAAGTTGGCATTTACAAAGTTACTACTATTATTGTGTCTTTTTCTGTTTTTGGTTTAAGACGAAAGAGAATAAGTCTGAGAAGATGCTCATTTGATTTATTTATTTTTTATCGTGGCCCAATGCTTGTACTTTATGAATTTTTTCAATGATTTCATTCAATTGCAGAATCAAAGCACCGGATAATGGCTGTGATGGGTAAGGCAAAAGAAGCAGGACTTCCATTGATGAAGTTGATTAAGTTGAGAGGGATGCCTATTTTGCAGCAATTGCATTTAGAAGAACGGCTGCTTCGAACCAGTTCAGATAATTGGTGCCTTATCAACGACGGAACAAATTCCCCTGCCATTGTAATGGGCTTGTCTGGGTATTTCTTTATACCTTTATTTATACTGTTTCCCTGCTTTAGAATCATAATCTGGTTCTACAAATATTCGTATGTAACCCACCCTTCCCCTATCCACCAAAGAATATTTTATTTGAGATAAATATCTATGTTTTCAGTTGATCTATTATTTGTACATTGAAAGAGTCTCCATGTAGTCTAATAATCAGATGCACGGGTATAAACAGAGAAGTTTATATGTTGAAAATAGTCTAGGTTTAGTACCAGTGTTTATTCCTACCCTTTTGACTTTGCACTATATTGATGGACTAAATAGGGTATGAAGTCAGTAATGGGACTGTGTTTGGCTTGCTTAAAACACAACACATTCAGGAAAAAAAAAATTGGAGCAACTTTTCAAGACTAATAAGTTTGGTTCAAACTAAAGATTCCCATTAATCTTGACCATTTCCCCAAAATCACATTTGTTCAATTTTTGGAATGATAACACTGGCAGTGGCGGTGGTGTCAGGCAACATTTTAGGTTTTAAGTGTGGTAGTGATGCACTTGAGGTACACGGATGACATGAGTGCAGTGCACGATGATAGGTTGGTCTTAACAACAATGGTGTTCATAGTGTGTATGTGGTTTAGGGTTTAGGGGTTAGGAAGACCAGTAGAGCATGGTAAAGTTTGGAGAAAGGGAGCGGAAGGGGGAAAGCAGTAATGTTGTGTTTTAACTTGTTAAAATCATTCACAGATTATGGGAATGTTAAGTTTTCACCTCCTCCATGGGGGTGGTTTTTCATTGATCTTGCGTGAATGTTGCATTCTCAGATATGAAAAATGCTTCAGACTGTTTTAATAGCACTAGTATAGTAGTATCTAACAAATGAATGGTAGATTCCCGAGGTTTATTCTTGTTTTTCTTTATTTGTGTAATGCCTCCTTCAATCCTCTTTCTCTCTTGATAATAGTCACCAAGGAAAGAAGATGTAATTTCAATGTGTATACATAGGAAACTTTCAGAACTCGTCGAAGTCAAGCCTGTGTTGCAAGATCGTATACCCATTATCAAAAGGTTTACTGGGGGAGGAACTGTTGTTGTTGACCATGACACTATATTTGTTACGTTGATATGCAATAAAGATGCTGTTTCAAATGTGCAACCCTTTCCCCGCAGTATCATGTCATGGAGTGGTTTATTATACAGTGAAGTCTTTAAAGGGCTTGATGATTTCCATCTTCGTGAGAATGGTACACTGATTGAGTCTTGTATCAATATGCTTTTTACAGTGTTTATGTGAGCATTGTACTATCATTTTTTATGTTAGATGTACAGAGGAAATTGATAGTGTAGACTTGCGTGAGTGATTTGCTTTATATAATGCCGGTTCTCATTAGTAGATTATTAATGAAACATTGTGAAAGGATCAACATTTGATTTTGTTTCTTCACAAACGATGCATTTTCTGAGTTTAAGTTGTGTTTTAATTCAATAGTGACGATTTTCTTATTGTTTTCGCCATCTAACTTTAATGTGGTACAAAAGCAAGCAATTTTTTTTTAATTATTCTAAAAGCATGCCAAAAGTGCAATTCCTGCTCTTCTGTCTACTTTTGTATATATTGTTTTGTCACCTTCCACCTTCTCAACAAAACAATGCATTTAGGGAGCATTCAAAAGCTTTTAATTTTGCTTGGAGAAGCAGATAGACTGATTCCATTGATTGATTTAAAGTCTGGTTATATTTTAACATTTGTAATCTGTTTCGTTAACTTATAATCCGTTTCTAATTGGATTCTTCTGTCCTATGTGTGTAAAGATTATGTGTTTGGCGATCGCAAGTTTGGTGGCAATGCTCAGTCTATAACCAAGAATCGGTGGATACACCACACATCATTTTTATGGGATTATGACGTCAAGAACATGTCTTATCTCAAGTTACCCGCAAAGGCTCCTCAGTACCGATTAGTAAGCTTATATTCTTTTTCATTTATCCTTTTTCTGCGTTAGAGTTGCTAATGAGTCATGTGCTCTATATCTTCTTTTGGTTAGTTGATATGCTGCATGCCATGCATAATTTTTTTATCAGATTAAAAGGCTGTTGTCGTGCACACATTTCTGATTAAGGCGACTTGATGAAAAACTTGGTGTTTCAAACTTATTCCAAACTAAAGCAAAAGTTTGATACTTTTTAAAAAAGGAAGGGAAGATATTATGGCCTGTTTGTAACCTCGACCTTCCTGGCGTATTAGAAGTTCGAGTATATCTCATCTAGAAAAGGTAGCAAGTGCAGAGACAAAGAGTTGAATGAATTTGAATGAGAAATAAATGTTTCTTCATTTTGAATTGCATCTACTACCTATTGTCGTATCTCTGCTAATGTAATTTCCTAAGTGAGTTCACTACCGCACTTAGGACCTGTCTAACTGAAATAGTTCTATTCCTTCACATATTTTCTTGACTTCTATGATTACTAAATATATATTATGTGAATAATTTCTGCCATGAATGATTTTAGGTGAACAAAAGTTGAATTATTTTGTCTCCATTTACATCTGCATTTAGCACAAAATAGGAGTCTACTGTAATGAGTGGCAGGCCTCACTTATTTTTTGCTATTCTTGCGTGTTTTTGTATAATCTGGTGTGGGTTCTTGTCCCAGAGGCCATCAAACTTACATGTTTTAAGTTTATTTTGATTCAGTTGTTTACCAATCCATATTAACATTTGATTGCTATGCTGTAGACAAGAAGTCACATGGATTTTATTTGTCGAATGAAGGAGTATTTGCCTAGATCAGAATTTATTGAGAGAACCATTAAGGCTCTTGGCAGCCAATTTTCGGTGAAATCTATTAGCTTGGAGTCCATAGATGTTCCCTCTGTTTCTGAATATGTTCATACCACTAAGCTTCTCACAGAGCAGGAAATTCAGGAAACTTGCACTGTTCAAACTTGAAAAAATAGTTGCAAGAGGTTTGGCAACAATTTATAAGATATAATATGGGGGATAGGATTCATCAATGGCTGTGTTGAGAATGCTGTTGCGGAAATTTCATTCTCCTACTTCAGTGCTGATGAATATTGACTGATGTGTTCTGATATTACTGTACAATTAATTCCTTTCTTTTTTACCATAATTTATTCTGACCAAGTTGTTTTTTCTTTTGGTTAGATTATTTCAGATACTTTTAGTGAAAGTTACTTTTTTCTTATTCTTAAGTTTCAATAATTATATTATTTTTCAGAAGAGTTTGGGTGTATACCTTTTTCTCGACAATTTATTGGCTGTACTGATCTTTTGTTGTGCTTTAAAATTTTAGATTTGGCATTATTGATGTTTGTGCAGTTGCAAATTTTTGTTTGGGTGTGGAATCATGCATTTGCCCAAGGCATTTTTAGTTGTAATACTGATTCAATGTTTCTGCAGTGAACAGGGCTATATCTATTTTATCTAAGACACTGTTTACAATTTTTTGAAATTTATGTAAAACATGATAGAATTAAAATGAATCACCCTCCTTATTTAGTGCTTACCAAAAACTAAAAGCTTATCTATTTAGTGGATCTTATTAGAGAGAGAATACAATAAAAATAGTAAGTAGTGTATGTACCACTGTCAGTAAAAAAACCTTTTTTGTATTATTCTATTACAAACTGTTAGTCATCATAAATTTATTCACCTTTTCGATAATATATTAATTGTTTTTCAAGTATGTAATAAATTTAATTTAAGAGATGGTGACGCTTTGTAAACATGTTTTAGAAGTGAAAACGACTAATCTCAATTATCAATATGTTAGTGCTCACTATTATTGTGTGTATTTGCTTAATAAATCATTTTCTTACTTTCCCTTCTTTTTATGTTTGTAATGGATTGAGAACTTGGCTGCATATATAGAATTCAAACAAAATTCTTCCTGCACCTCCACGCTTCAGAAAATACCAAGTCTTCCAGAAAATTTGCATTCTAAATTATATAATTTAAAATACAATTTTTTATTATTTAAATTATAAAATTAAGAATATAAATTTTACATTTTAATTATGTAATCTAAAATGCAAATTTTGTTTTTTTTGAATCATTCAATCTAGAATATAATTTTTTTTTTGGATTATACGATCCACATATTAGTTTTCAGATTCTAGATTCTGAAATCTGAAAAGTCTTCCAATTTCATATACTCAGATTAAAAAAATCATCAATAAAATATGAAAATAATTTTGGTATTTTCAGAAGTATGAAGGTGTAGGAGAATAATATTGAAGGTGCAGGAAGAATTTGTCTTTAATCCAATAAGCACTTTGGAAAGTTGTCCATTATTAAAAAATGGTTCGGACTTTGCAAAAGAAGTGCATGTTCCAATTGATGCTAGAACATGCTAAAATATCAGTTAATGTAATTTAAGAAAAATATTTATATGTTTAGTCCTGTATTGAGAAATTAATTTTGAATCCATATTTGATTCTAAATTGAAATTAATTTTAAATATACTTTATGTGTGATAACAAATTATATCGAATTTTACAACAAAACTATTGTGATGTATTTATTTCTTTATAATTTTATTACATGTCTGGATTGATTATATAGATATGAGTGTTCTTATTTTTTTCATATCCTAAAAAAAAACTTGTTTTTATGAAATTTTTAAATGTGAACTTTTTAAACACCGATGGTTGAGAAGCAAGATATACATAGAAGCACATTTTTTGGCAAAAGTATTTAACTCAAACTACGGAACAATTTAGTCCTAATAACTAAACTGAAATAAATTGCAAGTTGCAAATAAAATAAAAAGGAATTTCAACTATATTTATTTATTTTAGTTATTGAACCATTTTTTTCGTTGACGACGAGGCAAATTTTTCCTGCATCATCTTCATATGTTCTTTTGATATCCTCATATTTTCAAATTTTCTTTTATATCATTGTATTTTTTTAAATATTAAAATTATTTATTTTAAATTTTATAATTCAAAATACAAAATTTTACATTTAAATTATACGTTTCAAATTGAAAGATATTTTTTTGAGTTAAAAAAATTCAAAAGAAAATATCTTTCTAATTTTATAATTCAAAATTCTAAATTGTAGAATTTGAATGATATTTTTTTATTATAAATTTCAACTAAGAAAATCTGAAAAATACCTATAAAACTCTACAATTCTAAATTCTAAATTGTATAGTTTGAATGATATTTTGTTTTATTATAGATTGTAATGTTTAAAATTTTCAAATCTGAAAATACCTTTTTGAAACTCTATAATTTACAAATTTTAAAAAATATTTTTAAATCCAAAAAATATCATCCGAATTCGACAATTAAAAATGTTAAATTAATTTTTTTACAAAGATATAAAAAACTGTGTATATATATTGAAAATAATTTTAATATTTTTTATTACTGCATAAATGAACATGTACCCAAACATAAAACTAGTAAAACATTGTGGTTAGGTAATTAAACCTATCCCTTTACCAAATTCCATTATAGTAATTTGACCATTACCAAATTGGTTATACCATCCTTCATTTTTTGACATTAAATTAAACTACTAAATGGACCATTTAAATGTTTTCCATTTTTATCACCTAAATATGTCATTTTTAAAGAAAAACAAGTCATAAAAAATTACTAATAATTTTTCAAAATAGATATTTAACAGCGGAAGCATATATCAATCACCCAGCACATTCTAAACAACAAGTAATTTGGAAATAACATTTTTTTACATCAAAATTTCAGCTATTGTTAGGTGAAATTGCATTTAGCAAGTGAAGAGAAAATAACACCGACAAACTATTGGGTGTTCCCCCACCCCACTAATAAATCAAGTTTCTTATTTTAGTGTATAAATTAACCTAAAAAAACACAAAGATGTGATGATGTGATAAATAAATGAGATGAGAAGAGAAGGAGAAATTCAATTTTATGTTATTAGTTTGATATATCTGGTCACAGTACCCCAGATTGCACGTGAAGATAATTAACAGCACTGTGATTAGCTTCAAATTTGGCTAATCATGCATCGATAGAGACAATTAAGTCAACTATTAATTTACATGTCTTTTGTCATTCATATACTTCATGGAAGAAAGGGTTCCATGTGTTCTTTTATATTTTATTACCACTCTCATACTAAACATAAGTTGGCAAGAACTCATAATTGATCCATGCTTAGTAATAAATATAATCAAAACATACCAAAAACACTTAGTTAAACATTGTGCATATGTTGATAGATAGCGATGAAACATTTAACACTTTATTTATTAGCATAATTCACAATTTTCCATTTCGAAAACATGAAAAATGAAAGGGGTAAAAAGAACAGGAACACAGTTACCAAAATCCTAATTCTATGAAAAACATAAACCAGTGGTTGAAGTGTTGTTGTATTGTTCTTCCATTTAAGGTTTTGGAGGATGTGTTGGAGTTGGAGTCGGTGAAGGAGGCGTGAAAATATACCCATTCTTGGGATTGATATTTGGCTGTGGATCAGCATAATCTTCAATCTCATACTTAACTATTTTACGAATGCGAAAATCCTGAAGCCAAAAGCCAAACACACAGATTCCTATTTAACACTCTTCTCCGTAACCCCAAAACAAAACCATCAAAAGTAACAACAATTCCAAAATTTTAATCAATTCTCCATTTCATCACAGATGATCATTTTCACATTTTGATATTGTTAACCTGATCCGTTAAAAAAAATATAATTCGATTTCTAAAATAATAGTAAAATAATAAGCAATAAATTGTTCTTTAAAAAGATAACAAAACATCTCATAAAACTTAATTGTGAAGAGTGATAATTCTGAGAGTTTTAACAGTACAAAACAGGAAAAAGAACAGAAAAGGTTAAAGAAACAAACCGGTGATGATGAAGGAAGCGTCTGTATCTGGCGAGTCTCCATCATTGCCACCCGGCCGAATCCTTAAAATTCACAAAAGAACAAAAACATGAGAACAACCATTGAACGAAACAAAGGACAAAAGCGAAACCCATAATAGAAAGGAAAAGAAATGGTAATTTGATTTTAACAATGGTGGAGAGTTAGAAATGGCATACCGTAACCAAAGGAGAGAAAGAGAAGGGAAGAAAGAAGAAGAAGCATGAGAAAACGTGAGTGAGGCATGAATTGTTTATGGAGAGAGAGAGAGAGAGAGAGAGAGAGAGAGTGGAAAAGGTGAGTGTGTGTGAGAGTGCAGAGCATAAATATGAGCGAAGGAACCGACTTTGGGTTAGGGTGAGATCCAACCATACTTAAGACTTACGAAACTCTGTTTCTTTTCTTCACTTTCTTATAAATGCAAAAATGGTAAAATTGCAAAAACTGGAAAAGAAAAAAAAAACTAATGCTAAAAACAAATGTACAGTAACTGTGAATTACGCTATTTACGCGGCTTCTATTTATTATTTACATATAATTTTTATTACTAACATGGATTCAACTGTTATGATGTATTAATTTTGATTATTTGCTGAGAAAATATATATATTATTTTTTTATAAAATTTTCATGTTAATATGAAACTTGATATCTTATTTAGACTAAAAGAAATAACAATTATCTGTCATCACATAAAAAAAATATTATTACAGAAAAAAGAAATACAAGTAAATATGAAAATTACACCAAAATCTATATATTATCAAAACGGTATATAAAAAACTTGTACTTATTAATAAAAAAACTCTAAAAAAAGACTAAATGAAATTCTATTATATTAATAAAATTGATTTTTATAAATAAATAATAAATTAACAATATTATCATCATAAATATTTCCTTCACAAAAATATAAAAAACTCGAAACTTTATTTTCCAATGTTAAAATTAGTCTTTACAATAAATACAACATAAACTAAACTAAAGCACAATCAGGATCAATGTGTAAATAAAAGGGACATGGTGTCAAATGTTCACCAGTGAAGGGCATCTGAAGCCATGCTTGAATCTTGCACCAGATACTATGATTCCAATGAGACAACTTTGAATAACTTTTAAAAGTTAGCTTCTTCTAAGTTCCTTTACCATACTTTTTAATAAATAAATTTATAAATAATAAAGAAATATAATTTAGTTGAGTTTGGAATCCTTAAAACCATTAAATTTAATGGAGATTTGCATTTAGTTAATGCATAAGAATGGGCTACTTTTTGTAGGCAATAAATAAAGGGTTTTTCCACTAACAAAAGTTAGAATAAAATATGGCCTTCACATTTTGGCCCAAATGGGATTCACTTTCTATACACTACCTTATTCTTCCACTAACAAAAGTTACTCTTCTTTTTTACATTTATTCAGTATTTATATCTTCTAAGTTATAAAAATAACTATGAATATTATTTAAATCTGTGTCTATATCAACTAAGAATGTCCAAATAATCAGGTATGAATAATATTTAGTTTATATATATATATATATATATATATATATATATATATATTATTCATCTCTATTTTTAAATAAAACATTCTTATTTTATTTGATGTTTTATTTTAAAATTTATATAATTATAACTTTTCTTCATTGTTATATAACATTGAACAAGAGAGCATGTGTATTGTTTTAATATTGAATTATTGGTAATATAATATTTTTTACTTTGATTTTTATTTTTATAAAAAAATTATATTAAAAAGACATTAAAATTTAATTTATAAATAAAAATTAATAATAACTAACAAGGTTGTTGTAAAGGTTGGAAGGGTGATCATATTTTTTAACTTCATTTTTTTTCTTTTATCACTTATTGAAGAATTTATTCAATTTGACTCCATTTCTATTTCTATATGTGTGACAAAGTGTATTAAGAGATCATGTTGTTGAGCATTGGATGTTGTGCTCATGGTGAGGGATGAGTTCTGCACCTTTAAGGTGAGCTTCATCACAACATCTAAACTCGTAAATAAATAAAAATTGTTATGCAAGGAGGTTTTATGATTAGTCTTTGGAGGTAGTCTTTTATTGAAAGGAAGTTGGACCCATAAAACTCAAGTCAGAGTACTGATTCAAAGACTATCTAGTTATTTCCCTTTTTCTGTCAGTAAAATGTTACTACATGAAGTGAATTTCTTTATGTAACAATCAGATTTTCTGTCATAGAAACGAACCTCTCATTCAATGATAATAATATGTGGATTATGAACAAAAGTCAATGAAAAGCATCAAGGTTACATTCTGCAAGAAAGAAACCAGAACAAAAAGTTCAATTTGAACTCCCATTCTTATTCTTATTTATCCACATATAAGGTCAAGGAAAACAAGCTCACTATACTATGTACTTATATATATACACATGAACTAAGAAAACCATTTAAATAAAAGGAAGAGGGTAAAACTGCCTAGATGTCACCTAAGGAAAGGCATGAAGAACCATCTTGCTGTTCCTTCAGTTGGCTGACAACAGAACTAACTCTTCTTACACAAGGATGGTGAACCAATGCGGCTTTACAATTTGTGTTTCCCTCAGAACCGGTTGAACAACACTGCCAAATCAGTTTGCTGCACCTAAAAACACAATTGCTAATTTATATGAGCTACATGGCTATGAGGTCTCATGAAAGTTAAGTGACCTTGACAATGCAGCCGGATTGGCCTGCAACACTGGCGAGGCTTGCATTGAATGGTTTTTCTCATCAAGCTTTGAAGGGAAGCCTTTGAAGAGTGTTTCCCTAGGAACTGAGTCAACCTTGTCATTTCTAATCCCCAGTGTTGTCCATATAGTGCTTTTTGCTGCATCTCCCGAGTCATCAATCCTTAGAGTTTTTGGAACCCACAGGCACTTCTCTTTGTTGTTTTCTTTGTTGTGTCCATCCTCACCACCACCAGATTCATTTGATTTCAGAATGTTGTCTTCCCTTGAATGTTTACCCAAGGTTGGTGAGTTAGGGCCAGAGTTAGAAGTTGCACCCTTGGGTGAGGACGGTTGTGCTATCCATGGGATGTTCCACGCACCAGACACAGCACAACCCCAATAAGCTGCTGCGGGATAGAATGGCACCGTGAATCCGGGGTGACAAAAGGCAGGCGGCGGTACTGGAGAACTCCACTGCACTGGATTCCATGGAATAGGCCAAGAGTTACCAGTAAAGTAGGGAACCTGTGGTGGGAAAGAATGAGAGTTCGGCATAGCTTGTTCTTGGGCTCCATTGGTGCTTGCACCTTCCGCTGACTTTGTGGAGGTAACTGAAGATTTATTGGATTGATCATCCCTTTTTTCTCCACTGGCATGTGGAACAGGAATTTTTAGTTCTTCAGGTTTATGAAATCCATTTCTGGGATAGTTGTGCACGGTTTTATCAGCCAGGTTCAAAACCGATGTCATCGATTCACACAAGGGTGTATCAGATCCAAATGTAAGGACTGCCCCATTGCATTTCAAGGAAGGATGATACGCTCCATTTGGCAAGTCAATTTGAGGATTCTGGAGTGCAGCATCAGGAACAGTTATCTGGCGGTAGTGAGAAGTCGAGCTCTTGTTCTTCCTGCGACCAGCACCTACAGGAACATTCCTCATAGTCCCCCCAGCAGTCCAGTATCTCTGGCAATTCTTGCAGAAGTGACGGGGTTGGTTGACATTGTAGTTATTATAGTAGCAGAACTTTGTATCCATACTATTACAGCGGGGACAAGGAAGTATTTTGTCTGGTTTTTTGAGGTTCTTGTCCTGTGATTTACTTGTCTCACTTAGTTCTTCTTCAGTTTTTGAAGTTCTTAAAGTAGTGGTCTCCTTGTCAATGGGTAGAGCATTGGATTCTTCACAGGTTCCAGAGGTGGTATCTAGATTGTTGACCTCTTCTAATGATTGGGTTGGGGCTCTATCTTCCTTCTTATTATCAGCTGTTTTTTCTCCCAGTGAGTCCTGGATTCATGAAAACCCTACTGAGTATATTGCTATTCTCTAAATTTTAGCAGAACAATATATACTATCAAAAAGATATCACAACACAAACAAATATGTGCCTCCTGCAAGTAAATACAACCTTCCCAAGACAAACATATTGAACATTAAAAACTAAAACTTACTTATTCCACAAATTAAAAAGACTTTAGAAAATATAGATGTAACTATACACATTAGAGGAGCACTGCATTAGAAGACAACCTTGCATGGAAAGCTATTTCATTAGAAGAAAACATCGCATGGAAATCTACTTCATTGGAAGAAAACAAAATTCGAGCAGCATTGCATAAAAAACACACCATGGAAGTTACTACAGAATCGTAGCTCCAGCAATATATTATATTTCACTACATATATCTCTGGCCTCATTTTCCCATCAGCTGTATGGAATCCATGGAGCAACATCAACTGTCAAAATCCATTTTTATGTATTCTATACGCAAATCAAACATTTTATTCAATTTTCTTAAAAAGGTTGATGCTGGAAATATAATCATCTAATGCTGGCTCAAACCGAGAGAAAAAGAGTATGACTGAAAATTTCAAAGTTGAAAATTGCAGAAAAAAAAACAAGGTACGGAAATCCTGAGGAGACCACTCGTTGTTCACCTTTTGTGAGACAGAACAGAACAGAAATTTCAAATAAGACAAACCTAACCATGGATGTAAAAAAATGTGAAATAAACAATGAAATCAAAGACAGAAAAACATAGGAAATTCACTCATGAGTCATGATGGTACCAAGGCTATTTCAATACTTCTTATCGATTTTTCAAAACCCATACAAATCTCAGAAGTCAAATAGAAAAATACTTTTCACAAACATGCTGTCATAACCAAGTAAGAAGAACCAAAAGAATCCAATGCAAATGAATGATTTATTGTCACACAGATATATAAAGAAAGAATAATTTCGGTATTGTAAAGCATGAGTTTAACAAGGTTTTGAAATTTAGAAAGCACACAAGAGACTGATTTCTCAAATATGGCTAAATCCATATTCCATCTCAGAACCTGGCAGTGTCAGACTAACCAAACAACTGAAGAACAAATCGAAATGTCCATCTCATATAAAATCAATCGTTGCTTCTTCTTTTTTTTCAAAACTTTCACTTTCTCGTTTCAAACACAAAATAAACCAATCCGAACATGGACCAAAATTCTCTTGAACCACCAAAAAATCAAGCTTCAGTAAGTAAAAAACAACAGTAGAACCACTGAATGGGGATTGAAAATTTGAAACAAACCACCAAATCACTCCCCAGATTGAAACAAACCCCAAAAAACCCAATTGAACACTGAACTCCACGAAAAAAACAACAATAACACAACAAAACTTCAGAAACTACAACACAAGCCAGAAAACCAAGTCAACGGAATCTTCAATGCCCGAGCCAAACCAATACCAACCCATTAATTCTTTCAACATTTCAAATAAAGGGTCAGGCTCAAAATAAAAAATTCCCAAACCCCAAAATCTCATACCTTGTCAACAACACCTTCCTCTCGCGTATGAGACTCCCTCGAGGAGTTGGAGGAAGAAGCATGGCTCTGCTCAACACTTTCATCAACAACGTCACCGGAAGACGAAGCCGGAGCTCCGGCGGATCCAGTGGTAATCTCTGACAAGGGGATCGTCTTCCCGAAGAGCTTGATCGTCGGGTCTTTTGCCTCCGACATTTCTGCTAATAAAAATAGAATCTTTTATTTTTGTATTTGTCTGAAAGGGGAAAAAAAATAGAAACTGTAAAAGGGTGGAGAGAGAAAGGGAAAAAGTGTAGAGAGAGAGAGAATGGGTGTGACACGTTGTGTGAGAGTGTGGTTGATTGTGCGTTTTGTTGTTGATCCGGTGAAGCAGGTAGGAGTGCCACATCAGAAGCTACCTGCAATTTCAGCCACAAGCTTCTTTGTGGCCTTAAAAAGATCTTTCTTTTTCTTACTTTTTGCTTCTCTTTTTTCTCTCTCCTTTGCTTTCTTTCTTTTCCCTTTCTGATTTGCTTAACCAAATGTACACACACACACGTTTGGGTATCTATGACCATGTGTGTCTGTCCAATCCTAGTTTCCACCAACACATATTTCTTTACTTTACTTTACTTTACTTGCTTTTCAACTTCTCCCAATCAATAACTCTCTATTTTAATGCACACTCTAAAGACTCAAAAGTTCTACACAACTTGCACTTATCTTATAAGATAACTACCACTTCTCTTCTTTTGTATAATCTTTATAAATTAATTTTAAAAAAATGTGCACATGGAAGAAAAATGTTATCTCATGTCAAATAGAGATAATAAATTTTTTTAATATATAGGTAGATGCATATCTCAACTTATAAGTCAGCTTTATATATTTAAGTTAGACGATTTCTGACCACAAACAAACATTATTTTATAACTTGGTAATGTAGTTTCAAAATTGATGCATTTCAGTAAAAAGAAAATTAATTGTAAGTTAGTGCAAAGTTGTCAACATATCAACACTCTTATCTCAAATTTAAAATCTGAATTTCTGAAGAAAAAAATATTAAATATTAAATTTGTTTACTTTAAATGATTAACTTAATTTATATTGATATATGTTTATATTTTGAAATAGATTTTTTTATTTATTTATTAACATTTTACAATTTTTTTTTATTTTAATTTAAAATATATTTTAATTCTAATGTGTATTTTTTAAAATTAATTTTTAACTAAATTATTTTTATAAAAATATTAATATAAAAAAAAATATTTTATTACATTAACTAAATCCACTACAAACTTTTGATGTTCTTTTCTTAATTCAAATAATTTATCTTCTATTATCTTTTTTTTTCTTTATTCAATTTCTTCTCAATTCAATAAAAAGATAAGTAATCACACTGAATAAAAAATGTAAAGTAGTTTTTATATTGTTGTCCAAATATAAATTAGTATATATGATAATTATGTTTTCTTTTGTAATAATAACCTTAAAAGTCACATAAACGTAATTACTGATTAATAGGCAATATAAAAGTTTTTATATTGACAATATGCAGCTGTTAAACTCAATTAAAAAATAGTTAATTAAGTCTTAAGGAAAAAGAAAGAGACTAAAAGTGGCAATGTCCAATTTTGACTTTGAGTAACTCTCATAATGTTGTAATACTTGTCAGAAGATAAAAACATACCTTTCACACATTAATAAATTAATATATTATTCACTTTTATTTATTTTTTAATTTAAAATATTATATTATTATTATAAGGCCGTGTAAAATGTATATTTTTTCACTCTTCACATGTCAAAGAAACTTTTCTCCACTAAGTTATTATCAAAACGTATCATGATGGGGTGACCAAAGAGAGTGAAAATAAAATGTTTCCAATCCTCTTTCGTATCAGAATTTTTCTTCCTGCATCTTCGTATATTCTTCGTTAATTTCATACAAAAATTTGAAAATATCTTTTTATTTTTTTTATCATTTTTATAAAGTAGTTTTCGGATTAGGTAATTCAGACATATATTTAAAAAAAGACTTTTAAATTATATAATTTAGAAGCTAAAAAATACTTCTGAATTATGTAATCCAGAACCAAATCATGCATTTGAAAAAAAAAGACTTTCAAATTATGTAATTCAGAAACTAATTTCGAATTTGAAAAAAAGCTTTTGGATTATGTAATCCGAAATATTAGAGAAAAATATTTTTTGGAAATATGAAAATTTAAGGAGGTGAGTGAAGAACAATGGAGGTGCAGGAAGAAACTGTCTTCCTGGAGTGTCAACCCAAGGGTTGTGCTCAGGGCTGAAAGGAGGTGCAAAAAGTAGGGGTGTAAGAGAGGGTCTTGTTATGTGGATTTCAATGATGTATGAGAAAGTGTGGCTTATTACTTAATGTGATTGATATTGGTTTTTGTAGAATAAACCAAAGGCTAATATTTATTCTGCTAAATAAAAACAAAAGTATATGATGGACTCAATTAGATATACCTTTGTCTTAAAAGAATAAATAAATAATACCTTAAGCTACTTTATCTTAGATATAAATCAAACAAAAAAGTAGGTGCAGTAATTAATAAAATAGAATATTTTTCTCTTCATGGCAAATTTTTCTTAACATTAATTTTCACAATTTGAATTTGAACTTCTCTGCGAATATTAAATAGAATTTTCATTTTAATATTGGACAAAGAAATTATGAAATTATCTATCTAAGCACGGTATTAAGATTTTAATACTGTGTTTGGCTTCAACGATTTATTATTTTTAATAAAAAAATAGAAAAAATAAATTTCTATTAGGTTCTTTTATTTATTTTGTATTTTTTTAGACTTTACTGAGTAATTTATTTGCATAGTGTTTTCTCTATTTATTAAATTTCTCTATTTAAGTGCATTAATTGAAGTGGTCCTGAAAATTGAAAGGACTTTAAAGAGAATAAAAAGGGAAAAGACAAAAGGTTCTTGGTGATGGAACCTTCAAAATTTATGTGATCTTTCAACTCCAACCATTTTTACCATTTTTTAACCAATAGTAATAATGAAACCCATTTTATAGATTGAGGACAAAACCATAGAAAAAAAAGAAAAACAACAAATATAAAACTTTAAAATGGAGATACTAAGTAATACAATATAGGGAAGTTAAAGAACTAAAAAAATTTATCACTTGAATTTGAAAATCCAAGATAAAAACAAAAGAGAATTTCAATTTAATAGAAAATACAACCTTATCAATCTAGCATTAAAAAAACTAGACTAAAAAAAGTAACAAAAACATAAACTAATTCTAGGAAATTAAGATATTTTTATTGCAAGGATTATAAAAAGAGTAATAAATTTAAGATTTTGGTCTTAGAACCTTCTCACACCTAAATACGAAGACAAGAGATAAAATTTAAAACTATAATCCATAAAATAAAAAAAGTATTTTTCTATTCTAAGAATATATATATTTTTGCTTGCGACATAGTAAAATTAAAAAAAAACATTAATATTTTATAAAATTATTCCTTATAATAAGATGAAATAAGTATAATTTACAGTTTAGAGTTTAAACTAAAAAATATGTTAATCTTGAATTAGAAATTACTTCTTACTAATTATTAGCTATTAAATATGAGTCATAGTTTTATGCACTCAATTATGAGTTATTCAAATTATTCATTAGATTATATTTAATTATAGAATTATATATTTGAATAATTATATTATTAATACTAATATTATTTTTTAGTAAGAACAATTCTATTTTTTTTGTTCGTTTTTTTTTCTGATTTCTTTTTAATTTTTATCTAAATTTTTATATTGTTATTTTTCTTTTGTAGCATTTCATTTTAAAAAAAAAAAATTGGATAGTGATTTTTCTTTGAACTCGATGCTCTCTCTTCTCAGTATAATTTTTTTTAATTGAAGTACATGTGTTTGAAATCGAAGAATGCACTAATCAAAACAATAAGATTTTAAATTATACATTTCTAAGTAGATATTTGAAATTACATTGAAATGGATAAGATATTTTTTAATAAACTAGTATTAATTGGTATATTATTTAGTATTTCAATTTTAATTTTTTATTAATATTAATATACACAAACGAATCATGTTTTAAATAATTGATTTTTATTAAATAGTGTATTTAAAATATAGAAACTATGGTGAAAAGTAATTTAATAATATTTAAATTAATATTATATAATAAATATAATTATTAGTATTATTTTTAAAAATATTTATGTATGTACAAAATTGTTATCTACTACAATAATATCTGAGTGAGGAATACTGTTATTGTGAAGTATTTACTTGTTGACTAAATATAATAAAGTTAATTAAATTTGATTAAATGTAATTGCTATTAAGTTTTTATTAATAGCTATTACATATTTAAGTCTCATATATATATATATATAACTATTATTATTATTATAAAAATTAATATTATTATTATAGCATTTATTGATATTTATTGTTCAATTTTTACTTTCATATTTTATTTAAAGATACATATAATTAATATTTTTACATACATATATGCATAAAGTTTTAAAATAATTAATTTTAATTTAATGACATATTATATTTAAATTAATGATGAAAAAGTTATACATTTAATAAATTTATTAATGTATTTGTAACAGTTTACCATATTTAATAAATATAATAATTAATATTATTAAAGAAAATTATTAAACTAATACTATTAAAAAAATATTGTTAACTCGAAACTAAAAAAAAAAAAATTTCTAAATTAGTTTTTATTATTGTTAAATGATTTGTAAATTGATATCTAATTAGCAACCAAAGTTTTAACTACCAATTATTTAGATTCTAAATTTGGTAGCAAAAACATTTGGTTGCTAATTAGATATCAATTTAGAAATCATTTAACAATAATATAAACTAACTTAGAAACCAAAAATTTATTTAGTCTATCTCTAATTTAGTCACTATAACAACTAATTATTTTTGTTCTCTAAAATTGATTTCTATTTTGTGATTTTCGTGTAGTGTATTGTAAATAATCTATTGTGATGTATTCAACTCTATTTTTTAAGTATATATTTTATTAAAATTTTAAAGAAAACAAAATTTTTCTAAAATTAACTTTTTATTTAATAATTTTTAATGGTTTTATAGTTTTTCTAAAAAAGTTCGATAACAATTCACAATAATTGATTAGTGTTTACTTCAACCTTGAAAGTTATACTCACATTACTTCTATTCTACAATGGTATATAAAACGGGTCTAATTTTTTAATATGAAATTTGTATATAAAATCAGATTGCCAATGGTTAGTAAATTTGTCTACACATAATGGTATTTATGAATTTAAGATAGGAAATTTTTGTTTTAATTTAATAAATTTATTCTCGTATGTAAAAATTATATGTTATTTTTTTAAAAACATTTTATGCTCTATGATTTGTGGTTTGATTTTAGTTTTCTGTTTTTTTTTTTGCCATTTTTCATGTCATCTTGGATCTTCTACATGGGACAGATAATTGACCCACCAAAGCGGGTGGAAAGAGACATGTTAACTCGTTAAGGTTATACAAGTTGAAATTGATATTTCGTTCATCAAGGTAAATTGACAAGTTAATCCCCTACTTTTTAATTTTTTTTTTAATTTTTGTTTTGAATCTATTTATTTAGTTGTAGTTATAGATATCACTTATTGGATAATAAAAATACAAGAAAGATAAATAAAATTGAATCAAACTTTGATATTATAATCAAAGAAAGTTTAATACTTAACAAAATAAAGTAAATATTATTCATACTTTAATGAATCAAATGATATATAAAAGAATAATGTAAATAAAGTTCTATATAAAACATTAAACACTACAAATTTTAATTCAAAAAATATATTTTTTTTTAAATTGTCAAATCATAACTAAAAAAAACAAGTTGACGAGTTTGTGACTCATCGAATTGACAAGTTAGACAAACCAAATCAATATCATTAACAAGTTAAAAAAATTGAACTACCTTAGCTAAACGATGAGAGATTGACATATCAGTTTGCATATCACTAACTTTAGGTTGATCTTGCAAAGAGTAATATAATTTAATAGAATAATTACAATGAGATAATAGTTACAAATACATAGGACAAACCCTTTTTATTTTGTTTTTGTTTTTCACCAACTAAGGACATGGTTATGTTGGTAAGGGCATAGGAGTAGGAAGTAAATACCCCCACAAAATGATTGACACATAATGCAACCCTTTCCTTTCCTAAGCCCATTCCATACCTTATAACCACAGCCCATTCAGTCCCACGCACACAACTGTGGAACACAAAAGCGTGTCCTTTGCATAAATCCAAACATGTTAATTACTAATTTACTTGCCATTTCCCAATTCATCATCATCATCATCCATCGTTGACCATTTGAGATTTGACCCTCCAAGTGCTTGCGAGAAAGAAAAGAAGAAAGAAGTGGCATCACCAAAACAAACAACCTATCCACTACGCTTCCCTTTGAGAACCAACGAACGTGTCTTCTGCTGCCTTCATATTCATAATATTTATACCATCCTATTCCCATCGTCATAACAACGAAACACAATGAAGCAGTGACGCTTCCTCTTCTTCCTTCCTCTTCTTATGCCCTCTCTCCTACCCCTCTCATTTCTCACTCCCATTTTCCCTTTCTCCATCCCTTTTTCTTCTATCGTTGTTGTTATTATTATTACTATTACACACATCACAGCTGGGCAATTTACCTGAAGAAAAAAAAAACCCTAAAAGTTTTGCTGCTTTGGATCCATCCAGGGGCATCCCCCGGATCTCCAATCCTCTGGATCGTTCCGAAATTCTCAGCTTTTTCAATTTTGGCGAAGTGGGTCGCGTTTACATTCGTCGTTTCTGATCTGGGTTTGATTCAATTTGGGGGTTTCTAGGGTTGTGATTGAAATGGTCTATTTCCACAGCTCAATCTCTCTCTGCAACTCCTCCCTTGGCCAACCCATGTCGAATTCCCTCGATTTCGGCTCGAAATCGAGGCACCGGAAAACCCCGAACTCCCCTCAGGCTTCGCCGTGCCGACGATCTCGGTCGGCGGTGGTGGACGTCGTGATTTTCGTGGCGGTTGTCGCGGCTTTTGGGTTCTTGCTCTTCCCCTACGCCCAAATTGTGGCGAGTGAGAGTGTCAAAGTTGGTGTTGTGATTGTGGATTTGTTCAAAGAGGAGGTTTCTGTTGCTCCTTGGGTTTACATGTTCATTGGTGTTAGTGTTACGTTTGCTGCATTGACCACTTGGGTTCTTGTGGCTTGCACCACAAGGAAGTGTGGGAACCCCAAGTGCAAGGGTCTGAGGAAGGCTGCAGAGTTTGACATTCAATTGGAGACTGAGGATTGTGTGAAGAATTCACCTTCATTGACTAAGGATGGTGCGGTTAAGACTAAGGATGGTGCGGTTAAGAAGGGGTTCTTTAAGCTTCCTTGTGATCACCACCGCGAACTCGAGGCCGAGCTCAAGAAGATGGCACCTCCCAATGGAAGGGCTGTCCTTGTCCTCAGAGCAAGGTGTGGCTGTTCTGTTGGTAGGTTGGAGGTTCCGGGACCGAAGAAGAATCGAAAGATCAAGAAGTAGGATACAGAAAAGGGTAAACAAAAAGTCTAATAGGAAGGAGAGCATAATTGGGTACAGTATGTAAGTCCTAAATGGGCAGAGGAGTTGGTTATAGTTATCTGGTCATATTCTATTTAGAATTAGGTTGTCTTTTGAATAAGCCCCTCCACCTTGACAATAAGTTGTTAGGAACTATGGATCATACACAGTTTGGTTATTTATACCTGGGAATATAAGAATCCTTTTATTTGAATTGAATTACTTCACTGTTCTTCCAAATATTGTGTTTCTGTTTTTTTTATTATTTCTCATGGTTTAAGTTTTTTCAGTTTTGTGAAAAGTTGATGTTAAGTTTTATGATTTCAATCTTTTTCTACAGTTTATGATCGAGTAAGTGGTTGTTCTGGTCTTGTGAATGCACAGTTGAATTGAACCTTGTTGAGATATAATTTGGGAGTTGTTGTTTTGAACCTTAACGGTTTCACTGAAATTTAATATTCTCTGTTATTGATACATTTATCTGCACTTTCTCTTGTTTAATTGTACTGATTGCCGTAGAAGGCGGGTTCTTCTTGGAGTTGTTGTCTTGTTAACACATATTTTATAAAGTATCTGTAAACATTGGTTTACTGTTTGAATTGCTATTCTCTTTTTGAAAATTGAATCGGGAACTTGAGGATTGTTGTTATTCTTGTCTCATTTTTTAAGTTTGTTGTATAATATGTAATATCCTGTTGCATCTAGTGATCTGTTCTTAGCTTCATATATACTTGCTATCTGTTCTTAGCTTCATATATACTTGCTATCTGTTTTTAGCTTCATATATACTTGCTATCTTATATCAGTATTATCCGTTGAAATTAGTTTTAGTTTTTGTACATTAAAAATAAATTAGTTTGGTCCTTGCATTTTTGAAAATTGGTGGAATTAGTCTCTAACCTTAACTCCATTAGTCTTGATTCACTTGTCAGCTACACGTGACATAGCTTCAGGAACTAATTCCACCGTATATTAGAAATGCGAGGCCAAATTCATCCTTTTACTGTACTGGAGATTCAATGAAATGGGGATAGTCCATTTGAACTGGTTGTCTAATGCTAGTTCTGATTCTGACTAATTTCTTCTATTGTAATTGCATTAAGTTAGACGAAATCACGAGGGACTAAGTTTACCCTTTAGTTTTATTTCTCTAATATGTTGGTACCAGCCTTTCTAATGTTTCTAATCATTATTGATACTTGCTTTGGCTTCAAATATTTCCACTTCTTGTGGGTATTTTTACCCACAAAAAGTTAGTGGCAAAGCAAATGTCATGTTTGTATTAGCATAGAATGTGACACAGACATTGATACACAGATCTACGAGTGTCCTACGAATTTCTATGTCCGATACGTGGCGTGTTTGACATGGACACACTATTTAAGAGACGTGTCCGAGTATAATAGGTTCAAATGTGACTAGATAGCATTATAGTGGCTATTTTTATTTTTAATAACCCCAAACTCATGATATTGCACAAGTGGTTGTCTTTTGTAGTTGATGGATAATCGGAGGGATAATATGTTCAAATGTCGCTAGCATTATACTGACTTTTTTCATTTGCAATATCCCCAAATTCATGTTATTGCGTAAGTGATTTTCTTCTGTTCTTGATGGATACTATGCAAATCTAAGATGGTATAACACTGATTTATACAGCTTCACATGTTTGTTTCTTGTTGTTAATTATAATTCACAGGTAAATATTAGTTAGTACATTGTTCTTTAATTGTTACTGTGATTTTTGAGAGGGAGGTTGGGAGGTGCAACATAAACAAAGCATGCACTTAAGTTTTGACGTGAGAATTCAAGGTGAGGCCGTGACAGTAACCTTGTATTTTTACTAAAAGGTCGTAAATTGTAATGAAGGGTTTATGTTAAAAAAAGTTAAATTAAACCAAGAAAGTAAAATTTGAATCCTTCAGTAGTGGGGAAAACAAAATATAAATACTTACTTAAAATTGGCTATTCAAAAAAATTGTAATTAATATTAATTTAATTGATTTTTGAATGTGAAAAGAGACATAGGGAGAAAATTATATTTTAAGTGTTTTTTTTAGGAAAACAACAATTAAGGAAACATGACTAGAACCTACTCTAAGGAATTTTTGTTGACATGAATCTAACTAAATGAAGAAAAAATAGTAAATCTAAGTTTTGTTTTAATGAAACACCTATTAAAAAAATTATGAATTGCACAAACAGGTTATTTGCCACAAATAATAATAAATATTAATTGAAGGAAAGTTAAATAATGACATGTTGGTTAGTTGAGGCTAATATTACAAAATATATATTTTTTATTTAATTTAAACTGATCAATGTGTTCGTGATTACTTGAAAATTGATTAAAAATATATTAATTAAATTAATAACTAATAGTTCTCATAATTTTTAAGCAATCAAATATTAAATAAAAAAAATCTTACTGTAATATACCTAATCAATAAATTCACTGTCAGAAGTTATGTACTATATTACATTAGATTATAGAAAAGAAGCGAAAAAATATATTAAAATATTTAAAGAAGAGAAAATAAAGATGTTTAATTTTCTTTCTGTAGAGTATTTTCTTCTTTTTATAAATAAAAGTCAAAATTTTAATTTACCTTCCTCTTCAAATTTTATCTGTAACGGTTCGAAGTATGAAAACTATAGTTGTTAGCTAACCTTAGCCTCAAATTTGATTAGGATTATAATGATGTAATTCATTCTGTGATCCATTAATAAAACTCCTAGCATATTATTTATTTTTTCAAGTTTATTGATTTATATAATGATAAGTAAGATAAAAGTCTTATCGGCTAATTAAAAAATTAAAATATGATTGATTATTAAAAAATAAGTTGAAAATATTCATTAAAATAAGTTGACCAAATTACGATTGATGCTCTTCCAAGCTCGTTGTTCATTCATGAACAAAAAATATTATGCAGAAGGGGAGAGAGATGAGAAGTCTTTGAAGATTGCATATCCTTTAATAAGGCAACAATTGAATGCTTCAAGGGTTACCAATTAAGACATGTTCAATACGAATGTCCTGAAAGGGAGGCAAAAGTAGATGCAAAGTGTGGCTATTGTATCCAATCACATGTCAAAAAATAGGATGTTCTATGCAGTAGTCTCAAATAAACTCATAGGAACTTGCTTATTTGTGACACTGGAGGTATGGACATTTGTGTTACAAAGGGTTGAGAATATTACAATACAAAAGGATGGTAAAAGGATTGTGTTGATTCTAGTATCCTAAAATAGTCTGCACTAATTGCTTGGTGAGAAATCAAACCAGAGAAATATGGCAGTATTCACTAATAATGAAAATGCAGTTGATTTTAATGAAACTGTAAGGCATTCCAAATGGCAGAGTGCAATGAAGGCAGAGATTGATCCAATCAAAAGGAACCAAACATGGGAGCTAACAAATCTACCTGTTAGAATGGAAAAGATCAAGGTCAAATGAGTGTTTAAAACAAATCTGAATTAGAAAGGTGAGGTAGACATGTGCAAGCCACAGTTGGTAGCAAATGGGTATGCACATAAGTTTAGTATTGATTAAAAAAAAGTTTATGCACTTGTGGCGAAATGAAATACCATTCATATCATCATTAGCTCAAAGGAATTGACCCATATACCAACTTGACATGAATAATGTGTTTCTACATGGAGAATTGAGTGAAATGGTATATGTAGAGTAGCCACCTGTTTTGTGAAGGCATGGGAGGAGGAAATAGTTTATAAAGTGAAGAAATCACTCCATGGACTCAAACAAGTTTTAAGGGTGTGCTAGGAAATAGTTTATAAAGTGAAGAAATCACTCCATGGACTCAAACAAGTTTTAAGGGTGTGCTAAAAAAAAAAAAAAGACTTTGAGAAGTGTGACTTTGAACATGTTTGGTTACTCCTAACCGAAGAAAGAGGTAAATTGTTGATTATTATTTTATATGTGAATAATCTTGTTTTTTCTGGAAATTGTGAAAAGATAGTGATTGAAGTGTGAGTTTAATATGAGTAATAAGAAAATTGAAATACTTCTTGTAAGTAGAAGTTTTGCAATCTAGTGAAGAGATTTATGTTTCTCAAAAAAATTTTGTTAAAGAAGTTCTTGAAAGATTTAGTAAAAAAGTAATTTTGTGAACAATCCAATTGTTCTTGGAGCAAAATATATTAGAACAACTTATTCTGCAACAACACATTTGATTAAGATGAATTCATGACAAACTTAATTAAATTAAAGGTAGAGGTGTCCCAATTTTTTCTGACAACAATTTTGCTATTCAATTATTAAAAAATCTCATCTTTTATGGATAAAGTAAGCATATTGATATTAGATTCTATTTCTTACACAACCTAAACAATTATGATAAGGTAAAACTTATATATTGTAATTCATTTTATCAAGTGGCAAACATAATAACTAAACCAGTCAACATAATAACTAAACCACTCAAACTAGATACATTTGTGATAATGAATGAGCTTTAAAAGTTTGCAAAAAAACTCATAATTTAAACTAATTACTCCATAATCATATTTAAGGAAAATTATGTTAGAATAAAATTTATCTGTTAGTCAATTATATTTATTTAATCAATTATGTTGGTTGTTAACAAAATCCTAAATATCAGGAACTTGATCGTAGTTAGTGCCTCCACATGTCTAAACTTGTAATTGATTGTAGTTTTGTACCCAACAAATTTTTTAAATTAGACAATGAATTAGGTTTGGACTTCAACAATGTTCTCCACCTCTTCAACTCCATCAATCTAGATTTCAAAAGCAACTGGATTAACTAATCTAACATGGTTTTCAAAATTAAATTTTTAGATTTAGTAGACATAGAATAGGAATACAAAATTTATAACAAGTCAACGATAAAATTTGCTAAAAAGGATATATTGAGAGAACAAAAAATCAATTTAGTTATAAATTTAAGGAAGATTTTAGAATGATTTTCTAAATACCAACATACAATACTTAAATACTCATATTTATTCACATTTATTCATCAAAATAATAATTTAAACAAATAAAATTAAGCCCACCTCTACTTTTTGAAAGACTTAATTAACTTTATGTATCTTGTAACGATATTTTTAACTGTTTTATTTTTTTTATTAAAATTATTTATTTTTTAATTTTTCAAATATTTTTTACTTTCCTTTAAGTATACTGTTTTTTATTTTTGTGGTCGAAGTTGTTTGTAATCTTTTCCAACTTCATTGTCTTCTAACTTATATCCAACAAGTTGGAGGAAACTTTTGAAGAAATGAGAGCTAATTTGTAAATTAGAAATAAAGTTATAAAAGTAAAGATCATATAATTCTATTAGTGATAAAATCAAATGAGAAAATACTTAGATCAAAATGCTTTAAATATTTAATAAAATAATTTTTTTAAATAATTTATTTAATAATAATAGTAATAATAGGAGTAGTGTTGTGTACCAATATTTGTGTACACATAGCAAGAATAAAATGAAAATTTGAAAGTCTTTTGGGTTTGGAATACATTGGATTATTAAGAACAACTCTCATATCTGTGTCTGTCCCTCTCTCCTCTGCTCGGTGCTTGCTCGAAGAGCTTCGGAGGGCGAAGTTCACCATGGATGCATCTCGGATCGACATCTTTGAGATTTACCGAAGATACTCTGGTAATCTCTCCCACTTCCCCTCTGCAATCACACGTAGCTAACACCAATTCCATTCTTGATTATGCACCAAGTTTTGTTCTTGTTTCGTTTATCCAAGATTTTGTACTTATGGGTCGCCGAAATTCAATTTTTTCTTTTCTGGGTC
>Ga0123342_1002363_pt1 | contig 31364 bp, 21 predicted proteins | sample Turbeawhitnodule_FD_89960 | JGI IMG/M metagenome (GOLD analysis project Ga0123342, IMG submission 89960) | Root nodule microbial communities of legume samples collected from Mexico - Turtle bean Mexico white nodule | ecosystem: Host-associated > Plants > Roots > Nodule | place: Mexico: Nepantla... | reverse complement strand
CCCTTCTTGCCTCATAGACCTTCTTTGCTCTTGTGCTTGTAAAGCATTCAAGAGCTCTGTAAGAGAGATTTTTGACAGGTCTTTGGTGTTCTCCAGAGTAGTAATGGTGGCTTCAAACTTCTCGGGAACAGTGACCAACAACTTTTCAACAATCCTAGAGTCATTAAACACAAAACCAAGTAATCTCACCTTATTGGCAATGCTGAGAAGTCTGTCAGAGTACTCCTTCACTGACTTAGTGATGGAATCACATCACTTAGACTCCTTCATCTTCTGCAACTAGAAATCCTGAATCAAATTCAGGACTTTCATTCCACGAATCCTCTCATCTCCTGCAAATTCACCCTTGAGGTAATCCCAAATTTCCTTTGTTGTTTTGAGGGACATTATTCGTGTGAAGATCATTTGAGATACATCTGCAAATAGGCAAGCTTTTGCCTTTGATTTTCTGGTTTTTTTCTCCTTCTGTGCTTTGATTTGTGCAACAGTAGGATTTGCTGGAAGTGGAGGGACTTCGTAATCCTCTTCTACTGCTTCACAAAGATCCAAAGCCTCCAAATAAGTCTCCATACGAACTGCCCACATTTGATAATTGTCTCCATCGAAGACTGGTGGTGCAACAACTGAAAAACATGATTCTCCTTCCATTTTGACCTCACAGATCCCTTAAGAAGAGTGCTCTTGATACCAATTTTTTAGTTTCAGAACAAATAATGTTTGATTGATCAACTGAGATAATTTATTAAAGTTGGAAAGCTATGTATTTATACACGGAATGAACAAAAATTGTTCTAAAAAACAGGAAAGAAATCTGGTAACAAACCAATAGTTAAAACAGAACTAATTAATTTCCTAATAATTTGGAGACTTATTCAATAACAAAAATGCTAACTTGCAGGATGTTAAACACATGATCCTAACAAAGCACCTTCCTCCCTTGTTTTCAGCCTTCACCCTTCTTATGCAGAAAACTCTTTTCTCTTCATAACCTCCTAGGGACAATCCTCTCCTGTGCAAGTTCAATGTTCACCGACCCTGCAAAAACAACAAAAAACAACATACCTCCTTGTTGGCCTAAGGCTAGTGTTAATAATACCAGTCTCATGCTCAAACAACAGAAAGTAAACACCCCCCAACATCATCGTTTTTTCTAATAGATAAATGACAAGTCTTTGGGTTTATGCACCACTTGGCATAAGTAAAAGTAGCTAATCTTTCTTTACTTGTAAGCCAATATCATGCCTTGAGTTGGACCAACGAAAAGATCTCAGAGTAATCAACTACCATTCTTAAAAATAATAAGATTCTTTTGCTTTCAGATTTCTCCAATGTCATTTGAGAAAAACGTGATTACCAAATGTTCTGAAATAAGATCATTACCAATTAGTAAGAAAACTAAAAATTCTTGAGAAACATGATCTTTATATGAGGCTTGGACACACCTCTTACATGATGTATCCGTGTCAGACATATGTATCGGATACCGACACTTGTATGACACTTGTACGACAGACACGTATCAGTGAATTGTTCAATTCAAAAAATATTTGTTGGATTTCTAACAATTCTAGTATGGTTCTAACACAATTTTATAAATGAGAAATACATTAATTTTCTAAAAACTCAAATTTATGTTGTATAAATTTTTATTATGATTACGAAAATTAAGAATAAATTCTTTTGAATCAGTCATGAAAAACATCTTTCTGCTATAAAAAATTTGAAACATACTTGCGCACATAAATCTTTATTGTCAATTTATATAATATATAGATATGTGTCTATGTGTTTTATATTTTAGAGATTATGCCTATATTCATGTTCGTATCGTTTCAATTTCCGTGTCAATATATGTAAGGATTAAAAACTAAATATCCAAAGAAATTTTTTTATGATGGGATGCATTTATTTTAGTTTTACAACTAAAAGTAAATATAATTTTATAATATTCATAATTATTTTTAAATTGAATTTTAAAAAATAAATTATTAATTTCTTTGTCAATAAAAAATAAAATAAATAAAAGGGAGATACTTCAGTTATCCAATCCATATATAACATGAAGTCCTCAGTCTCTATAGACTAATGATTCTTCCACATATAACAAAGTCCATTAATGAAAACATTTTTCTCTATACAGACCCTAAACCCGTATAAAAGAAATCATTAATCAAAACATGTTAGAAATAAAGTCCTTTTTTCATGCACCAGTCAAATGTGGTTATGCAAAAACAATATAGAGAAAAAGGATTTGAGAAATATTTTGAATTAATTAATTTGTTACCTCATTTTAACAAAATAACGAGATTTATGAAGGATCAGAAGGCTTGGTCAATTGGTTTTACTCCATTTGGAGAAGCAACTTACACTAGGCAAACTTGTCATCGTGGTATACTTTAATAAATAGAATTAAAAAGGAGAAGAATTCAATATAAAATAATAAATGTCAAAAATTTCAGCTATATTTTAGAATATAAATATAAATTATTTATTTATATTCCTTCATTGTTAAAATTATTATTTCTCTATTTATTTTAATAAATTATCTTTAGCTTTTTAAAAATATTTTTTTAATGTTTTTCGACATATCAATTAAGATGTGACTGCATCTTAATTATTTCTAAGCGGTTAATTTTTTTATAGAGAGAAAGTTCTCATTTATTCTAATTTTTTTCTATTTATTTAAAAAAAATTCTATTTCTGATTCTACCTATGAATATTTTAATGTTTTATAGAATTAATGTGACGAGAAAATTGTTATATCAATTCATCCAATTTTTTTTTAAGAGTTTTAGTTAACTATGTGGAGTTTTCTTAGATGTATGAATGATTCTCTGAAATCTCAATTCTATTCTCCCTTCTTATGTTGTTGGTTGTAATAGAGTTGAACTAAGATTCTTATAGGGTTTTAGATTAATTCTTGTGATTTTGAAGTGGTTGTTGTTATTTGAATGTTTGAGTTTTTAGATTGGATTGATATTGCATTAATCTATTATATTTTTTTTTTTACAGTTTATTCTTACATTATTCTGTCACTCCATACTAAAAGCGCATTTACTCCATACTAAAAGCGCATTTACTATTATACTCTTTAGTAAAAAAAATTAAAATATTATTTTAACTTAATTCCAATTGTGTTTTAGTGTGCTTCTTTCACTCTCCGCACCGCAACCATCCCCTCCCACCTCCTTCTGAGCTTTCTCCTTCTCTCCATCACTCCCTTTCTCAATTCTTCTTCTCTCAAAGTTCTTATCCTTTCTAAACCTCTCCTTCTCCATCATTCATCACTGCTTGTTTCATTCACAGGTTAGTAAGTTTAATTTTACTGGTTTTGTACATATTAGAAAGCATTTGTGCGTTTGTGCTCCTTCACAAAAATAGGCATCGAATTATGTATTCTGGTACATTTTAACAGCAAAATGTATTTTGGATTATGTAATCCGTAAGTCAAATTTGAAGTTCTAAAATGACTTCTGGATTACATAATCCGTAAGTCAAATTTTGATAGAGAAATGAGTTCCGGATTGTGTACTCCATAAGTCATATTTGACATTTCAAAATGACTTCCGGATTGCGTAATCTGTAAGCCAAATTTCAACACGAGTTATGGATTTTGTAACCCATAAGGCATATATCATGTTCAAAATTGACTTTCGGATTGCGTAATCCACAGTTCATTTAGTACTAGATTACAGAATCCAGAAGTGTGATTTTGATACGTTCCGGATCCAATATACTTACAGATTATCTAATCCAGAACACTCTTGTTTTATGCGTAAAGAACCAGATTGTCTAATCGAGAACACTCTTAGTGTGCACATTACATTGCGGACCATCAAAAGGAGCATGCATCACCACCACCACTCCAAGCACCTCTTTCACTCTGCACCACCACCACCACACCATGCACCTTCTTTTTCACTCGCAGACAAAATGTGAAACAATTTTAATTTGTATGTTTACTAAAGGATAATTTTGGTATTTTAAAAGTTTATGGAGGTGCACGAAGAAGTCATGGTGGTGCATGAAGAAACCATCTTTTTTGTGTGTGAATTTACTTTTCTGAAGTCGTAGTTGGACTTGTAACTAAAAGAAGAATACAATCCAAAAAAACCATATTACATTACTATTATAAAACTTATTATAATGAATACACATATTAGAAATATATTAGAGAAAATATTTTCAAAGTCTATTAATTTGTTGGTTCTGCACACTGATATATTGTTGAAATTAAACGATAGTATTTGAATCTTATAAAACATTTTCAATTCAATAATCTAATATGTGTCTTTTCAAATTTCTAGCTTCCAACTTAAAAAAGTCATCTAACTTAAAGTTTTCAATTAGCTGATAAAAGAATTTCACCAAAATACACCTAAAATTTAAAAGTTATAAAACTAAATCTTAATAAAGTCTAATTAGAGTCTAAATACGTAATCTCCTCACAACATGTTGAATAAAGACTAAATTGAACTTCAACCTATACTTTCAACACCTTGTAAATGAAATAAAATAAAATAAATATATTACCGTAAACTATTTTAATATTTTTCCTATAAAAAGAAGAGAATTCCTCGAATTTAATGGTGTCAAAATACGTTCTTCATACTAAAGAGAATCAAAGAAATATTTTGGAAGTACACATGAAAATAGAGTCCCATTCATTTGGGTCTAGTGTTCACTCTTTTGGGATGCCATATGAAATAAAACTCTAATCTGATGTGGTTGTTGATCCTTATGTACCTTGACCGCCACAACCATGCAGTCCATTTGCTCATTCTATATTTTACATTGTTCTTCCAATAATTATCGCACTTTCCATTTTTCTCTCCAATAAAAGGAACTGAAGCAAAGTTTAGAAAGACAGTTCTGTCCATTAACATAATCAATCATCACACTATGCTGATATCATACTACACCATCTGCATGAAGGGAGGGAGAAGCATCAGTTAACACAATTAATTTAGCTTTTACATGTTTTCATTTCTTCTCCTTGCCAAATTCAAGTTTTTACACAACTTGAAGGGAATTCCATGCCTGATTCTTATTTACAGACATTGATAAATGATAAGTTTAGGACTGTAAATACAAACTCAAAATACCCCTTACCCCAGAACTTTCCACACTATAGGACTCAGTGAGCAAGCCCATGAATAGTTGAATTTCCATTTACAGAATGTACAAGGGTTAGAGTCCCACCGAGACTTCACAATGCAGCAGCAAACAACTAAATTTGTGCTCATTTGCCATTTCTTATTCACAATATTTACATTGATTTTATATTTCCTAGCTATGATTCCAGCCAGCACAGATGACGAGATGACTTCATAGGCGCTGTGACTTATTCTTCGATTGTTGTAATCAACCTAAAGTGTGAAATTAATGAATTTATTTGTAATAGACTAACAGATGATAATAAGATAATACCATCAAACCAAGGACAAAAAATTTAGAATAGATGCAGCTGCAGCCTTTATATTTTACCTTCTTTGAAAAAATCAAATATATCACTAAGCGTTTCATCATTCTCCTCATCCTCCTCCAGTTGCTCTTTTTCATGGTGGCTACTGCTGCTGTCAACATCATCAGTTGCAACTTCAGTTAACAGGTTACTTCCATCATGCTCCTCTGTTTGGCAGTGCCCATCTGTTAAAGATATCCCAGCACCTTCTTGCTTTGCTTCCACGAATTCAGTCTCGTGTGAAAAATGTTCTAGGACCAATGCTGAGTTCTCATTGATCCCAAAACCTATAGAATCTCTTCCATCAGAAGTTACATTTGTCTTCTGGAATAAAGGACTACTAATAAGGTCAGCATTAAAATCGACATTTTTTGAGTTTCCTAACACACGTGATGGACTTTCCATCACAATCTGGTTTTGTAGAGAAGGCTCAACATTGATTGTCCCCGTTCTTTCCAGGCATATCTCACCATGTATTTGATAACTAGAAGCAACATGATCCAAGTCGAGCAGATTTTCAATTCTTCTCGATGATCCTAGAAAAAATTAGTAAATAACATCAATGGGAGGTTGCCACCACGAAATTCAAAATAAAAAACTAAGAATAGACTTAGAAGAGGATGTCAGTGATTGCAAAATATAAAAGATTACTTAAACGGTGTGCAATGTGTAGTACTAGGCTATTGATCAATCATTCCATTAAAGTAGGAAAAAAGTAGAAATATATTGAAAATGTGTATCATCTTTTTTGCACAACTCCAATGGGTTATTTTATGATATCATCCATTTGCCTCACAGAAGTTACAAAACTAACTGGACGAAATATATTTACAGTACACTAGTTTCTTACCTCCATCAGAGCTTTCAGTGGAACTCAGCGATGCTGGCTTTGAATGACAAATAACTGTCACATCAGCAGTCTCTTTATAATCCCCTTGATTGGGAACGGGAGATGAAGGCCTTAAATATCTTTCCCCAGCAAGGCCTCTAAATTTAAAGCCAACATTAAGTAATTAGCATGACCACAGTAAGATCATTGAAAAACATACAAACAAAAAACGGTCCTTTAGGATAACAGTTGCCACTAATGATAATGTATGCATTTTGCTAGACAATACTTAATCGGTCAAGGTAATAGATCCTCGCAGATGCCTCCAATTCATCAACTGAACGCAAGCATATGATAATACTGGCGTTTATTTCTTTTTCTTTGTCTTCTCTTCTGACAGGTGTGCATTAAAAGTCAAATTGTCTTTGACTTCGAAATCCCGACTCAACACATATAATAGCAAAAAGGAAGGTACAGACAACACATTTTCTCATTCAAGGAAGCAGCCAACAAGCAATGATTCAACAACTGTGAGAACAAACACAGTAAATCCAGTTTACCTATATACAGTGAGAGTATGTTAGGGTGAGCTTGCACTATCAAGGCTGTAGTTGGAAATTTATAAACTACTCTCCTGTAAAATTTAGATTGCTCATGTTCAACATTAACGAATATCATGTGCTCTGAAGGTAACCAATTTAAGTGAAAATAAGTATTCAAATAATAAACATCATCCTTCTCGTTCTCCGCTGAAACAAGAAATAAGTGAACTCTAGAACTGCTAAAACCCATTATATTGTTTCTTTAATGTCTTTAGTAAAGCTCACTAATTTTGTTTTATTATATACCACTGTTTCAGTCCACTTTTGTCATTCAAAAGTAGTACTAATAAGATAGAATGACATCATTCGATAAAGCATTTGCACCACATATAGATCGCAGACACTGAAGAAATGAAAAAGAAAATAGTCAACACCTCTCGCTCAAGCTTGATCTGATACTATAAAAATTGTCGAAAGCAGGCAACAGCTCCTTCCGCTTTATTTCAACTTCATTAGCAGGGACCCTTTCAATCTCAAACTCCCCAGTAGCACTGAAAGTATCTCCCACAGAACTCATCGAATAGAAACAAATCTGAAGAAACAAAAGTTTTAACTACCAATTCATATTACTGTATAACGAAAATCAAAACTTGGAACAACAAATACCTTAGACTTTTGCCATATGGGTAACCTTCCAAAATTCCCTTGCACCTCCGCATTTGACAGATACCAATGAAACCTCTCTTGCATATTTTCACTAGAAGATTTCACCATCTTTTCCCCTGCCCCATCACTTATACCCAAAAAATCCAATCCATAGATGTCACTATAACCTATTTTCTCTTGAACTCTATCAATACCTCCTTGCCTATCGAAGGTATTGATGCAAGTATCCTCTCTTTCTGGCCATTCAGACCTTCTACAGACATCCCACCATTGAATAGGTTCAACTTTGACTCTGAACTCATCCTCCTGCATATGCAGGAGTGAAGTCGACTGGTTTCCCAAACTAGTATCACTTGTTTCTGAACTAACAGATGGCAGAAGTTCATGTTGAACAACATGACCTGAAGGTGTATATACCAATATGTGCTCTAAGGGGTTTGCCTTTGAGTTAAAAAGCTGCGAGTGAGATAAGGAATTGTGAAAGATGGCAGCAATAGCACCGGATGGAACAAAAACTTTTCCTGTATAATTCGCAGCAGAATTGTGAACAGTATTAAGCCATCCAAAACTACTATATTTTATCCGGCTAGCCACGAAAAGGACAACAGGTGCTGGGGGAGGCAAAGATTGCTGATAAGAAATGGAACCCGGTATATACCACCAAGGTAGAGGAAAAACTGGAAGTAGGGACGGTTCTTCACCCTGAGAACTAATAATTCGAAAACCAGTATCACCCCCAAAAGGTGATAAAATATAAAGATGACATGTACCCTTGGAGGAGACAATTGCAATCCACTGACTGAAATTACTGAAACAGATGTCCTGAATCATCTGGCAAATAAGAAAAAAAAAACATCAAAAGGGAGGGAAGGCAAACCATAAAAGAAATATCATCAAAAAATAAAATTCATCAGAACTAAGATGTACTGACAGCTGGTGTTATTCCACGGTGAAGTTTATAAAGATGCACGTGAGAAGAGTTCCAATTTGAGCCTGGAATTCCTGAACTCTTGCATGTGAATGATGGCATTATACGAAATATATTAATGTTATTCCCATAGACAGATGCAGTGACCAGAAGGGTCCCGCTAGGATCAAAACATAGTGCAGAAAGAGGACTACTGTGTGCTTTGAATTGTGAGATGATCATTTTGGAAACAAAATCCCTAACAGCTACCTGCAATCAACCATATGACAAAAAAAGTTTGGAGATTAACATCTCATATAAAGCACAAAAAATATCTAATTTGTTAAGTAGTTTAGGCATCATGAAACAATACCAACCATGCCCACATTATCTGCATCAATTCCTGTAACCCTATTGACTTTCACGCCTGAATTTGATGACATGGGTGAAGAGGAGCCATCAGGAAGCAGATCTTGACAGTATTTGATTATTCCAGCAGCCAAGTGTCTACTGGACTCCACTGCATAACGAGCCACTAAACTACCATTTCTTGGAGTAGTTGATGGACTAATGCCCGATGAAGTACTGCAGTTTTGAGGGCTTAAGCAACCTAAATTAGAGGGAAGAGGGGTGTTAGAAGCATATGCCAACCACCTTGGACCCACAGCCATCGGACCATAACCAAAATTAACACCAGTTGTTCCTTGTCCAGCTAACTGAGGAACAGGATAAGTGAGAACACAGAACTTATTCTGAAGAGTTACAGCATCAAAGCAGTGTATCTGCAAAAGTAATCAAGAAAAACATCAATTATTGTATACATTATGCAAACAAGCTAAGTCAAAAAAGATCATTATCCATATCTACAACAATGCTCTTATATATATGTATTAAAAAAATTATACAAAACACAGGAAAAACCACTGCATACTTGTGTGGCAAGACCAACTGCTACTATCTGTGAACTGCATCTGATCATACACACGGTGGAACGGAACTTCAGAACATGAACGTAACAGTGAGACTTCAAGGAGTAAAACCGGTTGTTGAAGATTTGAAATCGTTCCCAGAATTCATCTCAACATTATCATCGCTCTCTAAACCACTCAAACAAGTACTGTTCCGGTTAACATTGCTATTATCATCCCCAGAAACAACCAACAGTAAAGGATGTGACTTTCTGAATCCCTCGTGGCCATCACCACCGATAGGGAAGGGCTGCATCTGTAGAAAGGAAACTGGGCCATCGCGCTTTGAGACCAGTTCGCTGAAGCCAGAGGCATCTTCCACATCAAGAACTTGAAATCCATTCAGATAACCAAGTAAAAGAATGCGTTTGCAGTTTGATGGATCAAGTTCCAGTGTATCAAAACCAGCCCAGGTTACCTATCGACGAAGTAGTAAAAGGTAAAATTATAATTAGTAGGACGCCATATTGGATACATTAGCCCATGAAATATAAAGTTCAAAGAAGAATAAAGTAGAATCATCGTGAACATATTTTTGACTGGAAAATGGAAAATTAGCCAAAATGGAAAGCATTGAGTCTGAAAATGTAGGGAAATCTATCGACCAAGTCAAAGCTATTAAACCAAGATCTGAAGGAAAATCAATTATATAGAGAATTTAAAGGTCGTATAAATTCCAATGTCTAACTATCGATAAATAGTAAACAAAATAGATTCCAAATCTAATATCTTACATAGTTGGGATAAATATGAAATTAACACCCTCTACAATTACAATAATATCTCTCAAGAATCCAAAAAAAAAAACTATGGAGTAGATTCACAAATATTGTCCCCAGAAACCAGTCCTATAAACAAAAAAAAATTCTGATTTTTTTCATACAATTTTCTCCTGAATTTTTTTACACTCATTTCAATTAACAAATTAGTAAAGACAACTCAGTTTGCACTTTCATAAGATAAACACTGCTGTTTGGATAAACATCATAAGAAGCACTTATAAGTACTGTTAGCACTTATAATAGGAGAGAAAGAAGTAAAAAAAAAAGTTTCAAACATGTCGTAAATAAGTAATATTCGCCAATATCTTCAATTTAAACCATTGCATTTATATTTACAAAACCATTGCATTTATATTTACAGAATCATTGCATTTATATTTACACATTGCTCTCCCTCATAAGAGGTAATCAAGGCCTTGTTCCTGTTTGATAATTGGTAACTAACACACGCTCACGAGAAAAAAAAAAAATTCATGTGAGAGTGAACCAGTACCTGATCTTTGTGATCATCAGAAGAGGAGGAAATTGATGCGGCCACAGAGGCGCCGGCAGAGCGCACAGTAGAAGCAACGGTAGTGGCATTTGTTGACACAGTCTTTAGGCACAGAGAGATAATCCTCAGCGAATTCGGCAACAAGCCGCCATTCTTACTCTTTCCTTTCTTCATGATTAATAATTTCCTTTTCCTTCGGCACCGCCGTGCTCAGTTGCGTCTACCTGCGTCGCCGCCGCCCGAAACAAAAATCCTATCAGATTGCGACAGCGATCAAAGACTTCTCACACTCATTTAGTGTTGAAAAATTAATCAGCCAATGAATTGTGGTATAGATGTTTCTCTCTGTGAATTTTCTCAGTTCAACTACGTATTTCGGTTATAGTTTCTCCCTATCTACCATGATAGAGTTTGTTGTATTAGTGTTTTCTTCGCCCTTTCTCCCTCTTTTTCTGTTTCCAGTTCCTATTTTTCAACTAAGATTAGGATGATGACTTGTATTTAACAACACTCTTCATATCAATGTAAAAAAAAAAATAATAATAAAAATGGTGCTTTTATGTTCGGTTTTTAAGGAGATAAATTTTGTTCTGTTTAGGTTAGTTATTCTAGGTTTTTAAAATAATGTTGCTCCTTATTATTTAAACTAAAAATAAAACATAAATTCAATAAATACTAAGTAATTTAATTTTTTATTTATTTTAAGATAATATATCTATACCTGACTATAAGGAATTCCTCTTGGTTGTAAAAATATTTTTCATATTTTATTATTATATCAATTTTTCATTTTATTATTTTATTTTAGTTATTTTTTTATTTTATAATTATTTAAATTTGAAATTAAAAAATAGGTTAATATTAAATTTGAAAGAAACTGTTTGAGAAGTACTCTCCATTTATTTGAAAATAATGAATGAAATAAAATTTTGAATTGAAAATTGAAAAGTGGTTTGACGGTAGTTACTTTAACTCGACTAAAAAAAATATATTTTATTATTGTTATCCTTATTCTTTCGTTTGTTTGAATTTGGAAAGAATTGTTATACCTCTATATAAAGTTTTCTATTATAACTTTTTTTTTGTGTACACAAATTTGTTTCTATTTTATCATTATATTAATATTTCATTTTATCATTTTATTTTAAATACGTCATTCTTATTGGAAAAGAGAAAAGGGCATAGAAAATAGATATTTTCTTAGAGTTTAGAGTTTTTCATCTTATTCTTCTTCTTTTTCTTTTCATTATTATATTCATCTTTTTTAGTTTTATATTAGTAACAAATCAAAATTAGTGATTTACAATGAGGATGAATCAGATGATGTAATTGCTTTAATATAATTATGTTCATTCGGTTATAAATTTAAAATTTTTAAATGTATTTTTGAATATATTTGCAAGAACGTTTGTGCTTCCGCTAGTGAGTAAAAAATAAATAAAAGAACTATTATTCAGTGATGATTATGTGTTTTTGCTAGTATTTATGTATAGAGTAATTATGTGCTTCTTTGATTTCCATGAAATTAGGGAGTCCCCTAAAAAGATGGAATATCCAGTGACTGATTTTCGTGTGGCAGGGCATGTGGCCCAGTCAGAGTTACTAAAACCACAAAGTTGAAGGATGCTGGTGTGTGTGAAAAATAGAGGCCATCACCAGGGTTGCCCTTGAGGTATCGTAGAAGACAAAAGACAACTTGTTGATGATGAGTTGTGGGTGTGGATATGAACTGGCTGAGATTGTGGACAGCGAAGGCGATGTTTGGTCGAATATTGGTTAAGTATATGAGGCGGCCATGAAATCAACATCAAGGGATGTTCCGTGATCAAGAGAAAGACGAGAGGTGTGAGTCATTGGAGTGACCACAAGTGCAGAGTTAAGCATGCTAGTTTATTGAATGAGATTAAGGGTGTATTTGTGTTGACTGAGATGAAGACCAACACTGTTACGAGCGATTTCAAAACCCAAAAAGCAGGTGAGATTACCAAGTTTTTTTTATCTTGAAATGGTAATGAAGAGAGCCTGTGATGGCATTGATTTCCTCTATGTCATCACTAGTTAATACCAAGTCATCAACATAAACAAGAATGACAATGAGTTTATTGTTAGTGTAATTAAGAAAAAGAGAATGATCAACGACAAAAATAAAGTATTTTTTAGATAAAAGAAAAGTGGAAAGCTTGACATACCATTGGTGGCCAGCTTGACGAAGACCATATAAAGAATGTTGAAGCTTGCACACATGTTAGGGAGAAGGAAAAGGAAGGCTAGGGGGGTCATATAGACTTCTTCAAGAAGGTCACCATGAAAGAAGGCATTATTGACATCAAGTTGTTTTAAAATCCAGTTTTTAGTGGTGGCAACAACAAGAGGTAAATGTAGTGTTGTGAGTTTGACAACAGGTGCAAAAGTGTCTAAAACGTCCGAGCTTTCTAGTTGGGTGAAGCCCTTGGCAACTAATCGTGCTTTATTAGGCTCAATAGTGCCATTAGAATTGTGTTTGATTTTATATACCCATTTGCTGCCAATGGTATTGTTAGTGGCAAGAGCTTGACGCTCAGCTTGCATGGCAGATTACCAAGAAGCACTTTCGAAAGACTCAGTGTAAGACCATGGTTCAGGGTGTGAGTTAATAGAAGAGATAATAGTTTTAAAATTAGAAGATACTGAATTGTAAGATAAGTACTAGTGAATTGGATATCGACTACTTACAATATTGTTTGCAGTTTGGAAGTCTACAAGATAGAGAGGTTATCGGCAAGGACGAGTGGATCGTCGAGGGAGATCAGGTGAGGTGCTAGGTGGAAGAGCAGGAGGTGGCGGCTCTATTAGAGATGCAGTTCTGGATGCAGGAGTAGATGCTGGTGGCTCGGAGGAGGTGCAGTATCAGAGAAAAAATCATAGGCAGAATTATCTGTGTTAGAAACAAGGAGAGATAAACGGTTGGGGTCCCTAGTCAAGCCACAGTCCTATTTATATGAAAAATAATTTTCATGAAAGATCACATGTCTGAATATCTCTATGCTATGACACTTCAAATTTAAGAAAATATAACCTTTTGTATTATGCGAGAAACCGAGAAAATACCTCTAACAAATCTATCATCTACTTTTTTTTTCTATGTGTAGTAATTGTACTAACATAACAAAGAGAACCAAAAACTTTTAAAAAAGATATGTCATAAGGTTTGTCAAAAAGATTTTCATAAGGAGTAATGTTATTTAACAATGGAGTAGGAATAGAATTGACTAAGAAAACAACATGATTGACAGCAAACTCTCAAAAAATTGGAGGAAGATGAGCTTGAAAAAGTAAAGCACGAGTTACATTTAATATGTGCTGATGTTTTCGTTCAACAATGTCATTTTGTTGTGGTGTTTCAACACAAGAAGTTTGATGTGTAATACCTTTTGAAGCAAAAAAAATTGACAGCAAATTCTGCATTATTATCAGTTCGAATAATTTTAATAGTGGTTTTGAAATGATTTTGAACAAAAAACGATAAATTAATGATGTGCTGATGAACTTCAGATTTATTATGTAGCATAATAATCCAAGTATAACGAGAGTAATCATCAACAACAATAAAAAAAAAGAATGAAAACCTTGCATAGAAGTAATGGGACATGGTCCCCAAATATTAAAAGTAAAATATAAAAAACAAAAGAGGTAGCAATAGAGTAAAAGGTAGCTTCTTCTATTTTGCACGATTACAAGTGTCACAAATATGAACTTTATCAACAGTGATAAAAGGATATTGTTTGCTTAAGACATGCAATCTTTCATGTGAGGTTTTAATCAAGAATAGATGATACCAGTGAGGTAGCGAGATTCTCACTAGGGTGCAGATAATGGTAGTTGGTTGCTCCGATGAGGAGGCCAATGTAGGGTTCTTGTCAAATATTGTCTGTGGATAAAAGAATAGTCAACATTTGTGCAAGAAAATAGAGAGGGGGGGGGGGGGGAGTGTGTTGGATATTTTTTTTTGGGAGAGAAAAAAGAATAGAAAGGAAGGAGGAAAAGGGGGGGGGGGGGGGGGGGGGGGGGAGTGATTGGTATTACCTTTTGAGTGAGAGAAACATTGGGTGGTGTTAAGGTTGGAATGAATCGGAAAAACTTGTGAAAAAGGTTGTGATCCAAGTTGGAAGATGGTGGAGGAGAGAGAGGGAGAAAAGGGAAAAGGGTGGTTGTGGAAGGTGGAGAAAAATGGTGGTCAACGAATTCCAATCCTAATTTCAATGGTTCAATTGGCACGTCAGCATCTGGTCTTGACACGTCACATATCTCAATCTCACCTTTTTGCCACATAAACAACATTTGACGTCGTAAGGTGCAATTTACCGAAAAATACCAATTTGTATACATTTTAAAAAACATAGGGACCAAATTGATTTTTTTTAAAATCACTATACTAAATTAAATATTGATCCTAAATGTAGGGACGAATAAGGTAATTATACCTAAACATTAAGTAAATAGTTTTAAAATTAACTCTTAAATAATAATTTATCATAAAACTATATAAAAAAAACTTAAATAGGAATTTAAATTAATACAAAAAAGAAATTGCATTGTTCGTTCTACCCGTTTAAATTGGTTTTCTATACCCAATTAAATTATTTTTTTAGAAAGGTTTTTGTTTCACAATTTTTCCGACTTGTTATGACTCAATATATTATTGATCAATTCAATCAGCCAATTTAATTAATTTTGTAAAATATTTAATAATAACTTTAATTAATAAAAAATGGGAGAATTAGTATAACTTTTTACTAAATATTATTACGTCAATAACTTTATATTTAAAAATTGATTTTTTTTTCGATTTAATTATTAAATTAAAATTTATGTTTTTGTAATTTTTTTAAGATTAATTATATATAAAGGATAGATCAAATTATTCTTGTCTAATTACTAAATGTTAAACCATTTAATATCTACCAATTGAATTATGTTTTATTTTTCTTCAAAACTTGACCTGATTGATAGATTGACACGTCACATCACCTCATTAGAATCTAAATTATTTAATTTTTTTCATTGACTCTAAGTCTTTTTTATGATAATTTATTCTTTTTAAATACTGAAGTCATAGGCAAGAAATAAAAAGGAGTAGACCTATCTTAAATAAACAAAATTTTGATCAAGGTAATTCTCTTGTGTTTTCTAACTATCATTTTTCTTTTTTATATGCTCATAGTCTTATGGTTGTCACATATGTTATCAATTGAGAAAAGTTAAATTTCTATTAAGTTAGATGAACATATGTGTTTTAAAGAAATTTAATATTTTGGACTTAGATGTATAAGGTAGGTAACAATAATTAATGAATGTTTTTATCATTTAGTCTATGGTAGAGAATCACTTTTAAATTCAAACTTAATATAATCTTCTAAAAATTTCAAATGAAATGTACATTTAAATGATGTTTGTGATACATTTAGTAGCTAATAAATAAATGTGATTGATTATAAATGTTAAATTTTTTCATGAATTCTTTTTAAAATCTTTAGTTTAATCTTTTCTCTTGTGTGGCTTGGTAATTGTAATGATTATGTCTAACACCTACCCAGCAAACAAAATTATAAGTGAAAGACAATATTTTTAAATAGAAGTAGAGAGCTGCCAAAAAGTATTATTCTTTCTTTTCAGAAATCTCCGTATAAAATAACTTTTGTACACATAACACATGTGTGAGCCTATGATATATTTTATTTCACTTATAATAGTCGAGTTATTACATATGTCTTGTTTATATATATATATATAATTAACATAATATATATTTTTTTAAATATATTAAAATATGGACAATTTGATCACATTATATCATTATTATTTAATTTTAACAAGATTTGATAAATAATCGTGAAGTTATAAAACTATAATTTAATAGTCAAATTTCACTTTTTTATACAGTTATAAATGTTTTTTTCTGGGTGATTGATGCACAAAAGATATAGAATGTATAATTTCCCCAGTTTTCACCTCAAACTAAGTAAAAAGATAAGTAACAAAAGACGTTAGCATAGTTTTACTGAGGTGGTTTCTGTGGCGATCGTCGAGGTAACAAATAGGAAAAACTAATTTGTTAGGTCCTTACCTTTTGTAAATGAAAAATTAATTATTAATATTGCACAAGAAGGCATGATAAAAGAAGTACATTAAATGATTAAATATTGTTTTACAACATTAAAGATTAAAATAATAATTTTATAAGATCAGAAATAAAAATAATTGACTCATCTTCAAATACTGTTTTAAGGATAAAAAAAGAGTGACAGTTCACTTTTTCCATTGTTTCTTTCTCTTTTAATATGACTTTTTTTTTTCTTTTCATCTTAAAAGATGTATTTTGATAATCAATGATATCTCTTAAAATTCTAAAAATAAAAACGAATATCTCTTAAAATAAAATTGTAAATAGTCTTTTCGCCTTATTAATTAGTGAAACATGCATAACTACGTAAAACCGTATGTGTAAGTTTACCCTCATAAAATATGTGGATAAAGTAGTTTTTTTTTCTCTGGAGTGATTAATAATTTAAGCATTTTGAATTCTTCACAAAAATCAATATTTGAGAGACTACATAGAATTCAGAATATTCGGTTTGAGTCTGTGTAGAAACTCGAACCCCTTTAATGGCGTATTGGGGAAAATTAACTTTTTTGTCCTTTTTCAGAGAAAAGCCAAATTACATACATCACTGTCATCATTTAATCAGAATTTAGTGTTGCTGTCACTCATGATTTACGTTCCTTTCAGTTAATCAGAATCAATGAACTCTTCCTGAAAGTCTTTACGAAAGAATGGAAGTTGAGATTTCTTCGTGAACCTAGAGCAGTTACCATTCAGAAGATGTACAACCTGCACCAATAGATCAATTGCCAAGTGATGAACTTTGTTATAATCAAACAAAAAGTTCCATTTTCCTGAGGGTTTAACGTTTTTGGAAATATAAATTCATGAAGGAAAACAGGGTGAAACAGTTATTCACATGTCATAGTTAGAAGATAAGAAGGCAAATTTGAAGGTGAAAAGATTGGTGTGTTGAAATTTGAGAAGAACAAGAGGACGTGCCTGGTTCATAGAGGGGCGACGAATGGAGGATTGTTGAATGCATAAAGAAGCTGTCAAGAGCATAATTTTAATCTGCCGACAGTCAAAATCGCCAGCAAGTGAAGGATCAATCAGCTCCCTAATATTATTCTTTTTCAGAAAAGGTTCTGCCTGCAAAAGTATTACAGAAATTAAATAAGAAACTACCCTGTTAGAGGTTCAGGCACACACATTTTTATTTTTTTGGTTCAAGTGCTCAACATACCCACAAAACAAGGCTTTGTTGTGAATAATCAATTGCTCTACGCCCAGTGACTAATTCTAATAGCACTACACCAAAGGCAAAAATATCTGTTTTCTCATCCACTATCCCATGAAGCAAGTATTCTGGAGCAAGGTAACTGCATAGTCATTATTGAAAGTTGAGTTAATAGCAAGTTACAAAAAAGTACAAATCATTTAATAAGAATGTGACAACAAACCCAAAAGTCCCTTCAATTTTTGAGACGGTGTGATGGCTCCAGTTCTCTGGTAGCCATTTTGCTAGCCCGAAATCACAAATCTGCCCAAAAATATTCTCAACGTTTCAGAAGTTTATTATTTTCATACCATTGTGCAGAAATAATGTCCACTTTACGTACAATGCACTGGAGGTTTTTGTTAGAGTACAAACGGGAAAAGAGACAGGTTTCATTACTTCAGTCCTAACAAATCAGGGATCTTCCAAAACTTGTTTGTCTTTACAAACCATTAAAAAAATGCCAAAAAGAATGAATATGTGGTGATTAACCATGGAATCAAATTTGTACTAAAGAATCCAAAAATCATATCCATACCTGCGGCTCAAAGTCCTCAGTAAGCAAGATATTTGATGCTTTTATATCTCTGTGTATAATTCTTCTTTGACAACCTTCATGAAGATACAATATACCCTTGGCTGTTCCTAATGCTACTTTCTGTCTAACTGACCATGGTAGCTTCTCCTTGGAACCTAACAGCAGTGAGATATTAATTAAGAACAGTAAAATTTTACTGTAATGGTAAGTAAGAACTGTCTCGATAGCAAAGTAAAATTGTTCCTACCATTCAACACTGAAGCTAAGCACCCTTTTTTAGACAACTCAAGCACTAAATGCATTCCTCCCTCAACTCCATAGCCAACTAATTTAGCAGTATTGGGATGGTTTACATGAGCCATTATGCCAAGTTCTGATAAGAAGTCCCCTATAGTTTCATTTTCTTCTCCACGTGTTAATCGTTTAATCGCCACCAGCTGACCATTTGGTAAACACCCTTTGTAAACCTCAGCATAACCACCTTTTCCAATACAATTTTCTGCACCACCAACATAACGAGTTTAATCTCTTTAAGGGGCATGTTAACCACTAAAGAATAAATAAAAAGAAAGTAAGTTAACTTCCTTTTGAATGAGATTGTTTAACTTCGTTTTTATTTGAAGTAAGTTAACAAATCCATCAATATCAGGTAACTATTACTGGAACAACTTTTAACTGTATAACATTAATGTAATTCATTAAACATGTTGCATACCTTGGGCGAAGTGATTGGTTGCAATTTGTATCTCATGGTGAGTGAAGATCTCCCAGGGTGACCTATGCAAGGACGAATCTGCATCTATGACAATCTCCCTCATGCCACTGCTCAATCTTCTGGAGAGCTTGAGGACACTGAGAGGATACAATGTGGCTACCGGCTTCTTCGATTTGACCCTCAACAATTGAAGAAACGCATCCCACCTAGAACCGGGCTTTGACTTATCAGAATCCGTAGTAGTACCAGGTTCTTTGGAAGAACTACTTTCTGATTCTGAACTCTTGAAAAAATAATCCTCAAGAACACCAACAGGGGAATCCACCTCGTCCTCCATTTTCTACGACCCAAACCCAGAAACTTGATGAAGCAGGAAAATCCAACCCGTGATAAAAATCTAGGAGGTCAAAATGTGGGGAACGGTTGTGGACGCTAATTTAACCGAACAGAGCTTTCAATTCAAAAGAATTTTCCTAGAAAAGAATTCAGAAAAACCAAGTGCAATGTGAGAATGAACGAAACTCGAGGGAGGGAGGGGTGAAAGCAACGCAACAACTAATGTATCGAAACTGGTGCACTGAAATCACATGGCAACACAACATCTCAGTTACCCAGAAGGCGAAATAAATCCTGAGGAAGGACAAAAGAAATTTAATCAAACATTTCATGGTTGAAGTAAAAGTGGGGTAGCTGGAATGCCATAAAGGCAATACTTTGAATTTGATTAATGAACCAAATACTTTTTGTTTTTGTTTTCTTGAGAGTTGTAGCAAAGAGGGTTGGGAGACCAGGAGACAGAAGCATGAACGAAGAGGGCAGACATCAACATTAGTTATTACTTCGCCTTCTACATTCAACTAACTACAACCTTCTTGCAATGTCGCTTTCTAGTTTAATTGTCTGAGCAAAATAAATTTATGACCCTTTCACGCAAAAGTGAACCATTGGATGATCAGAATACATGCTAGTAATATAATGACACAGTAACTTGTTAGTTAGACTGTTATCATTGCGGATTATCATATCATCCGTCACGTAGAGAAGAAGAAAAGAAATGCAGTATAGCATTCTTTATCTTTATAAACTATATATAAATGTGTGATAATATGTGTTGTTGTTATTTGAATTGTGGGGGACGAAGAAAGAGACAAAAGTGAAGAAAAGAAGGGGTTTACTGATTGTCACGGTAGGTTCTTTGGTGAGAGAAAAGCTGTGTTTGGTGTCTGTGGTCTCCTCTTGGATATTGGGATTGTTGCTTATAGCAACCCAACCCACTCTTGGCTTCATTCATGGAAGATTTGTCTTGTAACATGTTCTGTTTGTAGCGATAAAAATTAAAAACATGTTACTGTTTGTCGGCAATTCTTCATGCCTACGTGTTCAATCGTTTCTACGGATAACTTCATAACAACCTTGTTCCTCTCTTTCTATAGGGTTTTGCTGGGTATTTTTTACTTTTCCTGCCACGTCAAAAACATCAAATCATCGGTAATTAGGTTATGTGTGTTAAAATTTACTTTAATGTTAGCTTAAAGATGAACTTTTTTAAGTGATGCAAATGTATTATTACAGATTGTTAAGTTTTATTTATGTGGATCAGATCCCAAATATCATAAAATTTTAGTTCCGAACATGTCTTAAGTCAGTATAACATTATTCAACTTCGATTTTTAAAATAATTAAAATTATATGTGTTAATATTAATTTAATTAGAAAGTTATTTATACCTATTTTGTTGATTGCCTTATATCACTAATTTCTTTTATTGAGTGAGTGTAGTTAATTGACGATAATATGTTGGGTTCTTTGGGGAAAACTTTGAAAACATTATGCATTATGAGCCATAAACATTCAATATAATAAAATCAAGACACTATTTTTAAACTAAAACTTTAAGAGAATAAATTTATGAACATTATTTTATATATAATGTTTTTCTTGTTTATTTTTATTTAATGTGAGATCAAACCAAAATCAGACTTGGAATCGTAACACTTTAATTGAAATTCTTATTTAATATGTTTCTTTTTTTACTCTTATTCTTATTATTCAATTCTTTGCGGTATTTGTTTTGTGATGTTCCTTAATTTAGTTAATTCAGTGAACATATATTATATTCACAACAAAATGTTGTGATGAACATAATAAGTTAGAAAGTTTTATTAATTAAAATTAAAGTAACAGTTCACGTATAACTACTGTAATTTTCATAAAAAATTAAAAACTGCAACATATACATAGCAACTAAGTCGACATAATTTCATATTTCACTAATAATTTATATAATTATTAAAATTTGTAATTAATTTCGGAAACAAAAACATGTAACATCTAATCTTTTTGAAATAAACTAATTCTAATGATTACTCAACGCCAGAATATATACAAGATACTCTATCCTCAAATTAGTTTTAGTTAGAGTGAGTATATTATTTAAGGATTGGATTCATCATATCTCTTGGGATGTGGTTCTATTTATACTGATGATTTTTGGGCCTTTGATTGATATAGATTATTAGGCAGGCCCAGGTCCAATTTTTAATTATGGTTAGCGATGTTTAATCATGTGTTTAGTTAGTTTTTGGTGTTACTAAATCTTCGTATGTGGTCTGGTGAGATCTTGGAATTTCTAGTTGCCCATAGGTTCTAAGGAAAATAATTTTAGAACTTCTCTAATAATAATTATTTTTTCACAATTAAAACTTTTTTATGTAAAATTAAAAACACAAATATGAAACAATATTTATTTTTTAAAACAAAATTCCTACTTAAAATTCAATTATCAAATAAGCAAATTAAAATATTAGATAACTTATTCCCATTTAATATACAAATTTAATTTATTTAAACTATAATTAAATATGTGAAGATTGGGTACTTAAGGTAATATGTGATACCCATAATCATGATTTGTATGATATTAATTGATCATTCATATACGGAAAAATTAAAAGTGAATGAACATTCCATCATTATTGATATGACTAAAAACATGGTTAAGTTAGGTAACATACTACATACTTTGAAGAAATATAAGTAGGATAATATGACAACTATAAAACAAGTATACAATGCAATATACTCGTACAAGATATCAATTAGAGAATCAAGAATTGAATTACAACCTTTCTTCTACAAACTGATGTCGTCAATCTTGTGCGACTATGTCCCTGAGATCTAACACCTATTGTTTTAGCCATATTTTTCCACAATAGTATGCCAATTTCAATTATTTACAAATAAGATAAATATTACAAAAATACAAATAGATTAACTAAATTGGAATTAAATTTTAAAATAACGAATTACATAATCCAGAACATTCAACCAGATTTGGGCCTACCTACCGGATTACGTAATCCACAATATATTTCCATATCAAAATTACTTATCGATTACGTAATCCGATACTTTTTTTCAAACATCATTTGTTCTGGATTACGTAATCGCAACTTTACAATCCAAAACCTAATTACAAATAAAAAATAACTTTTAGATTTCGTAATCCAGTACATTTTTTTCAAAATCCAATTCTTCCAAATTACGTAATCCAATTCTTATGTATTCCCATTTTATACTTATTATTTATGTAATTCGTCACTTTTAAATGGAAAAATAAAACTAGAAGTACCAAACATTGCAACAAAACACTAAAAAAAATGCAAATATGCACCTCTCCAACTAGAAAATCTGAAGTGGGAGACGAGAAAACAACGAAAAACCACTGGAGGTGCGCCAAAAATGAAGGAAAATCACCTTGGAGGTGCGCCAAAATGAAGTGGAACACCACCAGAATGAAGGAGAGGTTGGAGGTGCACTGGAATGGGAGGGAGAAGAGTGAAAACGGCATGAGTGAAGGGTGAAAGTGAACAAAGAGAAAGTGTAAAGGTAAAGTAAATTTAGGTTTAGGGTTTAATATTTATATTATTTACTGAATGGTATAATAGTAAATTCAACTTTAGTATGGGGTGACTAAAAGAGTGATGGAGGTACATGAATAAACAATCTATAAAGAAACATTGGATTAGACTAGTACTCTTAAGCCACAAGGTTACTTCTTCCTGCACCTCTTTATATTCCTGCGTCACCCTCATAATAAATGTGAAAATATGATTTTGCCTTTCAGTGAAAGAATACAACCCTAAAATCCTAGACAACTTTTTGTTGAAGATTGAAGAAGTTTCTTCAGAACATGTCATAGTGTGTGTTTGATGTAGAAAATAGCTTTGAAGGTTTATAATATTGTAATTAGTGGTCAATATAGGATAGAGGTGGTTTAAGATAGTCTTTTGCATTGTGATCTACTTCATATCCCTAACCAAGGTAGTGAGCTCAAGCATAAGAAGTTATTTAAAAGGTTTCTCAAAATCTACCTTAAGTTTTCTCAAAATCAGTTTCTCAAAATTCAATTTTGGCACCAAAAAGTTTGTTTTAGCCCTTTTTATTACCGTTAATTTGAGCTGGAAGTGGTTTGGAAATCATCTTTTGTTTATTCAAAGAAAACAATCCATTTATTTTAACTTCAACTTGTTCTTTTTATAACAACTTTTAATTATTTTTTGAAAAACTGTTATAAACTATTTTCTATATAAAGAGAGACACATTTCACATGAAAAACACTGAACTATCACGCTTTTTAACACAAATCAAAGAGTTTTCAGTGAGAGATAAAAGCTTTGAATGATTTTTAAAAGGTTTTCTTAAAGAAATTCAAGTGTGCTTGTTCATTGTGTGCCTTGGACAAGGTTTGAGGTTTTGTCATTGCTGTGCTGCAGAAAAGTGTCGCTGTTTTAGGTTTCTTGCATCTTCTTTTCAGGTGCTTTCTTTTCTTATTCTTTCTTGTGTAAAGGTGATTGTATAGGCACTTCTTGATAAAGTTTCTTGAAGTGTAAGTGTTGCTAAAATAGTATTTTTCAGCATTGTGTGCCTTGTTCTTGAAGGGTTCAAGAACCACAAGGTTTTGTAAGAGTTTTGGTTTGATTTAGTGGAATCCACCTTGGTGTGAGGTGGGACTAGATGTAGCTCTTGATGAATGAACCAATATAAATTGTGTGTGCCTTTTTCTTCTCAATCCCTGCACTCATTTCTTCATAATTGATAATTTGTGATAAAATAAATTTGTTGATATGAAATTGAATATGTTCTTTCTGGGCTGTCGCATTATGTTCTTCAAGATTCTGAAAAAGTTCTTGATTACTTGTGGATATCTGAATCTATGTGTTGGCTGATTAAAGAAAGTAATAAAATCTTTAAAATAACTCTGTTCAAGATTCATTTTCCTTTCAAGATTATTCTTAAAGATTTAAAGTTGGATTTCTTAGTGTAAAATCTTTCTTAATCTTGTTGTTGCCAATGTGCTTACACTGTTATGAAAATCACTCATTTAATCTCAAACTAATCTGGTTAGGGTTTTGGATTTGATAAAGTAAACAAAAAATAAATCTGTTCTTTTTAAAATCAATTTGTTCTTTTTCTCAGGTTTACTACAAAACAATTATGTTTGCGAGTTTTTTTTAAAAACTCAAGTCACCCCGCTCTCCCCCTCTTGATCTTAGACACTAATTGGCCCAACACTTTTCACCTTCTTTCTCCTTTCTATCTTTCTCACGTCGCAGTCCCATGCATCTCAACACCCCAAGGCACTCCGATGCCCATTTGAGTTTATTGAAGGTTTTTTAGGTGGTTCTTTACGTATTTTGGAAGGATTTCACATTTCCTTTTTGATTATGTAGTGGAAACGATGATTATTTGAGTATGATTTATCATTGTGTCTTTCACCCTTTTGTTTTCTTATTTTGTAACCATTTTGGATTATGTATGTCGAAAGCCATTTTGTAATATGAAATTATTCATCGAATTTGGACAATTCGAAAGTAATTTAAAAAAAAAAAATTGGAACCAGAAGCTACTTCTGGATTTGAAAGTTTTTGGTTTATGTGATACATAATATATATTTATTGAAAAATTACTTCTATATCCGGTATTAACTTCTGATTTATGTAATCCTAAATATATTTTCATTTAATCCAAAATACACCTTTGCTTTATGAATTACCTAATCTAAAACATTTTTCTAAATTGAATTATAAGTTGTCCCACCCTTTTAATTAATTCCAAATTATTTTATTCGAAAATTAAAAAAAAAAAATTGGAACCGGAAGCTACTTCAAGATTTGAAAGCTTTTGGTTTATGTGATACATAATATATTTTATTAAAAATTACTTCTATATCCGGTATTAGCTTTCGATTTAAGTAATCCTAAATATATTTTCATGTAATCCAAAATAAACCTTTGCTTTGTGAATTACCTAATCTAAAACATTCTTCTAAATCCAATTATAAGTTGTCCCACCCTTTTAATTAATTCTAAATTGTTTTATCCAAAGATTCACCAAATTAATAATCCAAATTACACAATCCAAAATACACATAACTGATCACTTGTAAGCTATTTTTTAGTTATCAAATGACTTATGAATTACCTAATCCGGAAACTATTTTTGAGTTATCAAATGACTTATGGATTACATTAATTTTGAGTTGTCAAACGAGTTACATATTACTCAATCTGAAAGTTATTTTTTAATTATCAAATGAAATATGTATTATTCAATCTGAAAGGGAAATTGAATGCAATTTTTAATTCGCATAACTATGTGAATTTGAATGAAAATTATAATAAAATGGAAATTTATGTTTTATTAATGAAGGTGGAAGTATGGACATGGAAGTTGAATTGCTTACAAAAAAAGCCGACGAAGTAGAAATCTGGTATCAAAGACTTAATGAATTATGTACATGAACATTAATTGGTTGAAGGAGACTATGGTACCCATTTTACAACAAATGAGGTGAATAACATTTCATTTCATTCATATTGTAATATTGTTGGAATAACTTTGTGTAGGTGTTTGGTTCGTGAGAAGACTTACTTGAATGAGTCTGTAGGTTGGTTATGGACTTAGTTTTGTTATTGTCATTATTAGGACTAACACAACAAATGAAAAGCATGGGAGAAAGGCATATGTCCTATTAGGTTATGAAACGAGGTAGGTACAAAAAGTATAAGGATGATTTGGAGGTTATTGTAACTAGTACTACAAAATGTGATTGTTTTTTTAAATTGCCAGATAAACCTATTGGAAAGGGTGAAGGTTGGGTACTTAAGGTAATATGTGATACCCATAATCATGATTTGTAGGATACATTAATTGATCGTTCATATGCGGACAAATTAAAAGTGAATGAACATTCCATCCTTGTTGATATGACTAAAAATATGGTTAAGTCAGGTAACATACTACATACTTTGAAGGAAAATAAAGAGGATAATACGACAACAATAAAACAAGTATACAATGCAAGATACTCGTACAAGATATCAGCTAGAGAATCAAGAACTGAATTACAACTTTTTTTCTACAAACTGATGTCATCAATCTTGTGTGACCATGTCCCTAAGATCCAACACCTATTATTTTAGCCAAATTACATAATCTTGAACATTCAACCGGATTTGGGCCTAGCTACTTGAGATTACGTAATACACAATATATTTCCAGATCAAAATTACTCCTTCCGATACAATTTTTTTTTCAAAAAAGTATTTCTCAAATTATAAAAGTTATGAGGTAACGCAAGAAGATACGGAGTTACAGGAGTAAGGGGCCAAGGAATCTTTCTTCCTACACCTCCATACCTTCTTGTGCCACCCCCATACTAAATATGAAAATATCATTTTATCCTTTTTTTTTCACCCCCTTGAATTTGAAATAATAAGACTATGGATTATGTAATCCGGATAAATTCCAAATTACATAATCCGGAAGTTAATTTCATATTTAGAAAAGACTTCCGGATTATGTAATCCGGAAGCTAATAACACATCTGGAAAAAAAACTTCCAGATTACATAATTCGGAAGCTAATCTTATGTATAGAAAAGACTTCCGAATTATGTAATCCAGAAGCTAATCACAAAAGACTTCTGGATTACACAATCTGGAAGCTAATTCTGAATCTAGAAAAAGACTTCCGGATTATGTAATCCGAAATATTGAAAAGGGTATTTTTGGAATAAGAAAAATTTATGGGGGTGACACAAGAAGGTATGGAGGTGCAGGAAGAAGCAGCCGGGGCCAAGCCATAAACGTCTCAGTTTTCTGATTGGCCCAATCTCTTCAAATGGGAGGGTCCATCTTTGACCGTTTCAGATGTGTGTCTATTTTTTCCCTTTTCACTTTTGGCACAGTAGGAAAAGGGTAGGCCTAGAGTTGTTGCAAGTTATTTAACTATATTTTCTTTTATTTAGTTAAACATTAGAAATGTAAATTGCAATATTTAATATTAAAAATGAAATTATTTTATACATATAGAGTTAAATGGGTAATTACTTAAAATATACAAACGTCTGGTTTAAAAATATCAATGAAAAAAAGGACTAAAATAATAACTATATCATGTTTAAAATATTTTATTACGAAAAATCTATCACATGCCTCATTAGTTATGAAATTAACCTAGATTTTCATTAAGAACTGAAGGTTTTCTCTAATATTCATAAATAAACAACGCAACGTGTTTAAAGAACGGAAAAGACTCTTTTTAGATAAGTTTGTACAGATTTTTCTATAATTTTTTTTGAGAAAAAGACTTTTTTTTCATTAAACTTCTTTAAAATTTTATTTTTTAATTTATGTATTCTTAATATATTTGTATTTGTCATAACCCATCCCATGTTTTGACTTTTTTTTTCTAATAATTTGGTGGTCTATGGTTACTCTTTATTGTGAGTGGACCAGGTTGAGGTTGTTAGGAGTCCAAGATCTACCACCATCTTGGATTCTGTTAAGATGAAAATTAGTTTGATGAAGTAATGCTTTAGATATTAAAATAAGAAAGTCTTGAAAATGAATTATTAAATTTGGAAAGAAAAGTATTTTGATTAAAATTTGTGGTTGTATATTGAAATTGGTAACAGTAATTGGAAAATGTGAATTGAAAGGGTGTAAGTCTAATGGGGAAAAGAAAGAGACAAAGAAATAGTTGGAGGAGAAATTAAAAAATGAATGAATGGGTTGTTAAAGGGAGTTTGACACAGAAGTGGGGTCAAAAGCATACCACTCTTGATAATCTAAGAAATTTCAATGGTTTTCTTGTTAGCTTGATGAGAGTGTAGTTCTTGGAAGGTAGTTATCTCAGTAAGTGCATGAAAAAAATGAATAAACAATAAGAGAAGTGAGTTTGGTTAGCTGATCAAGTTTGAACAAACAAACAAACAAAGCTCATAACATAACACAAACTGACTCACAACTATAGTGGTCAAATGAAAAGCCTCTCTTGTCACCAAACCCTTCACTCTCAGATCTCCCGAACATAATCCAAACTCAAAAACCATCATTCACAAACACAAGAACTGCAATGTCCCTTCCCTTTTATTTCTCCCTCTTTTTTATTTTTTCTTTTTCATTTATTCTTCCGCTTCCTTCTCTGGCCGCAAATGAGACCGTTCCCTGTCCCCTCAACATCAATGTGCTCCGCGTCGTGGGCGGCGGCGCCCGTCCCTCCTTCGACTCCGGCACGCAGTGCCATTACATCCTGCAGGCCCTCCACCTCCTCCAGGCGGACTACCTCCGTCGCAGCAACCTCTTCGTGCCGCCGCTCAACGCCTCCGAGTCCTGCTGGACCTCCTTCCAGTCCTTCATCAACGAATTCGATCCGAGCCTCGATATCCGCTCCTCCTGCGGCCTCAAAACCGAGTGGATCTCCCAAGGCTGCATGAACATCACCACCAAACAGAAGTTCGAAGCCACCGTCCCCTCCGCCGCAATCCAGGCTGTCCAAGCCAACTGCAACCAGTCCCTCGAAAACAACGCCCCCTGCGCCCTCTGCACCACCAAACTCTCCAACCTTCTCTCCTACTTGACCGGCCCAACCGTCGGAAACGTCACCGATTGCCGAGCCTATACCACGATCTACGCCGCTTCTCTCTCTGACCAGTATGGTGTCACTGACCCAGGAAACGCCAAGTGTTTCTTCGGCCTCAATTTTTCCTCCTCCAGTTCCAGCAGCAAGCGCCGAACAATTGTTATCGTGGTTTCCGTTTTCTGTTTTGTGGCTTTGCTTGTTTTTGCTGGTGTTTGGACTTACCTTAGATTGAAGAGGAGGAACGAGTTTGCGGGAGAGAAGGGTGTTGGAACATCTGAACTTGGTTTGGGTTTGGGTTCTGGGTTGGATTCCATGAACCAGAGTACCACTTTGATTAGGTTCAGTTTTGATGAGATTAAAAAGGCTACTAGGAACTTCTCGAGGGATAACATGATCGGGAGTGGGGGTTATGGGAATGTTTATAAAGGGATGTTGCCAGATGGTAGTCCAGTTGCTTTTAAAAGGTTCAAGAATTGTTCTGTTGCTGGGGATGCTAGCTTCACTCACGAAGTTGAGGTTATAGCGAGTGTTCGCCATGTGAATCTTGTTACCTTAAGAGGTTATTGTACTGCCACGACCAACTTAGAGGGGCACCAGAGGATTATTGTGACTGATTTGATGGAAAATGGGAGTCTTTATGATCATTTATTTGGTTCTTCTAAGAAAAATCTGACTTGGCCTATTCGTCAGAAGATTGCTCTCGGAACTGCTAGAGGGTTGGCTTATTTGCATTATGGGGCTCAACCTTCCATCATTCACAGGGATATTAAAGCTAGTAACATACTTCTGGACCATAAGTTTGAAGCCAAGGTGGCGGATTTCGGGTTGGCCAAGTTCAACCCTGAGGGAATGACGCATATGAGCACTAGAGTGGCTGGGACTATGGGGTATGTTGCTCCTGAGTATGCCTTGTATGGACAGTTGACAGAGAGAAGTGATGTGTTCAGTTATGGTGTTGTGCTTCTTGAGCTTTTGAGTGGGAAAAAGGCTCTTCAAACCAACGATGATGGGCAACCCTCTGCACTCACTGACTTAGCTTGGTCGTTGGTTAGAAACGGTAGTGCTTTGGATGTTGTTGAAGATGGCATTCCGGAGCCTGGTCCACCAGAAGTTCTCGAGAAGTACGTGTTGATTGCTGTCTTGTGTTCTCATCCACAGCTATATGCTAGGCCAACAATGGATCAGGTTGTTAAAATGCTGGAGACAGATGAATCGGTTCCCTCCTTAATGGAAAGGCCAATTCCTTTTATTGCTGGGAGGATTGACATTGAGAAATCTGCGCTGAGTAACTCGGGTCAGCTCTGCAGTCCAACCGGTTATCAAGCATATACATTACAAGGTCGCCGCAGATCTATTTCTAAAGAAGAGGAAGAAGAAGAAGGAAGTTCAGTGGCTGATACTGTTACCACAGAATGAAACTGATGAGATTTTATTGTTTTCCTCTACCTAGTGTAACCGTGTAAACATGATTTTTTTATACATTTAAGATTTTAGCTTGTATCTTCTTTTTGAACATTTTTCTTGTAAAGGGAAAAAGGTGTACAAAATTGGATTCTTTTTCAGTGTATGAAGGAAAATGGACAATGTCCTTCCTCTTACTCCTGAACAGTCCTGATAGATTGAATTTGAAGACATCTACGAGATTAACTCAACCATCTTGAGAACCTTCTTCCGAAACACGTTCTTGTACTTCTAACTAAGCCACTGCTGGTACCCCTTTTGATTTTTGTCTTCTGGGTTTGCACTTTTTTTTCAAAGGTAGCATTTTTTGGTGTTGTCTTTGCTTCCTTACATTAAGCATATACATTAAGGGCAATTGTTGCTGTCTTTGCTTCCTTATTTTGGTGTGGTGAGGTGTAGGAAAGTTCAATTTCTACCCAATTTTATTAAGTTGATTTTCCAGTGCTTACCAAATTAGTAAAATAGAATAAAATGAAAGCGCAATAATGGTAGGAGGGTGAAGTGCGTGAAAATGAACTGAAGAGAAATGTAAGTTGTGGTTTGTTGTTGGTATTAGTGGTTTTAATAGAAATTACCATTATCCATGGTTTCATTGTAAAAAAATAGACACTCACTCACACTTAAATTCTCTCTAAAAGAAACACTCTTCTTTGTAAATCTCTCTATTGTATTTCTTTCTGTGGTGTATATTACAATTGAGAGAGCATCCTATTT
>Ga0123342_1002362_pt1 | contig 31365 bp, 13 predicted proteins | sample Turbeawhitnodule_FD_89960 | JGI IMG/M metagenome (GOLD analysis project Ga0123342, IMG submission 89960) | Root nodule microbial communities of legume samples collected from Mexico - Turtle bean Mexico white nodule | ecosystem: Host-associated > Plants > Roots > Nodule | place: Mexico: Nepantla... | reverse complement strand
GAGTTCTTGTTCATAGAACCTTGATCCATTTCTATGATAAAGTGCCTAGCTCTTAACCAACTCAAGATGATTCCTAAGAATGTCAAGAATCATTCTAATTGTGCTAGTGGAATCACATCACCACTGCTCAACTTGCTTAAGAAGAGAAACAAACCATTTATACAAATTAAAACTATAATCTAGAAGACTTGTAATCATCGTATTGACCAATTGAACCCGACCCATCATGCTAAGAGACTTACCTTTCCAAGAAGCTAGCTTCAATTTGACTTTATCAGCCAAAGGTTGAAGAAAACGACCCTTTGGAGCACCAACAAAGATAGACACTCCTAAATAAGTGAAAGCAAAACAATCATGACTACAAGAAAAAATACGTTGAATTTTGGTAACAAATCTTGTACAATTATCTATGGTGAAAAAACTACTCTTAGAATTATTAACATATTGACTAGAGAAATCACCATATGTTTTAAGAAAAATACTCAAATTTCTAAGAGACTTATTATCCGCCCTACAGAAAATAAAAATGTCATCCGCATATAAAATATGAGAGAGTGAGAAAACCTTGCGGACTAGCCATATGTAGAATCTTCTTATCATTCACAAGCTTTGAGAGACCTCTATTAAGAACTTCCTCTGCAAGACAAAAAAGTAGAGGAGACAATGGATCACCTTGTCTAACACCTCTACTACAAGGAAAAAAAACCCACCAAACTGCCATTTATTCTGATAGAAAGCATAGCCGAACGGAGAATAGTACTAATCCAACCGACAAACGAGGGGTGAAAACTAAAGCGTGACAAAACTAATTTAGTAAAAACTTCCAACTCAGAGTGTCAAAGGCTTTGTGAATATCAACTTTGTAAGCCACATTACCTCTGTGAACCTTTTTAGAAAGCAAAATAATAGCTTCAAGAGCAATACCAATACAATCTTGAATATGTTTGCCTTGCACAAACCCATACTGATTAGGAGAAATAATTATGGCAACCACAAGAGCAAGCCGATCTGCCAAAATCTTGGAAATAATCTTAAATTTAAAATTAGCAACAACAATTGGCTTGTAATCTTCAATGGATTTAGCACCCTGAATCTTAGGAATAAAAGAAACCACATTACTGTTCATTATAGGGAGAACCTAGTTTTGTTTAAAAAAACTGTTGGACTGCATTGCACACATCTGTCCCAATAATTTCCCAACAAGAATGATAAAATACACCACCAAAACCATCAGGACCAGGAGCACTATTACCATTAAGGTTAAAAACAACATTCTTGATTTCTAAAAAATTAGGACACTTATTCAACATCATATTCTCCTTAGAAGAAACCAGCTCATGAATATAAGTACCAATTAAATCTTTCATATTGTTTGTATCCTGAACATGAGAAATAGACTTAGCATAAAGAGTTTTATAAAAGTCCAAAATATGTTCCTCAATGAGTTTAGGATCCTCAATAACCACATTATTAATTCGTAGACGATGAATCCCACTAGAATTATTTCTCCTCTTGACCACAACATGGAAAAAAGCAGTATTTTTATCTCCTTCTTTAAACCATAGCATCTTAGCCCTTTCTTTCCAAAACAAATATTGACAGTGAAGAGTCTGATCAAGCTCCTCCTTAGTGATCTTTTCTTGACATGGAAACCCATCAATATTAGACATACTAGCAATCTCTAAGGTTTGTTGAATACCAAGGAGGAGACCATACTTAAGAAGAACTGCATTGTGAACATTACCATAAGAATTTTGATTCCAGTCACAAAGCTCAACTTTCAACCTTTTTAACTTATGTTGTAAAATACATATAGGACAACCAACAACCTTATTAGCCCAAGAATCATGAATAAGCTTCATACAGGAAGCGTCTTGAAGCCACATAGAAAAGAAACGAAAATTGCTACCCTTCCTCAAAGAATTACTAGCAAGACTAACAAGAATAAAGGAATGATCAGAACAATTTTTAACAAGAACCTGATAAGTACAAGAATCTCATTCATCCAAACACACTCCGTTACATAACGCCCTATCCAATCTTCTTGAATTCTATGCAACCCTCTCCTTCCATTACACTAAGTATAACAAGTTCCAGTAAAAGGCATACAAGAAAGATCATTAGTGTTAATCCAATCAAGGAATTCATTGCAAGAAACATGATTAGGAGTCACCCCTCCTTTACAGTCATCCGCTGAAAGCACAACATTAAAATCTCCCATGATACACCAAGGTCCTATGAAGGAACTAAGATCCGTCCACAAAAATCGTCTAGCCCATATGTGGTAGCACCATAAACACTTGCAAGGCTAAAACATTTATCATGCAAATGGCAAGTTACAGAAATAAATTGTTCATTTACCAAGAAATTTTGGACCAAATTAGGAATCGACAAACACCAAAGCTTAGCAGCTTTATTAACAATATGAGACGTAGTCACCAAATGCATATTAACAAATTTGAAAAGGACATCAAAAGCATCAGTGTATGGCACCATAGAATCAGCAAGAAAAACCAAAAGATGTTTATGTAGTTTGAGTAAACTAATCAACATCTCCACAGTTTGGTGGTTTCCCAATCCTCTAACATTTCAGAAAAATGAAGAGACCTTCATTGCGACATTGTGGAGAAAACTGTCTTAGCAGTTTTTTTGGATTTACCATTCCCCTTAGGAGATCTCCCTGGTTTTCTTTTAGTGCAAACTATTTTCTCCCCAGTATCACTGGCATCCTCCTCCATCTCGTTAGGATCAGCCCAAAATTTTGCAAGAACATTTGTATTTTCCAAACCATCAAGAGAGGAAAAGTGATTTTGCAGGACCAACGATAGTGCTTTAACATCCCCAAGAGATTTAGTCTTCTGAGGTTCAACAATGGCAGTAGATATACCAATATAAGGATCACCTTCCACATTTGTAGTGTCCAAACCATCAAGAGAGGAAAAGTGATTTTTCAGGACCAACAACGGGATGGTACTGTCACAATAGCAGAGACCTCCACATGATGACCATCAATTGGAGTATTGGGTAGAGCTGTAGTATGAGCAGGTGATTTAACTCACTGGGGGGAGATGGGACGCAATGGAGGTGATGCCACCACAGGAGCTGAGACCTCCATATGATGAGCATCAATAGGAGCATGAGACTCGGAGCCCTTGACTTGCATAACAGCATGTGAATTCCTTAGCGTCCCCGTTTCTGGGAAATCCGAAGTGTGAGTGGGCAATCTCTGCCTGGATTCATAATCCGAGGCATCTTCAAGAGGAGACATATTAGCAAAATCATCTTCCACTCCACCTGCTTTATCGGAAGCAGGGTGACCCTGCTTTAGCTTCGCCAGAAGCATCAATGGTCAATTTATCAGTGTAACCTTCCACGTGCTTTGGCTGCGGATCTTTCTTCCGATACTTTTTACGTTGTTTTGGAAGCGCAGTCCTCCCCTGATCTCATTCATTAGAAATTATCTTCTGAGAAGATTTATGTTGAGACCCAAGAGCACGACCTTGATCATGAATCACTCGGTATTGAGCAAGCTCTTGGCCTATCATCTTACAGTGAGAGCAAAAAGGAGGGAGCCATTCATATTCCACACCAGCTATAAAGGTATAGTCTGAACGTTCAACCCAGAGATGATCAAAAAGAGGAGACAACATATCAATATTCACCAGCATTCTAGCAAACATACCCATTTTCTTTCTCATAGTATTCTCATCCAAAGCCAAAGGAGTACCAAGACCTTTGATGATGGAAAAAATCACCTTTGGCCTCCAATACTCCAGAGGCAAACTATAGATTCTAACCCAAGCCTGAGTTTTGGTACTCTCCATGGTAGTTGGAACAAAATCTTTGTCTAGGCAAAAAGTCTCAAGAAACCCGAAGATAACTTCAAGGAACCCATCCCGAGAACCCATCGCATGTCTTCTAAAGAAGCAAACTCAAACTCGTAAAAACCCTTCTCGAAAGGAATTGCTTTCCACGGTCCAAGAGCCTTCCACACCGACTACAACTTTTTAGTTAAGTCCAGGTGTGTGAGAGATTTATCCCCCTTAGAAAGAATAACCCGACCATGTAAATGGATTTTACAATCCTCAAGACCAGTCAAGTAGTATGTCTCATCGATTTGGACCACGATCATGTCTCCCTTAATATAAGGAGTGGGTAACTCGGACAAAGGAATATCACATGTAGTTCCCAAAGCCTGAGCAAATGTTTTCCTTGGACCAGGCATAACATATACGTTCTTATGAGGAGATACTTCTCGATACATCAAACAACTCCATGGGATGAGAAAACCCGTAGAACCCCCACCATTCCCAATAGCTAACAAGTTACCGCCCACAAAGTTGCTACCCGCCACAGAACTAGCCAACAAACACACCGCAGGCCACTACAAAACCACCATGTGAACCACCAATAAGCCCGTCACACTACAACCGTCGTCGTCACGCTTCGCCTGCGCGCCCTACCAGACCACCGCGCGAGCCACCACCCTACGCGCACACCACAGTGGCACCGACGAGCACCTGTCGTGGCGCAACCACCACCGTTGCCACCAAACGCGCGCGCAACAACCATGAGAACGCACCGCAACCACCGCGTCTGCGTCACCTCACTCACATCGGCCTTCCACTCTGTCACACTCTTTATGTTTAAGTTGTCAACTTATGCGTGAGATTATATTTTTATGAATGATCTGATAATGGTCCGATAACAGGAGGATTGATAAGCCACATAAACTCTCATACGATAGAGTTTAAATAATTCTGATATCATATTAAAATATAAACTTTTGAAAACTCAACTATATAAAATTCACTCAAAAACATAAGGTTTATATTTTTTTATATATTATATAAAAAAAATGTCTTAATATCTAATAGATATTCAAAGTGAGATAATATAAAGTTATAAAACACATTTAAAATAAAAATAGTATAACATAAAAGTTCATTCCAGCTAAAAATAGTCTCTTTGCTTCCATAAAAAATGTTGATATCCATGTGGTATGTTTTATATATTTTTTATTTAATAAATTGACGTATACATACCAATGTAAAAAAAAATTAAACTGGTGAAAAATAATGAATGATTTATTTGAGTTAGAAAATATGGAAAAATAATAATTATCTTTCAAAAACTAATTTAGACACTAATGTCACATTTTAGAAAATTTGTGTTTTAAAATGTGATGATATTTAAATTTATATATACTCTAAATAATTTGAATAATTAGGTATTTTTAATATAACTAATATTATACCGTTAGATGATATTAGGAGAGAAAATAAGGCAAAATGACTAAAGGAGAAGGTGTTGAGAAAATTGAGAGACTTGTTTAACATGATGAATGAAGTGTTTGTATGTAAAATATGTTACATGATCTTACAGAAGAATTCCCTAAACAAAAATGACTAAACAAGGTATCCATAACTGGAGTGGGGAATGGGGTTAAATATCTTAATGAGCATAGCAAGAACCTCTTTCATGTTAGGCCTAGCCTGTGGTGCATCAGCTGTGCACATCACCCCAATCCTCAGCAACTCACTCATCTCCTGAGCCCCACCAAGAAGCCCAGAACCCATCACCAAAACTGGCACAGAACGACTCAACCCATGATGATTATGACGGTGTCGTCCATAACCCATAACACGCCTAGCCCATTCCACCAAGCACTCTTCCCCTCCATCCACTGCTCTTCTTTCTGCTGCAAGCTCCATAATCAACACCCCAAAACTGTACACATCCCCTTTTGTAGTAGCCTGCCATGTGTGTCCATATTCAGGTGCAACATACCCCACTGTCCCAGCCACCATAGTGCTCACATGGCTATCCCCAACATCAACCACTCTCGCAAGCCCAAAATCAGTTACTTTGGCCTTCCCATCTTTATCTAGTAACACATTACTAGCCTTCACATCTCTGTGCACAACAGAAGGGTAGCACTCGTGGTGTAGATACACTAGTGCACGTGCCACATCAATTGCCACTTCTAGCCTCCTCCTCCATGTCAAACGTGTTCTGTCAGTCACTACATCCTCCAAGCTTCCACCCTCTATGTACTCATAAATTAGTATCTTTTCTGACTCGTTTAGGCACCAGCCGTAGAGTGTCACCAGGTTTGGATGAGGCCAACCAAAGCCACGACCACTCAGAACCTCCATTTCAGCCTTGAATTCCTTCTCACCCTCCAGGCCTTCCCTTTGGAGCTTCTTCACTGCCACTTGTCTGCCATCTGAAAACACTCCCTTGTACACTGTTCCAAACCCTCCTTTTCCTATGATTCTGTCCTCTGAGAAGCTGCTAGTTGCTTTCAGAATGTCGGCATGTGTGAAAGCTGTCTTGTTCAAACGGATGACCTTCACTGTGTCGGACATCCATGGTGAGGATCCCGAGCTGCTGGAATCATGCCACTGTTTTGTCTCCCTCAAGAGGTATCTTGGTTCATCTGAAGGGCCTTTCACCGATACGCAGACTAAGATAGTGAGAAGTCCACATACTATGAAAACCAGTGTTATAACCGCAAACACCAAAAACACAGACAGTCTCGAGGACTTTTTATGGTCTTTTTGAGAGGTGGTGTTTCTATCATTGGTAGTGTTCTGAATAAACTCGGGTAGGATCAAAAGGGGGTTGCCTAAATATGAATTTTCTTCAAAGGTAACGAACTGTCCGTTTGATGGGACCTCACCTGATATGAAGGGATTGTATGAGATGTTGAACTTGTTAAGCTCTGTCAATTTGTTTAAATTCGTTGGAAACATTCCCGAGAAATTGTTGTATGACAGATCTAGATTCATCAGGCATTTCATGTTGCCAATTTCTTGGGGAATTTCGCCTGAAAACTCGTTTCTTGTGATGTTTAATACCACCATGGAAATACTTCCTATCTCTCGAGGTAACTTCCCAGAGAGATTGTTGAACCCCAAGTGCATCATGCTGAAGTTGACCATTGACCCAATCTCTGGAGGAATTTCACCACTGAGCTGGTTCGAACTTAGCTGAATATACCCGGATATCTGTGTTACACGAAAGGAAGAACCAGGTTCACAAAACGGGAAAACACCATACCCTTTGATCAGTTTGTCCCAAAGTTCTCTACATTTTTTCCTTGTTAAAAGGCTATACACAAAGCTGAATGGAGGGTAATCTGCAGGTATCCATCTCCTCATTGCCAAACATTCACCAGATCCAGCAACCATTCTATAGTTTTTCCTATTGTATTCAAATGTGGCCATTGCATTCCTTCCAATTTTGGACAGTTCAGAAGGCAATTTTCCAGAGAGCTTATTGTTGGCAAGGTTTAGCCATAACAAGCTTGAACAGTTTCCCAACTCTGGAGGGATTTTTCCAGTTAAAGAATTGTTTGCGAGCATCAACCATAAGAGGGAGTTCAAGTTTCCAAGGGTTGGTGGTATAGACCCACTCAAATTGTTGAAGGCAAGGTCAAGCGCTTGCAGTTGAGTCATGTTTCCAAATTCCGGTGGAATGGATCCATTGAACTGGTTGTAGCATAACATTAGAAACTTCAGACTTGACATTTGAGAGATCTCAAATGGTAACGGACCTGAAAAGTTGTTGTAGCTTAGGTCTAACCGCCAAATGTTTGGCAATGTGAGAATTCCTGAGGATTTCAATCCTCCAGTGTAATTATTTGAGTGCAACAGAAGAAAACTCACTTGCTTAAATTTTCCGAATATCTCTTGTATTTCCCCACCAAATTGATTTCTGCTCAAATCCAAGAAGGTCAAATTGGTTAAGTTCAGAAGGGACTCGGGAATCTCTCTTGAAAAGCTGTTGTTCCCCAAGTACAATGCTTTGAGCTGCGAAATGGATCCTATCTCTACAGGAATACCCCCAGTAAATTTGTTACTAGAAAGATTCAGACTGCTTAAATTCTTGCAGTTATCAAACCCCTTAGGTGCCTCACCAACAAATCCATTTTGCGAAAGGTCTAGTTCTTTAAGGCTACAATACAAAGGCAAAGCTTCCAAAGGAATAGTCCCACTTAGATGGTTCTCCGCGACAGAAAACATTTTGAGCCTGGCAAACTTCATCCACAAGCTTCCACTCAGATTGTTGGTGCTCAAATCCAAGTACTGCAACATGAGACATTGATCAAAGCAGTTTTCAATCCTGCCAGTCAAGTTATTATTACCTGAGACGTTCAGAGTGACTAAATTGTCACAAATGGCAGGGAAATTCAATCCAATATCCCCAAAAAATCTGTTATTTGACAAGTCCAGTGTGTGCAAGCTTGTCAATCCAGTCAAGTTCAGCTCCCCTTCAAGAATATTATGTGATAGGTTGAGATGCACGAGCTTGTGGCAGCGCCTCAAGTCCTCAGGAATCTCACCAGAGAGCGTGTTCTGAGAGAGATCAAGGTGCACGAGTTCAGTGAGCTGCGAGAAATTCTTGAATATCTCACCGGTGATGTCACTCCGAGAAAGGCTTATGCGAACCACCCTCCCCGTAGCACTGCATGAAATTCCACTCCATTCACAAGGATTGGAGGTACTGGTATTCCAGTTTATGTACGCTCCTTTGTCTGCAAGAATTTTGCTGTCCAGGTACGATTTCAGCCTCAGCAGAACCTCTTTGTCTGTTTCCAAAGATTCCCCTACAACAACGTTACCTACCAAAACCAAACCCAAACAAGAAATGCATCGGTTAACTCAAAACCACAAGTTTATATAACAGAATCACCAACCTTTGCAACACAATAAAATAATACTAATCCTCGAGAAGACAATAAAGCAAATAAGAGCTTCACTTAGAAAAAGAATGGGTACCTGAAAGAAGGACCAAGAAAAAGAACAAGAGTAAGCCACAAGAATGAGTTTCCTGCTCTGACATTAATGTTGCTACGAGAAGTTTTCCTTTTCTTTTGTTTTTCTTCTGTTGCCTCTCCTCTTGTTTTTCTTTATTGAGCAAAACTCATGTGCTGATGATTGCCAGAATAAAATAAGAGTGACTCAAGAACGTGAGGAATTGGAAGAAGCCATGGGGAAGCGTGTTGGACTGGAAGGTGCAGCAGCAGGGGGACAAAAAGGAAATGGCAACAGGAATTTTCCTGTGCATTATATGTTTACTCGTTGAAGATACGTGCGTTCAGGTCTGAGGAATTATTGTAATTTAATGAACGGTTGCTATGATTATGTTAAAACAAAAGAAGAGTATGCTCTGCTTGATGTTGTTTGTTAATGAATGTGAAATAGGTTGCGTGTTTCTACTTTGGGGGCATTAATTTATTCAACCATTCATATTTATCAATGGTAGCATAAGGAAAAGATAAAGAAGCTCACGTTTTCGACCAGAGACCGGTCGAGCCGCCGTTGCTGACCGGTTCGAACAACATTGCCCCGCATGGGTTTGAGTTTGACCTCAGACTCAACAAAACAGCACAACAAGGACACGGTTTACGCTGATAGATAAGGAGGTTTTTACATAATTTTTTTATATAAAAAAGAAAAGTACGTAATAACATTATCAATGTAGTAAAAATTATTATAACCAATGTTTATGTGACGTCATAAATATAATTTAAAGAGTGTGTTGTTTAAGGAAAAGTTAGAATGAGAAGAGCGTTTTGTAGGTAGTGGTAGTAGATGGCTTTTTTTGAATTTCGTGGAAAATTTGGCAACTATTTATGGGACAGCATATGTTAATAAGGTAACGCGGTTGGATTTAGACGAGGTTGAATGAAACTGAAGGTAGTTAATAATAGTGTATCTTATATGTAGTTTGAATAGCTATATGTCATGTTGGTGAAAACAAGTAAAAGCGAAAGGAACCTCATACCATGCCACAACAATTTTGGTACTGCAATACCTTTTTAATGTCAACGTTTTTATTGCTTCTTTGACTTTTTCTTCCATCCCAACAAAAAACTAATACATCACCAGATAAAAAGTGTTTGTAAAAATTTAAAATTAGAGGGTATTATAATTTTAGTTAAAGTAAAAAGTAGTCAGCTAAAGTATAAAAATTTGAGTTACTTAAACTACGTCCCCGTAATGTTATATTTTAATTTATCTTTAACTAAATATGATAGGAAAAGTTGCATATTATTTAACTATGTCTTACGTTTGGTAATGGGTCATACTTCATATCTCGACCCAGTTTTGGATTAGCCTGCAAGTTGGTCTAGTTTTATATACTTTGTCAACTTTACACAAATTAAAAATAAAGCAAGCATAGTTTGATACATTTAAAAAATATATATTTTTTTATTTCATATATTTGATGATGACATGATGAATATATAATGTATTTTCATTTTGTTCTTTATAGTTTCTTTTTATTAATTTCAGTTCACTTGTAAAAGTCTATGAAAACTATTTTTATTAACTTCACAACCGTAGATAGAGATATGTTGCATCACATCCCATCTCATAACGTTTATATATCATATACACATTGTGTTCATTACGCTTGAGGGAAGAAACCCTTTAAAATAATGATGATCACATAAAATTAATTGAGTTAAATAAAAATTATCACTCTTACATAAACTAAAAATAATTGTTTTTAAAAATTTGAAAATAGGAATGTAAATAAGAATAGTAACGATAAAAATGTTATTTGAAAAGAATAGTGAAGACAATTAATTGTAAACGAAAAAAAGTGACGAAAGACAAATATTCAACGTATTCGTACCTCCATCCAATGAGATTAAGACATGTCACTATTTCAGAAACGTTTTCTAAATTCATGGTTTGACATTTTTCAGACACGTGCCATTTTTAAGAAAATGGTTCAACTTGGTTAATATATGTGTCACGGATTTACAATAATTTGCGTATTCTATTATCATGGAAGAGAAGAAGTATTTGGCCTCACAAATTATAGAGTTCTTAATTTGCGACATCAAATGTGTTTAAATTAAGTTAAACGTTTAAAATAATTTTCAAAATGTATTAAATAATGTTAGTCTAATTTTTTATTATATTTACTTAAAAACAAACATTACTTTAAATTTAAATTCATTTAAAAATTATAGTACTTTTTTTTCTTAACTTAATTTTCAAACCGAAATCCAACCAGAATGAAATGAATTTGGACAAACATTATTTTAATAGTTTTTTTTTATATTTTAATAGTATAATGAAAAATAACCGAATCACATATTAGTATTGTTATGGTTTTAATAATTAATATGAAAATAAAAGTTTTATTATACATAATAGTTTGCGATTAAATAAAAAAAACATTAAACCATTAGTACATACTATTTTTTGTCTTTTTATTTCACAAGTTGCAAACTGGAAGTAGTTGAAATTTTCTGTTTATCTGATATTTTATTTTGGTCCATCAGTTCTTTGAATTGAGATCGAATAAAGCAGATTAGACCTTACTTAGTTGAATCAACGGGTACAATTCAATTTTCAAAACATATTATTTTTTAAAAATATTGTCTTGGTGAGTATAAATATGGTGATTTTTTTATTATTTTGAAAATTCTTTTTATTGATTTTAGTTCTCATATTTTTCCCTTTTTAAACAATGCATATCGTCATTTAAGAATTACTCCCATTTAGATACACTATGAGTATTTGTAATTTTATATATGCACAATGGTCTTAACGTCACATCATAAAATAACAATAATAATATATTATCCATTTAGATATACGAAAGAAATAACAAAAAATAATATTAATATCACAATATAAAATTAATACCCATTTAGTAATTACGGATATGAAATGAAAATGTTTTTTCTTAAATATTATTCAAATAACTTTCATTTTAATAACAGTATTTTAAGAAGAAGAGTATCGAAACATAAATAAGTTACGCTAAACTTATTTTAAACTAAACTTATGTTTAATCATACTTAATGTTTTAAACTTTAACTTAAACATGTATTAATTATAATTACTTCAGAACACTAAGCTGAGTGAACAAGAACAATCCTCTGTGGGACTTTCACGTGACACAACTTCTAAAAGACCTCATTCTTCATTATTCCCGTTACAAAACTGTGTAAAAATTTATATGATGAATCAACGGATTTGACTGAATATCTCACCATCAATTTATCTCTTCACTATAAATATTAGTCTTACTTGTTGATTATGGTAATTTTAAACCTATTGTTCAAATTACCAAAATGAATTTTAAACATTAGAGCACATAATATTATATATATATACTAAAAAATCATTAAATAAAAATCAATTTTACAAATATAAAATAATTAATTATTATAATAATTAAATTTAAAATATTTTAAATATTAAAATAATTTTTGGTTTTTAAATTAGTTTTTATTATTATTAAAATGTTGATATTGGTGACTAAAATGCGTAAGTAAATTTAAATTTTCTTATGAATTTAAATTCGTAGATAATAACAATATTTTTTAATAAAATATTTAATTTAATCTTAATCTTATAAAAATAATTTAATAAAATAAAAATTACTTTTATATATATATATATATATATATAAATTTAGTTATCTATGAAACGTGGGATTCCAATTATTTTAGAGCGGCGCGGTCAATAGTAAGTCAATAATTATTGTAAATGTTTTTAGTATTATAAAAAGGTTTCTTATTAAAATTCTCCATGGAGAACCTTAAATATTAGACATAAACCACACTATTGTGACAACAACATCATTCGTGTAACATTTTTAAAACCCTCCCCTTTTCACAATCGGTAAGAAGCTACATGCCCCGTATTTTAAAAAAGATTGAAACAAATTTAATTATTTAGTTTAAAACATAAACTCGTCTCATACTTTTCACATAAAGTGAAAGGAACATATTCCGTGTCTGCTTAATCTTTCACAACTATTTTATATATGATGTATATCCTAAAGTCATATTACACATGATTTTTAATTAATTAATAGTATTAACTATGTACAAAAACTAAAAAATAAATTATATTTTTCAGTAAAAAATTTAAACAATTAACAATTATCTAGCTAGTTAAGAAAGTAAGATTTTGTTTATAATGAAATGGTTACAATAATATATTTTCTTATATGTTTTGAGTTGACATTTTAAAATACTTAATATAAAGCAATCATAAGTAATTAAATAGTAATGTATTGTATACGATGAGATAAATAATAATATTATGATACTGTATCATTTACGTCAATAGTATAGATCCTAATTAAAGTATGAATTTGACTAAGTGAGTACTTTTTAACCTAACTTTGTCTACTAATGGACAGATTAAGTCAATGTTTTAGGTTGCATTGGTCATTTAATCTCCAGCTTTCACTTGCTCTCCCACCTCTTACTAAATTTAGAAGCACTTTTTTTAATCTCTTCCTTGTTTTCAACATACAAATTCACCCATTTCATCACAAACAAGGTGCCAATTTTGAAATGGTTGGAAGAAGCAAAATCTTATTTGTTAACCTCCAATCAGGTCAACCATGATGTTCTTCTCCAACTTTGGTTCCAAATCCTGTGCATCGTATATAATTTAAAGAAAAATGTTAACAAATACGTGTTTAATAATTTTTTTATTAATAATTAAATTTTTTAGAAATAATAAAATAATATGAATCTATTGCTCTCATCTCATATTTATAATTGATCATTTCAACATATTTAAACCAAAATATCAAAGTGTGTTGCTAAGACTCCTTTTTATCGGAAATAAAAATAAGTAAATCACTTGTTTGAAAAAAGTTTCTGGCTGTCAATAATTTTTGTAGCAGCGATTTATTTATTGATTTAAGATAATAAAGCAACCCACGATTATGCCGTCGAAAAACAAATGTTATCGAATATTATCGGAAGAACATTCTCTTGATCAAAATCCACTTTATTTCTTTCTTTTTGTTAGATATAATCCTGGTTGGCTCACGCGTACATAAAAATTAAACCATATTCAACCACATTAAAATAAATATTCAAATACACATATTAATTCCAAATTATATTCTATCGATAACTACTTATTATAAAATAGATAATAATTTTTTATTCATTCAAGTATTTAAATATCCAATAAAAATTCTTTTTTTTTCAAACTTAATTTATAGTTATCTAAATCTATATTTTTGAATTTAATGAATTCATCTCAAATTTAAATTTATATTTTTAAATTTTAAGTTTTATCTATTTAATTAAATTTAAATTGGATGTAAATTATATAATTATATAAGTTAAGCTCAAGAAATTGGATCGGATCATGCCGAATTCAACTTAGATCAGGCCAACCTAAGTTAGGTTTGGTCACGTCACACTCAAGTTAAGTTGGGCTAGGCACAACCTCAAGTCGGGTTAGACCTAAATCAAGGCGTTTTAAGACTAAGCCAAACTGGGCTAAGCTAGACCTAAGTGAGTGTTGGTAAGATTGGGTCCAAGTCAAGCTAATCGAACAATAGTCATGTCAAGTCGTGAAGTCAAGTTGGATCGATCCCGAGTCATTCGAATCGAGATCGATCCATTTAGATTGAGTCAAGTTGGGCCCAAATAGATAAAGTCATACCTATATTAGGTTGAGTTAAGTAACTCAACTTAAGTTAAGTTAGATTGGGCCCAATTTAGACCAAGTCTGGTTAGGTCTATGTCGGTTTAGGTCCAAGTCAAGAAAGATCAAATTGGATTAGACAAAATTTATGCATGGGTTATGTTGAATTTAGCAGAGCTCAAGACAAGATGGATCTAGTTGGGCCATATAGTAACTTGGGTAAGGCTTAACCCATGTCAAGATGGGTCAAACTATGTCGACCTCAGATTAGTCGAGTTAAATTTAAATCAAACTGGATCGAATCGTGTGAGTTGAGTCTAATTAGACTAAGCCAACATTAAATTAGATTGAATATAATTAAATCTATATTAGATTGGATCGTTCAATTTAAATCTAAATTTAAATTTAATTTAAGTTTAATTTAATTGATAACCTTGATTTAGTTTGAATTAGAAAATTCAAATTAATTTAATTTAATTAGAATGGATAAATGTTAGAATCAATCTATTTTATTAGATCTTGATTAAATTTAGATTAGATTTTAAAAAATCTAATCCATAATCATTCTCAATACAATATATAATTAATGATTTAATATTATTTTAATATACAATAAAAATGGGTTGGAATGATTGCTTCTAAAAATGATTGTGAAATATAATATTAGGTCCTGGTATCCATATTGAATAGTTAATAGACAAATATTGACTTCAAGATTTTCACCCCTCATTCAGGAACAATCTACTTTGAACTTTGAAGTGTGAAATGTCACATAAGACTATATGAATGCATGAATATATTAAATTGATATCTATCACGAATAATTGACCAGCACACGCTTGTGGAAATTGAAGACAAAATGTCCATAGTTCAACGTCCCCATTTTTTGGCCTTTCCTTGTCAAATAAGGACTAGAAACAAGGAATAACAAACGTGGCTTTAACTTGCAAACAATATTTATCATGTTTCTTAATTAAAAAAATATTTATCAAGATTAAGTGTTTTTATATTGAAGGAAGATAAAAAGATCTAGCATCACTTGTAATTTTTAGGCTAGACTATAATTATATCAAGAACTTTTCAATAATCTCATAATTTATTTAGAAATATTTGAACTTTGTCTTGTATTTTAGGAAAACCAACTTTTAGGTTTGTGTAATCACTTTCAAACAAACAACTTTTTTCATTTGATGTAATACGTTAGTTACTTATTTTTAGACATAAAGCACATTTATTTATTCAATTTTAAAGTTTATCATAAATATTTAATAAACTATTCATTTATTTAAAAAATGACTCCTCTATGTCTAAAAAAATCACTCATTTATATAAAATACAATATTTCAAATGATGTTTTAAACCTAGTACGAGTTTAACCTTGTAGATGTAATTACCTCTCCTTAATCTTCAAAACACACCTCACTGTAAGTGTTAGAGGCCAGGTAGTGTAACAAGTGAGACAGAGAGAGGTGGAATAAGTAAATTTCATACTCATAAATTCATAATTCAAATACATCATCAAAACTAAATGAAATCTGATTGTTAATCCATGGTTTTATGCCTAAAATTAAGTTCTAGAACATGTAATACGTGTATATGCTTCACACTTTTTTTTATAACAATTTAAAATATAAATTAATTATTATTTTTAATTAATTAAATAATAAGTTAAATTATATATTTGACTTTTTAAGATTCTTAATTGCTACATTTTTAATTAAACTTGTATAAATTATTTAGAGTAAAAAATACTATTAGTGGATTCTTCTATGGAAAACTTGAACACAATTTGTTATATAAGCCAATTCAATCACCCAACCCAGTGATTCAAATACACCCTTTGGACCTAAAACATCATCATCGAGAACCTTCTAGCTCCAAATAACATTACAAAATAACAAAAATGAAATGCACTTGATAATTCCTTTCGCTGCGGAACTCTTTATTTTTAAGAATGGCTAACATTATTTTTTGGGACGGAATGTTCCTATGAAGTGGGCCATCTGAGTTAGTATTGAGCCCAACAGTCCGAACAAGGTTCTTTTGTCATTGGCCCAACTTAACCTAAACCAGGTATCAGATCAACGTAAAATTTGCATAACCTGTTACAGTAAAAATTGTTCAGATATTTGTTTCTGATAGCGTCCCTGATCATACATGCCTTAAACATATATTGTCTTCGTATAAGAATAATATTGGTATAGAAAATAAGACCAAACCGATGATCCCATTGCTTTAATACAACAAATATTTGAGGAACAGTGCAACTAAATGTAATTAACAACTAACAAAAGTGACAAGTGACATAGAAGTGAGTTAGAGTTTCACAACTTCATGTTGAGAACCTTACCTAAGGGCTGGTAGGATCCAGGTGTTCCATATGATGAGGAAGGTGTAAATGGTTTAGGGGTAGATTCCTCCCTAAGTGCAGTAAGAGCAAGCCTCCTTCTCTGTCTATGTTCCTTATGTCTCCTTATTCTGTCCTCTAGTGCAGCTTTAGCATTCTCAGCAAACTCAGCTCTGCTTTGAGCCTGTTCTGCACGAGCCCTCAACTCCGAAATTTTCATTGATGCAATATCCAACTCTTTTTTCATCAATGCAAACTCTGAAAATCTTCCAACTTCCCCTACCACTCCTTCAACTCCAGTTCTCTTCTCAACTAAGGATTTTCCTGTCACATGCTCAATGTTCTTCTCACTATATCTCTCTTCAGCTTCTGTCTCTGAGTAAACATTTTCATGAGTAATCTTTTCATTCTTGTAAAGCAGCCTATGTTCCTCCAGCTTAGACTTCAGCAATGCAATTTCCACCTGTGTTTCAATGCCGCTCCCCTTGTTCATGTTTACTTCTGCTTTAGCCTCATGTAACTCACATGTGAGTGATTCATTAGTAATATTCAAGGCATTTATTTCTTCCTTTGCAACCGTAACTTCTTGCTTTAACTGACTCATTGCCATTTCTAGTGTGTGAATGTACACAGATTGATCCCTTATTTTTCTGTCCTTTAGTTCCATGTCAATTAATTGGTCTGTGTGGTTTATGGTTTTGGGAGCAGAATCCTCAGATAAAACGAGTTTTTCATTAGCTTGCATAGGTTCCAGGGGAAGAGAATTAACCACTGTAGACATACCCATTGGTTGATTTTGTAATTCCTGTAACATTTTCGCATGCTTTCTCATATCTTCTAGCTGTTGTTGTACATGAGCAGTAGCTTTTGTAGTGAAATCAATTTGCTCATCCTTCTCAGACAATAAAGCTAAGTTCTCTTTCTCAGATTTAATGGCAGCTAGTTTTGAATTGTGAATAACTTCATTGAGCTCCTTCACTTGCTGCAGAAGTTCTTCTTTCTGTTCCTTTTCAGCCTCCAAGGCGGCTTCCAACTGTTTTGCTTTTGTCAAAGAGTTCAGTTCTGAATCTCTGGCAGCAACAAGTTCAGTTTCTTTGTTAAGAAGCTCCCTTTGTGTGGCCTTCAGTTCACTTAAAACATGTGCAAACTGGTCCCGGACCTTCGCAGCCTCCAAACTTTGATCTGCCATCTCTTTCATCTTGTATTCAAGCTCATCTTTGCGAGATCTACATTCTGAACATTCGCTCATGTTCTTGTTTCTTTCAATGTCAGATTTCTTCAATAGGGTGGACAATTCGTGAACCATCTTTTGGTTTTGCTCCAGCTTAAGAAGTGTTTGCATGTGTGCAGCATGCTTTGCTTCTAACTGTACCTTGTTGTTGGCCAATTCCTTTGTCAGCTCCTCAACTTTTTTTCCACAATCACTCTGACCAACAAATAAAGCAAAATCATGAATTCAGATGTCATCTCTCATGATATTAATGGATCGAATCTACCCGAGTGAATGGGACTAACAATTAAACGTCACGGTGTATAGATAGTGTATTTTGTAAAGGAAACTAATTCTCCAAAATCCTTTGAAAACTATATTTCTTACTTATCTTACCTTACTCCTTGCAGGTTGATATTTCTTCTTATCACCTTTATCTCCAAACAAAGAGACAGCATTCCGGACCGGTTCAATTGATTTAGTATCTATCTCACTACCCATGATTTTGCAAAACTAGTGTGTTGTTGCACCAATGTCACAAGAAAGTCAAAACTAACTCCAAAATCCCAGGTTATCTGTCAAAACACGGTAAAAAGAGCATCAAACACAGAACTGTTCAACATGGTTAAAACAACTAGGGAAATTAAATATATATGAACTTAAAAACAACTTAATCCAATGTCTTTATTTTATAGGTATGCAGATGGTAAAGATCAGGTAGAAGACTTATGTAAGATAGATATATAGATAAAAAATAGTGTGTGTGAGGCCCCATCGAAAAAAGTAAAAGAAGTATCAGAGAAGATAAGAAGATACCTGACTCGAGGGTAGGAGGCAAGGTTGGAAGGCAAATGGGAAAAAAAAGGCAGAGAGAATAAGATGAAGGAAGAGAAAAAAAAAACATTAAAGTTATCATGATGGAGGTCTGTTTTGGAAGTTGTATTAATGGAGATTAACATTACGGATAATACAATGTTGTGAAGTTGTCATGGAGTATGGCCGTCGAAGAATTATTCTTGTTTGGTTCTTGGAATCGTCGGGTGGAAGGAAAATAAACGTTGGTTTATGCTTTACCCTCTAAACTTGTACATTTCCATGCAAACATTTTTGCTCTTATATAGTGTTTTTTTATCTATGCTGTTTTATTTGTATGTTTTCTGTGGTATCTTTCTCACGTGCAATAGTATCTGGTGTGGAATAGCTATTCCTTTGTTTGTCTTGTTAAATATCTCAATTGTGAAAATAGGTAATTTAATCATATATTTACCATCCCTAAAATAGTAACTATTTTTTTAATGAATTTAATGGATTGGATTATTCATATAATACGTATAGAGATATCCTTGTCTGTAATATAATTATAAAAGTATTTTTTAACCCTAAACTCCATTTCTGAAAGAGGCTTAACAAAAGATGGATGGATTAATGTGATGAGAGGGGCATTGTTTTAATTTTAATTCTCTCTTTGAATGTCCTAGAACATGCTCCAGCATTGTGTCATTGATTTAGGTTTATATTTAGAAAAGTATTTAATTGGTATAAAAGCTTAAATTAACCGATGTTGTGGTTTGTCTTTTTGTGTTTTATGTCCGAATAAATAAAAAAATGTAATTCAGTTTTTTTTTATCACTGTAGGCATGTGATATTATTTGTATCTTCAATCAAACAAGAAAGACTTGAAAATTGTTTAGATTAAAGGATCTTATTTTGGATATAATGAAGTCTAGAACACATATAACTGCAAATCATTAGATATAGACTAATTATAGAGAAGAAGAATAATTGTACATTTTCGAAAAAAAAAATATTAAAACATGTAACCACGTTAGATCTAAGATTTAAGTTGGGAAATCATTGTTTGTTTGACATGTTTTATGGTGCAGCGAACCTCATATCTTACATAATGGAGTGATTGAATGTGAAACATCACCCACTTATACAACAATTATAACCATAAACTCATTCAAATTACTGTTAATCTAGATTACAAGGCAAGCTAAGATCCTACCTGCAACATTGAAGCACTACTCAAAAAAACTGATGTAACTTCTTTTAATGAGAGTCATTGTTTTCCAGTGTTGGTCCAGTTTTTCCATTTCAAACTCAAAATCCCATTTAAAAGAGAAAATTTTGTAGTTTAACCTTCTTCGATGATGTTTTTTTTTTGTCACTTTGAGTGATTTATTTTATAGTTTTTATTTGAAAGTTCTTTGTGCCGCGCCTTGAGTTGTGTGGCTTACCATCCATGACAGAGACACGTTCTATACCATTGTGTTTAAAACTTGATTTTCCTTTCTTTGAAAGAGAGAAACCGAGACTTGGCAAAATTGAAGGAGAATGGATAAGGCTCTCACTGCACTGGGAAGTGCTTGGATCTCCAAGAAAGCCAAGGCAGAGATTTCCCACATAACTGACGATCTATCAGTATGTGTCTCAGTCTTTTTTTGTCTCTGAAAAATCTCATTTGTTTAGAACCACCTTCTCAAATCTTAACTTTCTGCCTGAATGCTTGAGTTTTCTCTGTTTTCAGTAAATTTTTTGGTTGATTTTGTACAAAGATGCTAGAACTAAGATTTGATGCCATATATTTGCTACTATTTCTAGCAATCTTATACTTATTAATTGCCCCTAGATGATGCATGCAAGTGTGGAAAAGACTAGGATCATATCTTATTTGAAAATAAACATGGAGGAAATGAAAAGTGCATTTGTTCTTCTGAAAAAAAGAAATGCTTGAATCTGATATGATTACTGGTGATGGGTTGGTTTAATCATGCTATTAGATAAATTTTCTGAACGATCTTGCAATGAACGATCAATGATATGAGAATCAGAAAAAGGTGATTGTTGTTCTCTTATTATTTTACAAACATCCGAACTTAGCTCTACACCTTTAGAATTATGTAAATTAATTTGTTGGGAGAGGTTGAATACTTTTTGTGCAAGAAGGCTTATACGTTGCTTGCAATTTCAGTCTCTCTCAAATACTGTGGAAGAGAAGGCAAAACTTTTCATCAACAAGCTGAAAGGTACCAACCACCTATTGTTTTCACAACTTCTCATCTTATCCATCTTTCTTAGCTTCACTCTCATCGCTACTCAATGATATTTGCATTTGAACCCAGTTTCTCTTTAGGCAAATTTGGTATTGCTGAAAGAATTAGTCCACCTAATCTTTCCATGTCATCTACTATAAAGCTATGCAACTGGTGACCTGTTGTTATCCCACAATTTACTCATTGTTTGGTTCCTTTTATTTGGCTTGCATGTAGAAATTACATCTAAGTCTAGATACACTCTGATATCATATTCAACTCAACTTTATGAAACATTTTTATCTTTGAGGTACGTAATCTTCTTTTGTAATTAATAGGAAAATCCCAGAAGGCTTTACCAGATGTTCTTCGAGAGTACAACCTTCCACCTGGTCTGTTTCCCCGCAACATAACATGCTACGAGTTTGATGTATCGAAAGGAAAGTTGGTAGTGCACTTGTCCTCTCCCTGTGAGGTGTGCTTCAAGGACTCATCCATTGTGAGGTATGCAAAACGTGTGAAAGGGAGCTTAGCAAAGGGTAAGCTGAATGTTACAGATGGAATGAAGACCAAGGTTCTTGTGTGGGTCAAGGTGACCAGTGTTGCTGTTGAGAGTTACAAATCCGACAAATTGTGGTTCACTACTTCTGGAGTTAAGAAATCAAGGCCCAAGGATGCCTATGAAATGCCTCGTGAAGCTATTAAGGTAGAAGAATTTTGAAAGCACTGATGATGAACTCTAAATCATATATGCTGAAGAGTTTATTACGACTATTGAATGCGAACTAGAATTATTCTTATAGTACTAAGACCAATTAAACTGTTTAGTATGTGTTTGTAATGTTTTAATGATTCTGTTTTGAAGAGTTGCTAAAGTTTATATGTAGAGATATATATGGTGTTTCACTTGAAATTCACATTTGAACCATGAATGATGTCAATAAAAGTGCACATGGTGATGAAATTGCAATGTCAATAATGTTACATGCTCATAAATATATATTACAATAAAATCATTAAATAGTAATTAAAATTAAAAATTAAATATTATTTTAAAAAATACAAAATTATTGATATCTAAATAGTTTTTATTATTGACTCAAAAATTGCTTTGATACCATATTATAAAATAGAACATAGATAAACAAAAGAGAAAAAAGGAAGACAAAAGATACTAGAAGGAATATTTCTTTTTATTTTTTATATTTATATAAAAAAAAAGAGTTAAATATATATATATATATATATATATATATATATATATAAACAATACAGTCATTCTAGGTTTAGTTAAAGAGATATAATGTAAAATAAAATCCAATAAAGACTAGAATAAGAAAAGAAAAACTAAAAAAAAACTAAGAATTAGAAAAAACAAAATTAGTATTAGTTTCCTTCTAGAAACTTTGTATCCATATCTTTTGCTACGATCATTTTAAATATAGGATTTGTATTTAAAACTTATTGAACATGATTAAATCAACCATCATTACTTGATTCTCATATTTTATCTTCATTACAAAAAAATCATTAAATAGAAATTAATCTTAGACACTAAAATAATTGTTGGAGATCCCACATCGACTAGAGATTAGAGCCTTTCATTGTATATAAGTGGGTGCAAACCTCAACCCTATGAGCCGGTTTTATGGGATTGAGTTAGGTTTAAAGTCCATTTCGTAACATGGTATAGAGCCATTTTCGAGCCTATCCTAGCGAGTATTTGTTGGCCTTATCAGGCCACCCGCTATCGGACCACCCATAATATATAGTCCCACGCACAATTTAGAATATGAAGTAGTAAGTAGTTAAAACATTGATAACTAATTTAAATATCAATTTATAAACCATTTTATTAATAATAAAAACTACTTTAAATGCCAATAATTTTTTAATCTCTAAAATAATATATTATTTAGTCAATACAGTGACTAAGTTTTTTTAGTTTGTAAATTTGATTGTTATATAGTAATTTTCTTGTTCCTTTACTATCTAGATGAGTATGATAAGACATAATAAAAATGTAATATACACATTTTTTAATAGAATAATATCAAGTAAACGTTTAATGATGAAAAAATAAGCACTATTTGAAAAAAAGAGGCAGCCATGATATTTAAAATTAGTTTATAATTTATTGAACAAACTTTCTACAAATTATTAATTCATAGGAACACGTGACAGTGACAAAAGGTGGTCCCTCTTATTCAACTTATTTTTTGCAAATGACATTTTTGTTCTTCTTTAATAATACACAGGAGCAAGTTCCATGTTGTATTATCAACTCTTTATCTTCTTCTTTTCTAAAAAATTCTTATCTTAAGATTTATTTTGATGAATACGTGTTTGTGTGCTCTAGAAATACATATGTTCTAGAAAACATCCTATCTTTAGTATCAAGAGTGTCATATATATGGACAAAATATTTGGATTATAACATGAACTCACACTATAATGGATTTTAAGTAATTATTAAAGTGATTATAGATTTGAAGTGATTAAAAATGTTGATTAATAAGTAAGTATTATTGAGAAGGGTCTCACTTAAATTGCAAGATTAGATGTGGAGGATATAGTATGTGGAGGAGAAGTTAGTGATGATTATGTTTCTACGTCTGTTTTGATGTTTTTAGTAATGTTATGGTTCTAAACAAAATTGGTTGGTTCATTAACTTATTTGCATTAATAATGTCAAATAATGATACACCACTATGTTGAAAGATGGTTTGACTAAGTTTTTAATAGAGAAAATTGGATATAGGTATGCTTGTAATTAAATTATCTATTATCAAAATATTCGAGGAATTACATAAAATATGGTAATTTAGATTAATAATTATATTATATGATATATATAAATTTATAAATATTTTAGTTTTTTAATTGTAACTATTTTATCTTGTGATGTTATTCAGTTATAATAGCTGATCAAATTTTCAAATTAAAATTAATTGTTCACACTAACTAATGTCATGTTTATTTCAATTTTACATTTTAGTCGATAAAAAATTTATCTAATATATTAACATTATTAAAAACTTGTAAAAACTAATTGAAAGAAATAAAAGAAAAATAAAAAAAATTATTGAAACGGATTGATTAAACATAATTATACGAAATTGCAAAATTTTCAACTGATTCATTCATTTCTATTTACTTCAATAATATATATAATCAAATTATAATTACTGAAAGTTATAAAATATGATTACTAAAAATACACACTTCACATCATAATAAATTAATATTTTATGTACTTTTAATTTATAAGGTCAATGTATTTTTTACGAGTCAACAAAATTTTCTCAAAAATAAAAAAAATTCCTAAATAATTAATCTCATTTAGATCAATAATTATCTTATTGACTTAATGAATAATTAAGCAAATAAATGGTAAATTAACATCAAATTTCAAAATTATTTGCTAAACTAATTGTGTGATTCAAAAGTCTTCATAAGGTGTATACGTAATTATTAATTTCAAAAGTATCTCAAACATTATTCATTTTGACTTTCATATTCACTTCTTGAATTTTTAATATACGATATATCATTTATTCTATTTTCATATTTCTTTTGTGTGTGACACGTGTATTCTAAGTGAATGGTTCATCCTATTTTCCTCAATGTTCAACACTAGAAGATTTTGTTTTAATACAAGTGCTATACTACTATTTGTAATCAATCAACTTATAGAGGTATTTAACTTACTTTGCATTTATATTAAAAAAAAATTATATAGTATCTTGCCTAAAACTTAGACATATTTGTCTGTTTTATAAGGAAACATCTTGTGTGACAATTGTCACACTAAGAAAACTTGTCTAGAAGAGATAGATAGAGCTACCATGTTTACACTATATGCGATAAAAAAGAGAGTAAGAAAGTGTGGTCTACATTTAACCTGGAGTTGTGGAAAATGTATTAATGTAAATGTGAGAACAGAAAGTGTGTTTTTTATTTCTTTAAAACTGAGAAAAAATATTGTCAAAATTAACAATAGAATTAAATTTTATAAAAAATTAATGATTGCATACTATTTTATTATTCATTTTATCATAAACTTTTAAATAATGCAATAATGTGAAGCAACCAACTTAAAAATAAATAAATAATAAAATTTGTAATTAAACATTTAAGGTGATGTACATTTCAACTGTGATTGCACCGAATTTTAGATTACTTTTTTCAGTGTATTATGTCATTAAAAATCTCATGATAATTTTTGTTTTAATATTTCTATAACATTTTATTTTAATAATACTTTTTCTGAATTTATTAGAAGAAAAGTTACTTTTAAAATAATATTTTTTTTTGGTCAAAGCGTTAAATTTTATACTACATGAAGTAACTCCAATGAATAAGTTTTGTAAAACTTGGGTGTCATCATTATCCTGATCCTTTATTAATTTAGTATTAGATTTTTATTAGATAAACAGAAAAATAAAAAAGGCTGCTGGGTTGTTTTTGTTGGGCTGAAGCCCAAGTATGACAGCGTCCATCTGACGCATATGTGAAAGATCCAACGGTGTAAAACAAAAAAGAAGAAGATCTGATACACAAAGGAAAATAAAACCCTAGCTGGATAGGTTCAGTTTGGTGGCGAAGGAATATATTATATAGACACAGCGATCTGTACTTGTGTTTCCTCACTTGCTCTTCTCCGCCACTTCTCAAATCCCCTGTCTTCAATCCAAAGCCATGTCGGACGAAGAGCACCATTTTGAGTCCAAGGCTGACGCCGGAGCCTCCAAAACCTACCCTCAGCAAGCCGGTACAATTCGCAAGAACGGTTACATAGTCATCAAAGCCCGTCCCTGCAAGGTCAATTACATTTTTAAACCCTAATTTGTTTTTTTAGGGTTTCTTCCATCATTGCTTTGTTTCCGCTTCTTAGATCCACACTTACTACTGTTAATTTCTTTCCAATTCGTTCAAATCGCTGTTGATTTTATGTCCTGTGTTTGTCTTGTCAGTTTATTTATGTATATGGATGTTGATTTTTGTAGCTTATTTTAATTTTTTTATATCTATATTGTTATCAGGTTGTGGAAGTCTCTACTTCCAAAACCGGAAAGCACGGTCACGCTAAGTGTCATTTCGTTGGAATTGATATTTTCACTGCCAAGAAGCTTGAGGATATTGTGCCCTCATCTCACAACTGTGATGTATGCAATTGTGTCTTTTAATTTTAATTTTATTTTTTTATGGTTGTGGTAGATTAACCTAACCTAAACAATATTGTCCTAAGTTGTTGCAAATGTTTGTTGTTAGGTTCCTCATGTGAATCGTACTGATTACCAGCTAATTGATATATCTGAGGATGGATTTGTAAGTAGATTGTTCTGTTCAGTTTTTTCCTCTTTATTGTTAGTTGTAAATAGTATAATTAGTTTGCTTACGAAACCTGAACCTGAGTTTGCTACTAAACTATTGTAGGTGAGTCTGCTTACCGAAAATGGGAACACTAAGGATGACCTCAGGCTCCCCACTGATGACAGTCTGCTGACTCAGGTTGGTTCAATTTAAGAGAATTTTCCCCTTTTGGATTGACCAATACAAATTATTGTTTGTGGGGATTTTCTCTCGTTGTTTTCATTGTATTGATTTCTCTTTGCAGATAAAGGAAGGATTTGCGGACGGCAAGGACCTTGTTGTGTCTGTGATGTCTGCTATGGGTGAGGAACAGATTTGTGCTCTCAAGGATATTGGGCCGAAGAACTAGCTTTGTATGCTGGCAGTTTGTTGTTTCTATTTAAGCAAAAATATTTTTGTAAACTTTGGTTTGTTCAAGACCTGGCTTATAGATTCTAGTCAGACTAGTCTTAACAATGGTGTTTTTATGTTGTCCTGTGATTTTATTATAAACGAGGAGTATTGTGGTGGGAAAATATTTTTGGTACGATATGATGAGTTATTTTCATCCCCGGAAACTTGCATGATAAATAGGGAATGATAAAGCAATTTCATTTGATTGAAAGGGGTTTGGTTTTGGAAGAAAATAGTTAAAACTTTTAAAACAAGAAGTTACAGATATCACCAAATTTAGTAAAATTCATGAGAAATTATCAATGTGCATTACTTAAAAGAAGCATGTTTTTCCACATTTTGAATTCGTTTGAAAGTTTTCTTGTGACATTGTTTAGACGAGTTTATTGGTGAACTGATTCTGCATCATTATTGAGTCTGTACCATTGCTCATTCTTGGCTGCATTATCCCTTCTATGTGTGATTTATATTGGTGATGATATTTTTTTTTCCTTGGTTGCAAGAAAAATATAAAATTATATTTGGCCAACTTACTCAGTAGCAAAAAGTTAAAAATAAAAAAATATTTCATGAACTATTGTTTTTCTTTATCATATCTTTGTTTTGCATTATTTTAATTTTTATTTAACCCATTTCATCATCTATGCCATTAATGTATATCTATATATATATATATATATATATATAATGTTCTTCCTATATTATATAAATATATTATTTTTAAAACTCAATTAATTATTATAATACAATTATGAAATTAGTGTTTTTTTTTATAAATTTAATATAATAATGATTTTAATAATTATTATACATTTTTTTATTATACGAAAAGTGGAATTGTGTATGTATGCTTGTGTTTTGTTATTATTATTATTTGTATGTTTTTTATGTATATAATTTATCAATGTTTTTGGTTTTCTTATGGTTGTGTTATTCAAGTGATTTTGTTTTTGTTTTTCATTTGTTGATTTGCAAAATTTAAAGAAATTGTTATTCATGGATGGATGTATAAAGATAATTTTATCTTGTCCTTATTTTTTTTATGTTACAAGTAATTAAGTATAGAAAGAGTTATATTATTATTGGGTAATGATAGATTGACAACCTAATTTTTTATACAATCACACTACAACTCTCAATATTATTATTTTAATATTTTTTTATATCATTTAATTACAATTTTATTTTTTATTATATATATTTATTTTTAAACCCAATATTATTATTTTAATATTTTTTCATATCATTTAATTACAATTTTATCTTTTATTATATATATTTATTTTTAAACCCAATATTATTATTTTAATATTTTTTCATATCATTTATATACAACTTCATTTTTCATTATTATTTTAATATAAGAATAACTATGTAATTTACTTAATTTTGGTTAATTTGTATTCTTTTATCTTTCAATTTAACCAAATAAAGCGATACAAATAACTTTTATTCTTTCTTTCTTATCTCCATCATTCAAATAATACATGCTTTTTAATTATAATTCATTTTTATTTTCATTTTCTATTAATTTATTTTCTGTTTTTATTTCCTCACTTGTTCAAATAGATTGTAATTGGTTATTGTTTTTAGATTTAGTGAAGTTAAATCGACACTAGCAGTTAATTAAAAATTTGAAAGCTAGTTCATAATTTATAATTAAAAGCTAGAAAACTAATTTGTTATTACAAATATTTAAAAATATAAAACAAAATAGTTTATAAATATGAAATGACACATAAATAAAATATTAATGTGATATATATTTTTTAGTGTTTGTAGTTTCAGTTTTCATTTTTTAAATTTTTATTTTTTATTAGTAGAACAATTAATTTAATTATACTTGTAGATTTAGTTATTGTATTTTTTTCGTTGTATGTTCTATTATTAATCTCATATCTTAAAATACTAAAAAACTGAAAAATAAAATAAAATAAATACACAATTTAGTATATGTTACATTTTTGTTAAGCTGATTAGTATAAAAGTTAAAATAAATGATATATTATAAAATATTTAATTAGTTTGTTTTTGAAGTTTAAAAATTTCCTCTATTCCTTATACTTAAAAAACTATTTGATGAGTGAATATTAGAATTAAATATACATTATAAATATATTTTTTATATTATCAATTATTTTATTTTTTTACATATTTACTGATATTTTATTTTATTACTTTTTAGTTTATTAATATATTACTATTATATAGTCTTTTTTATATGTAAATGTCATCTTCATCCAATTAATTATTTTATATTTTTTTATTTTAATATAATATTATACATGCATTTTTATATTTATTTTATTTTCTTATCTTTTTAGTGATATGATTATCTCTATTTAAGATGTTTTTCAATTGTTATAAATATTTTTTAAAAATGGTTAAAACTCATCTTTCTAATTAACAAGACTTTCTTTCTGTTACTGTAACAGAAATCACTTTACCCGATTCTTCATGGATTCAAATTTGATTATCATTATTTTTTTTTAATGTTTGACTTATGCATCAACATTTATTTTCTTTAGAAACAAGTTTATTCCATGTGTCTTTTCATATATATTTTTTGGTTATCCTAAAAGCTATAACGGGTACAAATTTTACAATCTACAGACTAAGTAATATTTTATTTTAAGAGATGTGTTCTTTCATGAAACATTTTGACCCTTTTTTCATGAAAGTAACTTCTTCTAATAATTTTTCATCCTTTATTAATTATATTGTAATTCCTTTACTGTTTTTTATAATTTTCCTTTTTGATATTTTTGGTTGTTCATCAATCAAATGAGCATCTAAATGTGTAGCATTGATGGACTTGAAGTCTCATGGTTGAAGATTATTGAGTGTGTAAGAAATCATTATATTTGTCTCACTATTTCTCCCATTCAGAATTTTTACTCTCTAGACAACTCAATCTAAAATATAAATCTCTATCAATCTAATTTTTCACTTTGAATCTCAATTCTATGAGAAATAGTACTAGTCATTAAATAATTGATATTTGCTTCGTGTTAGAAAAAATATATTATAATAAACAAATATTCCACACTCTATTATAAAAATAAACTTTCATTTCTTTAATATTATTAGTAAAATAACCAATATGCTCCTAGTTTTATTTATATTAAAATCATTAATAACAAGTTAAATAGTTTCAGTAATATATATTATAAATATTTATTTTTATATTAAAATAATATTTATTTACTTTAATAAATGATACTTTATTAAGATATTTAGAGATGCATGTTATTTATTAAAAATAAAATAAAACCATAGATCTTAGCGTTCCGCTGTTTTTTCTTTTTTCCCTCGGTGCTGTAGTGAGAGTGAGGAGGAGGAGGAGGAGGATGAGTTCTTCTCCGCATCGTTCTCGAGGCGACGGCGAGAAAAGACCGAGGGTTTTCGACTCTAACGCCAAGGCTATCTGTTGGTCCAAGGCTGATACTGTCCTTGGTCGTCACCCTGAGAGGTGGCGCAAAGACGCCGCCGGTAACATTGTCTGCAAACGTTTCTACAACTGCCTCGGCTGCCTCTGCTACGAGTACGATCACATCATTCCCTTTTCTAAAGGTTTCATTCTTTTTTTAACCCATTCACTTCTTCTGCGTCATTTCCATAGTCCATTCTTCTTCTATCAATATCATATTTCTTTAAGAGAATATTCTGGGAAGTGACCGAAGATAGAACTAAATTATAATGATAATGATAGTTTCAATTTTTTTTATGACAATTGGTAGAAAATTCCAGATAAAAAGAAGTTACTGGATGAGGATAAAAACCTGTGCTGTTTGTATTAGGTTTGCCCTCGAATGAACATACAATTGGACTGGCTATTTGGTAATTTGATAATTATCTATTTATCCTGTGATGTTGCGGTGTAGGTGGCGAGTCCACTGCAGATAATTGTCAAATACTTCAATCAAGAGTTAACAGACTCAAATCGGACAAATATAACATTGATTCAAATCAATTGAAAGACTACTCTTGTGAGGTTGATTTTACTGGTATGCCTGCTTCTTTGTTTGTCTATCTTTCTGTTTCACTCTTTCTTTATTCTCTTATTTTGCATTTTACTCGTCTGTTCTTCTTGTATGGGCCGGGAAGGGCTCTCCTTGCTACTCGTAGACACTGATGTTACTTAGGTTCTGGTCTTCGGCGCACAGGGGGTAACTTCAAAAAGATACTGGATGCCTAAGTGTACTCAATATTTGGTGGTTTAGGATAATAAATATTCTTGAATGCGTAACTTTGCCTTAATTTTGCCTTAGTTGGAGTCCATATTTATACAACCAAGTGCATATTTTTAGGATCCTGGGGATCTCGATACTGGACCTGGATTAGGATGAGTCATCGGAATAATCTCGTTAGGTAGTGTTCTGTACTGTGATTATGTAATTATGTGGTACAAAGGGATGCTCATTGGTTCCTAGGCATCGGTTTCGGCCATGTCACTTGTGGGGTATTCGGTCATAGATACCAACCGTGGTTATGTAATTATGTCGTACAAAGGGATGCTCATTGGTTCCTAAGCATCGGTTTCGGCCATGTCACTTGTGGGGT
>Ga0123342_1002361_pt1 | contig 31376 bp, 17 predicted proteins | sample Turbeawhitnodule_FD_89960 | JGI IMG/M metagenome (GOLD analysis project Ga0123342, IMG submission 89960) | Root nodule microbial communities of legume samples collected from Mexico - Turtle bean Mexico white nodule | ecosystem: Host-associated > Plants > Roots > Nodule | place: Mexico: Nepantla... | reverse complement strand
GATTCAAAGTCACCTCTTTGTGGTGTGTGTTTGTAATCTGTGATTGGTTACATAGTGAAATACTCAGTGGTTTGATTGAGGACTGGATGTAGCTCTGGAATTGAGTGAACCAGTATAAACCTTGTGTGTAATTCTCTCTATCTCTTCTCTCCATAACTGTTTGATATTTTCCGTTGTCATAAACAACCAGTTAAATCATGATTTTAACCAGTTATAATTTTGATATCTGTTTTTGTTTGTCCATTTGATTGGCTTTCTGAATTGCTTTTCTGAGTTGATTGTTAAAGATTCATTCTAAGGAGAGTATTTGTGAAAATATTTTATAAACAATTCAACCCCCCTCCCCCTCCCCCCCGTCTTGTTCTAGCCATCAATTCTAACAAGATCGAAAAAGAAAAAAAGAATTCCAAGAGAAACCTTCTCATTTCCCACCAAGAGGTCAAAAAGGTAATGCTTTCTCAAAAGAATATGTTTATAGCTATTTCTAGGACCCTTGAAAGTGAGTTGGTGTTAGATAGTCCTCATATTTTGGAAAATTTGGTAAAGGAATTTAATGATGTTTTTCAAGACCCCCCCAAAAGGATTACCTCCTCTAAGGGGCATTGAGCACCAAATAGATTTTGTACCCGATACTTCTTTACCAAATAGGCTTGCATATAGGACCAATCCAACTGAGGCCAAAGAAATTCAACAACAAGTAGTGGACTTAATAGCTAAGGGATGGGTGCAAGATAGCATGAGTCCATGTGCTATGCCTGTGATCCTTGTCCCTAAAAAGGATGGGACATGGAGGATGTGTACGGATTGTCGCGCAATAAATAATATAACCATAAAGTTTAGGCATCCCATCCCAAGATTAGATGACTCGTTGGATGCATTACATAGGTCTAAAATATTTTCCAAAATTGATCTTAAGAGTGGTTATAATCAAATTCGGATTAAACCGGGGGATGAATGGAAAACCGCTTTTAAGACCAAATTTGGTTTATATGAGTGGTTAGTCATTCCTTTTGGCTTAACTAATGCTCCTAGTACCTTCATGCGACTCATGCACCATGTTTTAAGACCTTTCATTCACAAGTTTGTAGTAGTTTATTTTGATGACATTCTTATCTATAACTTGTCTTTAGAGGATCATGAGTTACATGTTAGGCAAGTATTAGAAACCCTTAGGAAGGAGAGTTTGTATGCTAATCATGCTAAATCTATGTTTGCACTAGATCATATAGACTTCCTAGGGTTTGTTGTGAGTTTTAAAGGGGAGCATGTAGATAAAGAAAAGGTTGCAGCAATTCAACATTGGCCAACACCCACCAATGTTAATGAGGTACAAAGTTTTCATGGACTTGCTAGTTTTTATAGGCGGTTTGTGCAAAACTTTATTACCATTGCCGCACGTCTAAATGCCATAGTAAAGAAGGATGTGGTTTTTAAATGGGGACAAGAACAAAAAGAAGCTTTTGAAAGTTTGAAAGAAAAATTGACTAAGGCCCCTATTTTAGCCATTCCTAACTTTACTAAGACATTTGAAATAGAATGTAATGCCTCTAACATAGGCATTGGGGTTGTTCTCCTTCAAGAGGGCCACCCCATAGCTTATTTTATTGAGAAACTCAAAGGGAGTCATCTCAACTACTCCACTTATGATAAAGAGCTTTATGCTCTTGTTAAAGCTTTGCAAAATTGGCAACACTTCTTTTTTCCAAAGGAGTTTGTGATCCATAGTGATCATGAATCCCTTAAATATTTGAAAAGTCAAATCAAGCTTAACAAGAGACATGCCAAGTGGGTGGAGTTCCTTGAGCAATTTCCTTATGTGATGAAACATAAGCAAGGTAAAATAAATGTGGTTGCGAATGCTCTTTCAAGAAGATATACCTTGCTAAATATTTTAGATGTTCAATACTTAGGTTTTGATTACATAAAGGAAATCTATAAAGATGACCTTGATTTCTCTCTTATCTATCAAGAGTGTTCCAAAGGAGGTGATACAACCCAAATCCTCAAGAAGATGACCATGGATGCCAACTTTGAAGGGTCATCTCAACAAGGAAAGGAAGACCTCATCAATAGGAGGAATGCACAAGGTCCAAAACATTTAAAGTTCTTCCTATTAGTCTTCTTAAATAGTAGGCCCAAGCTCAATCCATGATCTCATCATCCACCATGCCTTAGAGGATTACTAAGAGAATGGCACAAGCTTTAGGAGATGAGCATCAATTAATGTCTCTTTTTGTAATTTCTTTAGAGTAGATTTAAATAGAACATAAAATAGAGAAAATAATGACTCATCAACCTAGAACTTTAGATAGAGTGAGGTATTAAAAAGTGAGTTTAAACCTAACTGATCCTCACAAAACTAACTTGATGAGGTGAAGACTGTCCTAACTTATATAGTGTAAATTGACCTTATCTTTAGTCAATGTGAGATCTTCAACTCACTTTGTCACATCAAGGCACATACATCTCGAACGTGGGACTAGATATATGTAGGTGGTCTAATAGGGTTCGATAACGTGTGACAAACTGGGCCTCACAAACCTCACTAGTTAGGATAAACTTTGATACCATATTAAGAAGCGAGTTTAAATCCAACTCCTTATAAAACCAACTTCGTAAGGTGAAAATTGTCTCTACTTATATATATTGTAAATTAACATTATCTTTAGTCTGTGTTGAATCTCTCATTTAGAATAAAATATAATTAACTATTGTAAATATTATGTATAATTTGTTATTTAGTTTTCAAATATTATATATAATGAATTACTTTTTTGTTCATTGGTTTGTTATTATACATAATTTTTACTATTTTATAAACATTTGATTTGATTCAATAAATTATTTTATATTTTTCTCTCTTTAATATGGTGTTAAATTAAAATATTGAAAATAAATACGAAAAAATTACTATTGATATAAGAAAATATATAAAATAATTCATTGAATCAAATATATCATTTAAAAAAAAGTAAAAATTATATATAATAGTAGATATACTAACAAGATAAATAAAAATAAAATAAAATAATTGATTATATATAATATCTGAAACTAAATAAGTAATTATAATTAACATCTATAATATTTAATTATATTTTATTATAATATTAAAAAAAATTAAATATTTAAAGAAATAAGGATTTAGTTAAACTTATTTATACACTTTTTTAAAAAAACTTTTTCATTTTTCATTTTACAATTTTGAATAGAGAAAATACAATTTTTCTATAATTTTTAAATGTACTCTATTTTTTTCATACACTTTCTTAATATTTTCCATAAAAACTTTCTCTTTTAATTTCTAGTGAAAACGAGTGAGAATTTAAGTAGATGCCTATTTCATTCATATTTGTTCTTTTTAATAAAACTAAGCTCTCAAAAGTTGAGAAGTTGTTTGCATCCCAGTAAAACAAAAATAAAAAACAAGTGAAATCTTCGCGGCTCCCATGTAAACGGAAGAACACATATCCGATTCCCAAGACAGTGCCTCCGCCATTTAAACGGAATTCTCGCCGGAAAAGAAGTTCCGGCCACCATGACAGGTCACTCCCTTCTTCAATTTCGATTACCGGGTACCAAGTGAAATTCCACCTCACAACCAAAATTCAATTTCCGAAGAACTCGCATTTGGGGTTTTCTTATCCTTTTTTAATTTTTTAAGCTTGATTGTTAATTGAGATTTTTTTTTTTATATTTTTATATTTTATTCTCTTAATGGTCCTTTGAGTTTGAGTGCTCCCTCTTAGTCTGAACTGAAAGTAGTTTTTTCTCTCTCTTCTAGGTGCAGTATTTCTGGTCTTGATATAAATTGCTGTATTTTCTTTAATATTTTCTCTTTATTATTATTATTGTTGTTGTATGTGTGGATTTACGATAAATTATTCTATGATTGAGGAACATCATGTTACATGTATGTATCAATTATGTCAGTCAATTTCCATTTCCTCATAATATTTAAGAGTTTTAATAACTTTTTCTTGTAAATTATCGGGATTTCAAGCTCCATTTAGCTGTTTTTGTTCTGTACGTGAAAAACACCAGATTTACTACATGTGTAGATGGAGGTTAAATTTCTTAGATAATGCTGTTTCTTAAAGCTACTTTTCTTCTATTTTTATTTTATAGGAAAGTTTAGATTAGGGGAAAGTTTACTTCCATGTAAGGTTGAAGAAGATCAACCTCAGCGAGGATTTATGGCAGGTATACATGTCACTTATCAACCTGTTGTTCTGGAAGCGAACCAAAGTCCTGGGCTTGCAAGAGCACAAGGCCTACCCGGTGAGTTAACTACCTTTTGGGCACTCAAAATCCGTTTCAGAAGCTGGCAACATATAAGTGATTATTTTCTAAGATGCCAAACTTGATTGATTACATTGTTGGTCTTGAGCCTATTTGTTAGAAGGGTTGACTATTTGCAATACTTGGTTCTTTGCTGTGTTAATATGTTCCTTAATGTGATCAAATTTTCAACTAAATAAACAAAGATTGTTATAAAGTATTCAAAAGCTCTTTTATAGTGATTGTGTGAATAAACTATGACTTTTTTTATTTATCATGAATTTCTTTAACTTTGGGTTTTTGTTTAGTTTTTGAGTATTTTATATCATATAATTTAGTTAGTTTATATTATAATAGTGACCATCCGGTTTAGTGCTATTTCCATATTGCATTTTTAGAGTTAGCTTCTGTGCTCCACTATTCAAGATTAATATCTATGTTTGTATAGCTATGTAATGTCAAAAACACAAGGTTCATTGGGTACAAGTTTTCAGTGTCTGACATGACTTTATAGTATTAAGCGTCTGACATGCCTTTTCACAATTGTGTGGGGTAGGGTGGGGTTTTACCATGTTCTTTTCTTGTCTTAGTTGATTGAGCTCTATTTATTTTTAGGCTGAATTTGCATCCCTGTGGCTGTGATGTTCTTTTCCCTTACACAAAATCCTGAAGCAAACAGTATAATAGTGTATTATGTGGATTTTCAGGGATGCATTCAAAAGTATACCAGACTCGTTGTTCTAATGACAAAGAGAAAGCAAAGTACATGGTTTGGACAAGTGAAATGGACAAGTGCCTCACTGAGGTACTTGCTGAGCAAGTAAAAAAGGGGAACAAAATGGATAACATCTTGAAGCCAGCAGCATTTTCAGGTGCATTAAAAACATTGAATGAAAAGTATGGTATGTATGTCACTAAAGGACACATAAAAAATCGACTGAAGACATGGAGGAAGCAGTTTGGGGTTTTGAAGGAACTCCTCGCTCAAAGGGGATTTATGTGGAATGAGACAAAAAAGATGGTTGTTGCAGATAACTCTGTTTGGAATGACTACATCAAGGTAATTTTGTTACATGGATTACAGTATGCATTTCATAAGTTTGCAGTTTTATGTTGATGGTCGATATTTTTATGCTACCTGCAGGTGCACCCTGATGCAAGGATTTTCCAGGCAAAGTCTATAGAAAACTATGACCAGTTATGTGCTATCCTGGGAAATGAACAAGTAATTGCTAGCCTTTCAGATAATGTTACAGACACAGATGTAAACTTTGCCGTTGATAAGAGGGATCCAGATCTTGCCATTGTGTCTGAAATACATCATGATGGAAACCAGACTAAAAACCTCAGGTGGACAGTTGAAATGGACCATTGGCTTGGAAAGATTCTCGTAGACCAAGTGAAGAAAGGGCTTAAAGTAGATAAAGTGTTGCTGACAGAAGCATATGAAGCAGCTGTTTCAGTAGTAAATGCAAAATTTGGGCTTCATCTGACAAAATTCAACATTAAAAATCGTCTTAAAACCTGGAAGAAACAGTATGAACAGTTAAAGGAAATTCTGTCTCATACTGGATTTAAGTGGGATGAAACAAAGAAAATGATCATTGCAAGTGATTCTACATGGAATGACTACATCCGGGTATGTTGTCTCCTATGGGACTGTTAGATAGCCAGCACTATCTCCTCCCCGACCCCATGTTGAGTAAACCTTTCAGCTATTGCGAAAATGATTTTTTTTATAAATTCTTTCTAAAACTCATCAACCATTGTCTTTATAGATAACTAGTGGAAACACATGCGTGACAAGAGGCGCTGTTGCGGCCGTATGTCCACATCCTTTTTATGAAAACAAAAATTTATGAATACAATTAAATTTTTTTTATATAACTATTATTGCAATGAAAAATCATTACCAAAACATAAAAAGAGTAAAATTTTAATAAAATATATATAAAATGTTATAAAAATAGATATTTTTTATAACTATATGATAAAAAGCACTTCCAATCTTTTATCAGGACGGTTCATTATGGGTAGTTTCTTGCAAATAATGGAAACTAAAAAGTTAGTTAGAGGATAAGGATATGAAGGGTAAAAGAGGTAAAAAAATGTATGCACAAAATATAGCTACGAAAACCAATCCTCACTATTAATTGTGGATAACATCTAGGGTGCATGAGTAGCTTTGTGAACCCATCTTTTGTCAATTGTTAAGAAGGCATTTGTACTTTCAGACAAAGCTGCTTATTTTTAGAAGGTTTTCAGTCAATTAAGCTTCAAGCTATTCAAATAAATGATAGTGGTGAGAATCAAATCATAAGATTGAATCTTATTGTAATATATGTAGTTTATGGGTATGAATATCTCATTTAAAGGAAACAAAACATCCTCTAATAATGTGTAATGAATGCAATAAGCCTATATAATCATGCATCCCCTAGTGTATTCTAATATACTGTTTTATGCTGAATGTGCCTCTATTTTCTCCCTTGTAACACAGTTTCTAGAGCCCAAAAAACATTATTTGAAAATCTTGTTAGCCTGGTGGATCCATTGTCCGTGAAGATTTTTTTTTTGGTGAACTATTTATATATCTGGATCGCTCTCTGTGTTGGACCCCTTTTTCTAGTGATGTTTCACTTTCTGATGAATTTTTGACACTGGTGATTCACCGAAACGGTGCACCATGGCAAGATCTATTCAACTCCACCAACCACCGATGATTTTACAATTTAATTTCTCTGTGATGATGGTTGGTGGGTGTCCCAGAAATAGACAAAACAGGACATGGAATAGACCCAATAGAACAAGGGGTGGCCATTTGCTAGACCAGCAAGAAAGAAAAACAGGGGTTCAAGGAGAGGAGTCTCGTACAAGCCAACAACCCAAGCAAAGTACTATAGGAGAGGAGGTTGATTCTTGCAATGAACCTAGATTCAATGGCTCTTGGATGATGATAGGCGTACATGTGAGCTGCATGCGCAAGGTTGATGCTTGAAACAAACCAAAGAAGCTCCAACCAGAGCTATGGAAGAGATCCGGTGACATTCTAATTGTTGTAGGAGGAGACGTGAACTGTACTTGTGATAAGGAGATGAATGGATAATTGTTGCTCTCCCATTTGATGATATTAAGTCTTATGATGAATGAATAACGGAGAAGGGAGATATTTGAGGGTGGCAAGCTTAAGGTGAATGCAATGGTGGGCATGTTGACTTACCTAGAGCAAGTTCAAGCACTGGTTCGTGATAGTATAGTAGTTGATGTACATTTTTCATCTGAGGAAGGGTTTGATGGTGATGAACATGATAATGATGAACATGATGATGAAGATAATCATCATTATTCAACATATCTGTAGGATACTAATAGGTATTAAATAAGGGTAGGAAGTAGTTGTATTGAAAAACTATTATATGCTGACTGTACTATGAACCATACCTAGGACTCTAGTTTTGATCTTTGGTCTTCCCTGTAATTGTATCAGAATTCTATCAATATAAATATAAGAACATTTGAGAGGATTGGTCAAGCTCTCTCAAATAGTCTCTTTTATTTATCTCACTCTGTTGGTCTCAGTCTCAGGCAAAATATTCATAATCCTTCTTCGTCCTCGCCGCTGTCCACTGTCATCCCGTTAGACACTTAGTTAGGAAACTTCTGATTTCAACTTCATACACGCCTTTATGAATTTATATCAAATGATTTTTGACCATTTAACTATTTCCATATTCTTGGAGAATTGAACATTTAAGCTTGAGCCTGTTATAACTTTAACCTTGAAAATCTTGCATTGTAGCTCTTTCATTGTTTCTTCTGGAGATAATTTGAACATGATTGACTAAAATAATTTGCATTAAAACACTTGGGTCAATTTGAATCAATTAGAATTAAAGACTTAATAATCTCATTTACAGACCTTCTGAGTCATTTATTGGCAATATTGTATTCAAATACTTTCCAGTTTTGTGCAATTAGATTCAAATTAAGTATATCAAACATGTATATTAAGTCATATTTATTAAAACACGTTTACAAAAATCATTTAATATTCAGATCAAAATGTGCTCTGTTTTTCAGACGTTCTTAACAGCGTGCTTCAAAAACTTTCTATACTAAGATAATTTTGATCGTTTAAGCCCATTTATGCATTAAATGATTTATCTTGTATTTAGAAAATATATTTCATAGAGATAGAATTTATGCAATTGAGATTTAATGACTTTGAAATACTCTGTTCTTTGTTCATAAAACAAAAGCTTTCTATATATGGTTAAACAACATGTTTTAATTAAAACCCTAATTTATATGAATTAATAATATCAAAACGAGTTTCAAAAACATTTAAGAGTCATTGGAAATTAATTCTATATCAAGAGTATAGAGTTTAGAGACTCCTCGACGCGATAGACAGTTTATCGCGAGAATGAAAGCAAGATCGTCTAATGCTGAGATGAAGACTAGATCATCTGATATGCTCAAGATGACAATTCCTTCTGAATCGTTTGGCATGTTGAATGTTGAGATCATCTGTCACGATCGTCTAACAAGGTCATCTAGCGTGATAATCAAGCTTATGTGAGAATCAATAAATGAAGATGTATTGTGATAAGCAGATTTCACATTGCTTTCAATCCAAAGTTTCATAAGATGACTAAACACATAGAAATTGACTGTTACTTTGTTTAGGAAAAAATGTTGTCTAAAGAAATTTGTACTGAATTTGTAGGGTCTTATGATCAACAAGCAGATGTATTCAAAAAATTCTTAAAGGGCCCTCGAATTGATTTTATATGTTCCAAGCTTGGAACATACAATTTGTATGTTCTAGCTTGAGGGAGAGTGTTAGAATAGGTGTTAAATAAGTGTAGGAAGTAGTTGTATTGGAGAACTGCTATATGTTGTACCTATGAGCTGTACCTAGGACTTTAGTTTTGATCTTTCATCTTTCTTGTAATTGTATCAAAACTCTACCAATATAAATAAGAGAACATATGAGAGGAGTGATCAAGCTCTCTCAAATACAGTCTCTTTTTATTTATCTCAAGTGATGCCTTGCCTAATCAACGTCACGGTATCCAAAAACTTGGTTGTCTCCCTTATCCTCTTACAATAATCCTTGCTAGGAGCGCCCTTTTGGTATATCTAGGATTGTGTATGACGACATTCCAATGATCAATATGAGGATTATGCATAAATTGACTAACAATCCTAATTGCAAAAGAAAGATTGGGTTTTGTGATTGTGAGGTAAATGAGCTTCCGCACTAATCTCCTATATCTCAATATCTAAAAAGGACTTACCTTGATCAACCATTAGCTTTTTGATTTGGATGCAAAGGACTATCAACAGGTCTACACTTAGTCATGCCTGATTCCTCTAAAATGTCCATAGCACGTTTTCTCTATGATACCACAATGGCTTCCTTTGATGGGCCACCTCAATGCCAAGAAAGTATTTTAAACAATCAAGATCTTTGATTTGAAAGTGAAAAATAGGTGTACTTCCACCTGGGAAATTTTAGCAACACCATTTCCTATGATAACAGTATCATCAACATAGACAATTAAATAAACATATTTCTTGGGAGAAGTTTGGCAATAGAACACCGAATCACCTGTTTCTCTTCCTTTCAATCCAAATTTCAACATCACATGGATAAATTTGTCAAATGAAGCTCTAGGAGATTGTTTGAGACCATATATATAGAGATCTCCACAATTTGTAGACTTCCACCAAGCAACAAAGCCAGGAGTCTGCACCATATAGATCTCCTAATTTAGTTCACCATGAAGAAATACATTTTTTAATGTCTTGTTGATGGAATGATCAATAGTGAATGACAACCATAGCAAGAAAAATCTGATCTGTAGTGATTTTGGCCACATGAGAGAAGGTATCACCATATATCCAAGTCATATATTTGAGTATATATACCTTAAACTGATCTTAGTCCGTTAATGGCATCTCAGTTTAATGCTGTGCATTAAAGTTTCATGATGTCTAGAAATGTAATTTTATATCTTCACAACATTCATTCTTTATTTTTTCTGTATTCAGGCATATATTTAAAGAGTGTATTTTTTATAACTATTAATTATTTTAACCTGAGATTATAGTGCAAGTCTTTTGATGTTGATGACTTCATGATACTCATTCTCTCTATAATGCCAGACACATCTAGACGCAAGGACCTTCCGCGGTAGAGTTTTTGAGAACTATGATCAATTCTGCATTATCTTTGGCAATGAACCTTTGTATTGGGATGAATCTGAGCCTTGTGATGCAGTTAACTATGATGTCAATGTTAGAGATCCAGGAAGGCAAATGAGGTGGACAAGTGACATGGACAGTTGTTTAAGTGCAACCCTTGTGCAGCAAATAAAAGAAGGCAACAGAAGTGAATTTGACTACAAATTGAGACCTGCTGCATTTGAAGCATGTGTGTTGGCTATCAATGAAAAGTTTCAACTCTATTTGACAAAAGAACATGTGAAAAATCGTCTTAAAACATGGAAAAAACAGTATGATATTCTGAAGGAACTTATTAACCAGAGCAGCTTTGAATGGGATGAAAAGCGAAAAATGGTCATTGCAAATGATTCTGTATGGAATGAATATATTAAGGTACTTATAAGACTACTTTTAATTTCTGTGACATTTTTTACTGCATAATGATAATATTCTGCAACTTATAACAAGTGTACCTTTCTGGAACAGAAAAACCCCGATGCTCGGCTCCTTAAAGGACGAGTTATCAGAAACTACAATGAATTGTGCATAATTATAGGTCATTGTGATCCTCATAATAGTCCCATGAGTGGTGCTTGTGCTAATATGGGTATGACTACAGACAATGGTGTTAGGGAGGTTCAAGAGAGATATTGCCGTAGAACCAACTATGCAAAAGAAAAAGGAAAGAATGTGACATGGACAGATGAGATGGATCGTTGCTTGACAGAGTTGCTATTCAATCAAGTATTGTTAGGAAACAAACTTGAGAAAAATTTCAAGACCTCAGCATATATAGCTGTTCTAACTGCTCTAAATGAGAGATTTGGTTTAAATATAACGAAAGAAAACATTATAAGCCGATTGAACGCATGGAGGAAACAGTATGGTCTTTTGAAGGAAATGCTCTCTCAAGGGAGTTTTGAGTGGGATGAGGGATGTAAGATGGTTGTTGCAACCGACTTAGAATGGAATGAATACATTGAGGTATATTCAGTTTTTCTTAATATTAATTTAGTGTCAAAGTTATTTTTTATTATATTTATTTGCTATTGCAATACTTTAGCTAGCTCCTAATTGGTTATCAAGTTTAGGCCAATAAATCCAGTGATATGGTGATAATCTTCAATCATTTGTTACCCACCTAGTCACTTCAAGCTGTTTAAATTTAACCAGGGACCCATCATAAAAACTAACAAAATACATCAACATTAGTCATGTATTGTTTGTCTGTATTATTAGTTGGTTGGTTGGTTTCATTTAGTATCAACTACATCCACAACCTCAAGTGCATATTTCATACCTTTATCACGTTGCAGTGTGAACACTGCTTTTCTGATTCATGGTTGGCCCGTGTTTATTCAGAAACATCCGGATGCTAGGCATTTGAGAGACCGGCACATAGAGAACTACCATGAATTAGGTATGATTGTTGGCAATGAGCAAGGAATTGGAAATTGGTCCGAAAACTTTGAGAGGTTTGATGTAAATATTACACCTAACTATGAAGAGCATGCAGAAACTCCAGCACTGGTGTTGGCTGATGCAGAGATGAGCCATGATGATGATACTAGTGATGAAGTGCAGGGCTCATCTGAGCAAACAAGGGCGAGACCTTCATCATCACAATCACATTCGATGCAACCATCAAAAAGAAGGCGCACTAGTGATGTTATGCTACAAATGATGAGTGTTATGGCCGCAGATATAAGTCGGATAGCTGATGCATTGACTGAAACTAACAAGACACTGTGCTTAGAGGAAGTGGTGGAAAAGGTACAAAATATGCCTGACTTTGATGATGATCTCATCATCGAAGCTTGTGAGTATTTATGTTTTGATGAGAAGAGGGCATTGATGTTTTTGAAATTAGAAGACAGATTAAGGAAAAAGTGGTTGTTGAAACGATTGCGAGGTCAATAAGGTAAGTTACATAGATTTTTGTTTTTGTGTGTATGTAGATAGTTGAAAGAAAATAGATGCTTGAAGATGTTTTTGTGATTTTCTTCTTGGCATGTAATTACTCTATGCTTGAAGATGTTTTAATGATTTTCTTCTTGGAATGTAATTACTTTAGGTACCCCTAGTTTAGGTTGTTACTTTATGTAATAAGAAAACTAATGTTAAGCGGAAGTTTGGAAAAGTTATGGAATGACAAGGTGCTTCAACTTTCCTTCTTCTTGATGTTTTTGTTTATTGCCTTGTACTTTCTTGGGCAACAACTTATCATCGTTGTTATTACTATGCGATATGATTTGCTTTGGACTCGCCCTACGATGAATGTAAAAATATCAATGCAATTTTTCAATAACAATCAGTTTGCACAGAAACCAGTTTGAGGCATAGAATGTAGGTCATTTCATGTAAGGTTTAGTCCCTATTTATGCAGGGCTTCAAAGTGGAAAAAAATTGTTGAGAAAGGTAAAATCGATTTAAAATTGAGACTAAATTGAAAAAATAAATTAAGAAATGGATAAAAAAAAGCTATTCAACCTTAAATTCACGTCACAAGTTTTCAAATCAATTTATAATTTAAAAAGTTATGTGAAAACTTATTATAGGAAAAAAACTTTTATTTTATTTCTTTAAATACATAATTGTTATCATTTTAATTCTTCAAAAATCAGTTATTTGATAGAAAAAGTAAATTAATTTATAAAAAAGTTAAATATATTTTTATTCTTTATAAATGAAATTCTATTTAATTTTTTTTTATTCTTTTAGCTTTAATAATAGTAAACTAAAAAAATAAAATCAAATTTAGTCTTTCTATTCCACTAAAATTTAGATTATCTGTTTTATTATCACTGATTTAGTCCCCTTTCCCACCATTTTTAGTCTTTTTAGGTGTTTTTTGTTAAGACTCCAAAAAAATTTAAAATAAAAAGACGTTAATTCGCCCAGAAATGCAATAAGATTTTTTCTGTTATAAAACATAGCATTAAAACTGTTATTTGTATAGCACAATAACACAAATAATATTATTTTTATTATTAAATAATTTATTTGATGTCAATTTCGTACAATAAAAAATTAACATGATATAAAGTTTTATAAATTCAGATGAGAATTAAAATAATACAATTATGATAATTTCTCCTCGTTGTTTTCTCGAGCTATTAATAACTGCAATTTCATGCTTTTATTTAAGTTTCATAAAATATGGTCTATTCATGACTATATAAGATTAAAATTCTTACAGTGAATCTTCATATTTGGAACAAAGAAACTTTTGGTGATGTCAATAATTTTGTGACTTTTAAACTACAAAAGTTAGCTTATATTCAATCTAAGATTTCTATGTTACATCCTTCTCATTGTATTTTACACGAAGAAAAACAAGTTATTCATAATCTAAATATTGCTTTAAACTTATAGCTTCAATTCTCTGAGGAAAAGGCAAGATTGCATTGAGGATAGAAGTACCAAATATTTTCATTCTCTTGTTAAAAATAGATATATGCTTGGAATCATATCTCTAGACTTGTGGATGGTGATATTGTTATGGAAGATAAGAATCAAATTGAAAATTCCATTCTTCAATTCTACCAAGATCTTTATGTCTCTGAGCTTGTCCTACTTGGACTGAAATTAGAGCTTTGTTCGCCTAATGGTTTTGGTGGTTCTATCAATTGTGTTGGGAAATTGTTGGAGGTGATGATTGCAATGTCGTGATGCAGTTCGTTAAGAATAATTGGATTCTCTTTGGTATGAATGCTAATGTTATTTCCCGTATTTTTAAAATGCTTGGTAAAACTTTATTGTTAGTCAATTTTGGGTTCAAAGTTATTATTAAAATCTTGTCTGATAGATTGAGTCTCAATGCTAGTAGAATTATTAGTAAAAAATAAAATGGTTTTGTGAAAGGTAGGCATATGAAAGATTGTATTTGCATTGTTTAGAGGCCATTAATATATTATCTAATAAGGTTAGTGGTGGTAATGTTGTCATACAAATTGATATAAAAAAAAAATTTTGACACCATAAATTGGGACTTTCTTATTAAGGCCCCAAGTTATGTTTCATTCTACCTTTCGTAATTGGATTAATTCCATTTTTTCGTTTGACCATGCTTTCTATTTGGGTAAGTAGTGGAATGGTTCAGTATTTCTCTTGTCATAGAGGGGTAAGGCAAGGTGACTCCATTTTCTTTTTTTTTGTTTTGTCTTGCAGAAGAAGCCTCAGTCAAGATATCCAACATATGGTAGGTACAAAGCAAGAAGATTCATTCCATGATCAGCCCAAAAGGTACATGTTTTCATTCTCATATTCTTTATGCATGATATATTCAGCTTCTGCAAGGCTAAAGAGAAGGTAATGACTTAGTGTGGACAATAATTGTTTCTTTACGAATCATTGTTCTAATGCCTTTAATAGACATATTCATAGTTGATGGATGACAATTAATAAAGCAACACATTGGCCCTTTAACATGTTCATGACTAAGAGATAAAAGAAGAAGCGGTTTTAAAGAAAAAGACTATACTGCATCGGAGAGTAGAATACTAGATTTTTTCTTCTTTCTTCTTAGTCTTGTATAAATTGTATAGATGTACATTTTTCTTTGTAAATTGTAGGATTTTGTAGAAGCATAACTAGTTTGAATTTCGTTCTCCATTAGGCCTCCAATTAGATCATAATGGATGAAAAATCCATGGAGTCAACAAGCAAACCTCGACCAAACTTTTGAAGAAAAGAAGCATGGGGCATGAAGTCCCATATTAGATGCAACTTCTTCATGTTTCACACTTCGTTAGATTAAGCATCTACTCAAAATCATAAGGTTGTTTCAATTTTTCTCTAATAATATAAACTATGAGTATTTTAATAACTTAAAATGGGGGCACGGACGAGGACAAAGACGAGTATAGAAATGAGTATAGGGACAAAGATAGGGCAAATATGTACATACTCATCCACATCCGCATATCCAATTTAAAACATGTTGGTATTACTCATTCCTATACAAAATTTAAAAAATAGGGTATTACCCATTCCCATACCCATATCTGTCAATGTGAAGATTTCTCGTCAATATCGAAATGGATTCAGACAATTCTCATGAGGACGAGCTTATTTGCCATCTCTAGGCACTATCATAGGTCTAGAATCCAAAACTATCCGAAGAAGCCTAAGATATAATTTTCTCCTTTTTATGGAAAAAATAATGTTAAAGAATATTTAAATTGAGAGATGAAGGTTGAACAACTTTTTTTTGTGCCACCAAGTTAATGAGGAGAGAAAAATTATGAGGGACAGACTAAGTTTTCAAGGGCATGTTATGCATTGGTGGACTTTCATAATGGGAGATAAAAGAAAACACATTGATCTCCAAATTAGATACTAGAATGAACTTAGAAATGCCTTAAGGGAAAGACATGTACCCTCTTACTATGATAGGCAGTTGATGGATAAGTTCCAAAGACTCCAGCTGAGAAACATGAGTATAGAGGAATATAGGCAACAAATGGAATTAGTCACGATGAGGGTGGGGATTAACCAAGAATCACCATTGCTAGGTTCCAAAGTGGCCTCAACCTTAAGATTAAAAATAAATTAGAACTTTTAACCTATAATGATCTAAATGATTTAGTCTAAGTTTGTGTGATAGTAACAATTGAAAAAAAAACGTGTATCTTACCTATACCCCTAAGGAAGATTACAAGAGGAGGGATACCCCTCCAAATCTACAAATATGTATGAAGGGCCATAGGAAAGGGATAGAGAAAAAGAAAACAAAGAGAAAAATATAAAAATAAAGAGTACTCTAAAGAAACTAGATCGAAAAAGGTTTATTGATTTAGATTTCTTGATAACGGACACTATGTTACTGAGTGTCCTAGTTAAAAGGCCATGTTTTTTGAAAGACGGAGAATTTGTAAGCCAGGAGGAAGCACACCCATTCACGTAGTGAAGAGGAAACTCTAGATTGCGAGGAGGAAGTTATCCCTTGTAAAAGAGACTTACTTATGGTGACAAGACTTATTGAAATCCAAATTATTGAACTTGATTAATCATAAAGACAAAACCTATTCCACACTAGATGTAAAGTTTTTAAAAATACTTATTCATTAATTGTGGATAGGCTTTGCTGTAATTGTAATTCTAGGTTGATAGATAATGAGTACATTTCTAATCACACTTAGAGTGTTTAACCTTGACTTTCTTAGACTATAATTGAGAATAAATCCATAGTTTTAAATAATATTTACCTAATCATGGTTAATTGGACCTTAATTTAAATTATTGGCTAAACTTGGATTTTGAGCATATTCTCTCACTTTTCTTGTTTGTAATTATATGCAAAGATTTTGTGTCTTGGTAATGACATTTCAAATTAAGAATAATAGTAATTTGAAGTCAAGAAAGTTATGCTGACAAAGGACTAGATGGTCTCACTATACAATCTCACAAGATGATCCATTAGAGGGTCTTCCTATATCATCCATAACTAAGTATACAAATCTAAAGTGGTATGGCGCAAGTTTTGTGATTCTATTACTTTCTGAAGAAATAAGGACCAAGTTCAATAAAATCTTTTGCAAAATATTAGTTAGATGTTCTACAAAGATAATCTCTACAATTCTTACTTGTTTACGAGAAAATCTCTTTCAATTTTTTTGTAATATCTCTTGTAAAAGATTTGATTGTGCTGAGCTTAATGATAATGATAAATGTCACAATTCAGTAATATTACATATTTATTCCCAAATTTGTGTTAATTTAGGGATTCTAGAGGAAAATTGAGATAAAAGGGCTAAAGTAGAATGAACAAGATGAAAAGAAAAAATTGGAACATTGGAAACTCACCCAAGGCTCGTCTAAGGGAGTTTACTCTACTGAAGTTGGGCCTTTTCTCGTTAAACTCGCTTAAGCAAGTAATAATCGCTTAGGAAAATAAAACATCGCTTAAGCGAGATGTCACTTAGTCCAAGCCTAATTAGATTTGAACTATGCATGATTTTGATCCTTAGATTTGACTGGAAAGTACTTCTAAGTATCTGGCCTAAATAATAATGCTTAACATATTTGAATGTTAGGAATAGATTTGAAATGTTAATTTCTTTATAACATTTGTTCGTAATGGTAAGAAGTTTTTATAAATATGCAAGGAATCAACATTTAGGAGACTCTCTTAATAATTTTGTATAATAGGAATCGATATAAATGATTTTTATATGTGCATATCAATCAAGATGGAATATTATATGTTTTTGAAAATACAAACAAGTGAAAAAGGTGAACCCTAATCCCAATTTTCCCAATTGACTCATACAAATTATTTACTTTGCTTTATTTAATTTCTTAACAATTTATCGTGCACACAAACTTTCAACAAACTTTTACATTATTTTATATTTTTTAGTGAATATTATACTTGAGAATTTAACTATTCCTTATGAGTTTGATATTCGTTCTTAGGAACAAATTATTACTTCTGACACGATAAATAGTCATCAATTAATTAAATAAAAATTCAATTCGTGTATCTAAAATAAGATTGGAAACAAAATATCTTAAAGAAAAGCGAGAATGCAAATTTACAACAAAATTTTGTGAGGTAATCTATGACAAAGACGAAAACAAATTATATTATGGATGATTAAAAGACTATATTTGAGATAGAATCTAAATTCAAATTCATGAGAAAAAGAAACATATAAATAAAGACTTCAGAGGAAGGAGGAAGAACAAGGGAGACTAGAGAGCATCACAACATTCTAAACTTAGATTTTTTTTCTTTGTAATTTTCTTATTTTTGTGTGTCGCATGGTTGACTAGAATTTTTTGGGTTGATTCTCTTGTAATTTTCCTATAAATTCGGAGGTTTTTATTCCATGAAATTCAGTTCTTAAATTCTTTGTAGCAAATTGTGTTAGATGGTCTGATCTTTTTGAATTTTGGTTTTTGTTAAGGAGTTATTTTTTAATGCATGTTAAGAATTCAATTTTTTTCTTTAATTGAAATTATTGGTTGTTTTGCTTAATTCCAATAAATCTCTTGTTTACTTAATTTAAGAAGTAAAAGATAAACATCTCACGAGTAAACACTTGGAGACAAGTGAGATTCTAGATATAACAATAGACACTTGTGTTTGATGATAAAATTCTATTAAATTTGATTGACGCTTGTTTGAATGAATTCAACTCTGTGTGAGAATTGAAAGAATGATAATCTTAGGATAACCAATGAAAAATTCAGTGGTGAATGAACTTGAGAGTCAACTGCTAATTTTTTATTGTCTACTATATTTTCTGTTAAATAATATCAACCCCTTTACTTTATTATTATTGTTAACTTTTATTGCTTGCATAAAAGTTTTGAATCCTGTTTGAGTATATTCATAATTGAACTCGTTGGAAGACGACTTGAGATCAACTGACCTTATTTATACTATCACCATTTTAGTGTAAGACAGTGTAACACTGTGTTAGATGAAATGTATAAATAAGTAAACTAACCTCAAAATTTAATATAAGAAGAATAATTTATATATTATCAATGTTTTTGCCGGTTGACTTGGTCGCCAATTGACTTTGAGGGGTAGCTCTGGCTCCGTCTGTCTCTACTGAAATCTGCTCTTTCCTTTGGATGTGCTGGAACGCGGCTTTGTTTGAAACAGAGGGGACCCTACCTGTTGATTGCACTCCGACAATCAAGTCAGTATATGGCTTATAGAAATAAGAAGTAAGTGAGTAGTTTCTATCTTAGAAACAACGTACCTTCACCTTAGATCTCAATTCCCTTTTTATAGACTACCTCTAGGTTACCTCTGGTAACAACCTTCTCTCACGAGAACCTTATCTCAAGTGAAAGTATATTTAATGGGAGAAGAGTCTGTTACAATGCGCACAATCTTAGCTGCAACTACACAAAATCTTATCTCCTTGGGGTGCATAAAATCTTAACAGAATAACCACCAGGGTACCAACTCATGTACCAACATCAGGGGTTCAATCTGTCCCTTGGAGGCATACAAGCCTCCACGTACCATGCATGCAACCTGCTCCCCTAAACCCTAGCGCTCTTGGGCTCGAGCCTATGGAGAATGTTTTACTTGTACTAGACCCGAATGCACTAAACGCACCCCTAGGCCCAATAACACTCTTCGTTGACCGACCAAGCTTTATACGCGAAGGAATTATATTAAGTATATGAATGAGAGTCAATACACATATACTTGGGGCTCATTCGTGTAGCTTGTCAATCTTGACTCAACGACCGAGCTAACCAGTCTAACACAGACGCTGATATCCGACCACCTAAGCTCGCGTGCTCTGGTCTAGTACAATCACGCTCTATCCATGATATGTTTTGAATACTCTTTTATATATATATATATATATATATATATATTATATTCTCTTTTATTTTTCTCGTAGATCTTTCTTAGAGCTTGTTTGTTTCTATATATTAAAAAACGCTCTTTTGCTGTACACGGAAAAATAAGTAGAACAAACACAAAAACGAAAATTAAATATTCACGAAAAATAAAAGAAAATATTGGTTCAGACTTTCTTTGCGTATTAGAAAAGATTTGGATGAAAAGTATTGCAACTTAGAGGAGAATTATAAAGTTACAGTTTTATTCATAATTATTTCTTTTTGGTTAATAATTAAAATAAATATATTAAAATTATAAAAATAAAATAATATACTTTTTAAAATATATTTTTATTCCTTAAATATAACTTTTTATTTAATTTAATTCTAATTTTTGGTCCCTCAAATTCAATTAGTAATCGAAAGAGTTAAGGGTGACAATAGTTGTTACACACCTGGAGGGTAATGATGATGGTTGTTTAAAACTTTGATTTGATTATAGGGATTTTCTGAAACAAGAGAGCAAACATTCTATGATGCAGAAGCTGATACAGATCAGAGAGTGAGACATAAGATTGTTGCATGATATTGTTCCATGTTCTTTGGCTTGTTGGTTGATCACTGAGGCCAGCATCAAAAGTAACATTGTTCCATGATATTCCATTCTCATGTTTTTCTCAACAAACATCTTCAGTCCAAACACAAACTCCAACTCCCCTCATTAACAACACTCACCAAAAGCACCCATTTTTCTTCATTCGGTTCCACTTTTCTTCAAAGTTTCTACCACACAAACCTTCTCCAACTCTGCACCCTTTGCCACACCCTTTCCCAAATCAAGCAAGTCCACGCCTTTGCCGTCTTCCATGGCTTCCTTCCTCGCAGTGTCTCCCTATGTGCCTCTCTCATTCTCCGATATGCCTCCTTTGAGCTCCCCACCTCCTCCCATAGTCTCTTCCAACACAGTGTTGCGTATTCCCGTAGTGCTTTCTTGTGGAACACCATTATCCGTGCCAATTCCATTGCTGGTGTCTTTGATGGATTTAACAACTATAACACCATGGTTCGTGCTGGTGTTAAGCCTGATGCGTGCACCTACCCTTTTGTCCTGAAGGTGTGTTCTGATCTTGTGGAGGTTCATAAGGGTAGGGAGATTCATGGGTTTGTGTTTAAGCTTGGGTTTGATGGGAATGTCTTTGTTGGGAATACCCTATCGGCCTTTTACGGGAATTGTAGGCTTCTTGACGATGCAACGAAGGTATTTGATGAAATGCCGGAGAGGGATAAGGTGTCGTGGAATACTATTATTGGTTTGTGTTCTCTTTATGGATTTTACACGGAGGCGCTCAGGATTTTTAAGGAGATGGTTCTAGCCGTACCGCGGATTCAACCGGATCTGGTTACCATTGTGAGTGTGTTGCCAGTGTGTGCGGAAACTGAGGATGAGGTGATGGCGAGAAACGTGCACTGTTATGCATTGAAGGTTGGCTTGTTGGGCAATGTCAAGGTTGGAAATGCGTTGGTTGACGTGTACGGGAAGTGTGGAAGTGAGAAGGCTTCCAAGAAAGTTTTTGATGAAATTGATGAGAGAAATGTGGTTTCCTGGAATGCTATCATTACTAGTTTTTCTTTTAGAGGGAAATATATGGATGCTTTCGATGCATTTAGGTTGATGATTAGTGCAGGAGTGACGCCGAACTCTGTCACCTTTTCTAGTATGCTACCTGTATTAGGAGAATTAGGACTTTTCAAGTTGGGAATGGAAGTTCATGGGTTTAGTTTAAGGATGAATATTGAGTCTGATGTTTTTATTGCTAATGCGTTGATAGATATGTACGCAAAATCAGGATCTTCAAGAATAGCATCCACTATATTCAATAAAATGGGAGGAAGAAACATTGTATCTTGGAATGTTATGATTGCCAATTTTGCTCAGAACAAGCTTGAGTTTGAAGCTGTAGAATTAGTGAGGCAAATGCAGGCTAAGGGAGAAATCCTCAACAATGTAACCTTCACAAGTGTTCTTCCAGCTTGTGCAAGACTTGGTTTCCTGAATGTTGGCAAAGAAATTCATGCCAGGATTGTTCGGCTTGGATCTTCCCTCGATTTGTTTGTGTCTAATGCTCTGACAGACATGTATTCAAAATGTGGATGCTTAAACCTTGCTCAAAAGGTCTTCAATATTTCTGTTAGGGATGAAGTTTCCTACAATATACTAATTATAGGCTATTCTCGAACAAATGACTGCTCAGAGTCTTTAAGTTTGTTTTCAGAAATGATACTCTTGGGGATGGCTCCTGATATTGTTTCTTTCATGGGTGTCATATCAGCTTGTGCAAATCTAGCTTCCGTAAGACAAGGCAAAGAGATCCATGGTCTACTGGTGAGAAAACTTTTTCACACTCATCTTTTTGCAGCGAATTCGCTCTTGGATTTGTATACCAGGTGTGGACGAATAGATCTCGCTACAAAGGTCTTTGACACTATTCAAAACAAGGATGTGGCCTCTTGGAATACTATGATTTTGGGGTATGGTATGAGGGGTGAGTTGGACACTGCAATGAACCTTTTTGAAGCCATGAAGGAAGATGGTGTGGAATATGATTCAGTTTCATTCATTGCTGTTTTGACTGTGTGTAGCCATGGAGGGCTGATTGAGAAGGGGAGACAATACTTTAAGATGATGAGTGATCTTAATATTGAACCAATGCATACACACTATGCATGTATGGTTGATCTCCTAGGTAGGGCTGGTCTAATGCAAGAAGCTGTAGACCTTATCAGAGGCCTTTCTATTGTACCAGATACTAATATATGGGGTGCACTTCTTGGAGCATGCAGGATACATGGGAACATAGAATTGGGGAACTTGGCAGCTGAACATTTGTTTAAATTAAAACCTCAGCACTGTGGATACTATATTCTCCTTTCAAATATGTATGCAGAAGCTGAAAGATGGGAGGAGGCAAACAAGGTTAGGGAGTTGATGAAGTCAAGGGGAGCTAAGAAAAATCCTGGTTGCAGTTGGGTTCAAATTGGAGATCAGGTGCATGCATTTCTTGTTGGTGAGAAAATTGACAACTTGGATGATGACTTTTGGATATCAGATTGTTAATTTTGTTTTGTAGAAGCCTGGTAATATCTTGAGGATTATATGGTGAATTTAGGAAATTGTTGAAATTTAGGTAATATCAAGCAAGAGAGTATTTTTGGAGGCATTTTCTGGCTGCATGAGCAAATCTTTATTGTTTAAGCTCATGAATAATTTTAATGAAATTTTCTGTATCCGTTTGTAGATGTGTCAAGGACAAATATCATTCTGGCGTCCACTAATATACATTAACTAAATGCTCTTCAACTATTGTACTAGTAAAGTATCCTTGCCTTCTCATGGTGATACCGATAGTTACATTCTACAATAAAAAGAGATAATTATATATATATATATATATATATATATATTGAATATGTTGAGATTAATTTAAACAATTTTTTTTATTGTTTCGTTAACTCAAAATTAGATCTATATAATAATGAAATGATTAAGAATAATATTAAATATAATATAATATATTTCAGTAAAATGATTAGTAGGATAAATTTAGTTTAAAAATTGTTTTATAACATCAAATTAAAATATTTGGCTGCTGCAACAAAAATATTAATGTATTTTTTTTAACTAAGTTTGTCTATACTGTGATTGATTAATTGCTTTATTTGATGAACGTATACCTTAAAATTTTTCACATTTTATAAGGTATGAGAAATACGGATTCTAATACACTTTTAGAAAGGTAAGGGTGTTTCAAAACATTACATCCTCACAATGAATTGAAAAGAGAACTCTAAAAGTATGAAAGAAAGTATGATTTGTGTAGGATTTGGGTTTCAAGACTTGCATAGGATACTAAAATTTGATGATTTTTGTTATTTGACATAAATTAGAGTGTTTGATTATTATTATGGTGAAAAAAATATTATGAAATTGAATGAATAATAATTTTTTAAATTGATATTTAATTTTGTAAATGATTTTTATGTTAGGATTTTGAGATATTATGATGTTGATATATGTATTTTAATTTTTGTATTAGAGATTTGGTCACAAAAGTGTGATTGAGATTACCTAGGTGTGAGTGAGAGTCTACGTGACATATATATCTGATGTTCCTGCCGGTTGACTCGATTGTCTTCGTACTTCTAACGACGATCACACGCCTGATTCTTTCTGCCTTCGTTCGTGTTTTCCTTCGATCAAACACCTGAACCTGCAAAGACAAAGGGGCGTCCTAGAGGCCGTTTGCACTCCGACGCTCAAGTTAATACAGGGGCTAGGAAACACAAACTCTTAGCCGTAAAAGCTCTGTGTAAAACTGTGTATCGCGTAAAGCTTGCGTACCTTGTTAGGTTTCTTACTACCCTTTATATAGTCTAGGGTTTCCGTTGTTTCCGCTACCCGCATTTAGGGTTTTTGAGGGTATGCCTTAGCGTCGCTATCACCCACTCTTAGGGAAATCTAGCGCGTAAGGCTCCCTTACTGGAGTGCGACCTCTGACGGAATGGCCACCTAGGTACCAACTTGTGCACCTAATCTCTAGGGCCATCCGTCCTGGGAATGCCCTAGCTTTTCACGTGCCATGCATGCAGCCTACCCCTGGAACACAACCCTAACGGGCCTTAGCTCTTCCAGTGGTTCTTTACTTGTGTCGCGCCTGAATGCGCTACTCACACCACACACATGAGCTCTCTGTGACCTAGGACTCCCCCTACTGATAACTGGTGTGTTGTTTGGGATCCACCACTCGTGGTTCAGCTCTGCTGTTTGAGTGTCACATCGCCCTCACTCTGTTGGCGAGGACACATCAACACATCCTGGTGATCGACGTCTGACCACTCTTCGACACTCTGGCACGTGCCGCTTGCAGGACACTGGCCCATGCCGCTTGTGGGACCCAGGTTACGTGGCCCACCTTCACTAGTAGTCAACGATGTCTGAGGACTGGTCGGTACATATGCAATAGAGGTTCACTCACAAGAGTGTAGCTAGAACGACAAAGGTGTTAGAAACTAGTTGATGTAGATATTGCATCTGAGGTTAGCCCATTGGAAAGTGGTTGAACCCACAAACACGTGGGAGGCTAATTGATGGAGGTATTTGTGCTAGAGGTTCACCTATAGAGAGTGTGAGTGAGCCTATAGAAGTGTGAGAGGCTCGCTAATATAGATAATTGTGTCGGGAGTCCATCACAAGGTTGTGACTAAGTGCAAACAAGTGTGGCTAAACCTAAAAGGGTGTGAGAGACTCATTGATGTAATATGTATTAGATGAATTAATGGACATTTATGACGAAATAGCAAGCCCATTAATGCATGTCTCTCAAAGTGACTCGGAACATAGCAACTATCATACACATTAAGTGTTGCAAGTTGCCATGTTTTCATCCACATTGCCATCAAAAGAGAAATCGGTAGAATTGAAGAACAAATGAATAACAACATAAAACATTGAAGAACGAAACGGAACACAAGCTGAAAACAAAATAAAATTTGGAAAAATTGCATAGTTAGATCGTGATTGCTTTAGATCTTCTTGTGCTCTGATTCACATGATGCAATATGTTCTAACTTGTGTTTGGAGGATGAATGAGGCAGCGGAAGAAGTGAGGAATTGAAGCACCAAATGGAAAAGGAATAAATGAAAAGTGGCGTGAATTTAGGTGAGAGGTCAAGGATGAGGTTTGACCAACTTCCTTAGAGTTTCACTAGGCTTCTAGAGACTTTAAAAAAGAGAGATTAGGAGAGAATATGTTGAAAATTTAGAAACACAATTCATTTATCATCCAAATCTGAATTTACTAGCCTTGAGCCACTTATTTATAGGCTTCAAGATTGATGCTTAAGCTACCCCAAATCTAGTTACCCTAGCTTAACTATGGTAAGAGTTAGGGAGCTCTAGCTTAACCTATGGAGCTTCTAAGTGATGTGATGAGCAAAGGAAGATGCTCTCGAAACCCTTTCTTGAGTCTCTAGTGAGAGTTTCTATAGTGTCTTTGTTTTATTTTAATCCTACTCTAGAAATGGCCTAGAAATACAAGGCGTGAAGAAATATCTATTATACTTAAATTTTTATACAAGTTGAGACATGAATTTATTCTGTACATGTTGAAAATGGTCTCTACTCTTAGTTGTGTCTATGATGGCTTGGAAAGTGAGGATAACCATCCTTGCTAAAGCCAACAACTTTGGAAAGACTATCTGTTTTGTACGATTATGCACTTTAGACAAAGTTAAGCAAAAACACACTACCTAAGAAGAGATAAGTACATCTAGTGATGGAGGACCATGCTTGCTAAAGTCACATTTTCTCTCAACAACAGATGATCAACTTGAAATTACAGTAGAAATATCTATCTTAGTTTGTATAAATTTGTAAATAATATGATAAATTTGAAGATTACAATAGAAATATCTATCTTAGTTTTTGTATAAATTTTGTAAATAATAGAATAATACTTTTGGGCCTTGTATTTTGGGTCAAGTTAGTGTAGGATTTTGGGCCTTGAAAGACCAAGAAGAAGGCAAACACATGGCGCCACTTCAAGGCTTCCAAGAAGGTGCCATGTGTCTCTCATCAAAAGGCCCTACATACCAATGCCTCTTCAACCTCCTAGTGTCACTTGTCTTGATACTATTGGAGAGTTCCTTAATGTCTTGGATTTCCATATGGCCACCCATCAATGGAGAAGATTGTGAGGTGCCACATGTCATGTTGTGAATTGAGAGTTTTGTAGAACTTGGATAATTATCTTAGGAGCTTCCTTAGTTTATAAATAAGAAGTTCCTCTCTTATAAATTCTAGACTTGATTGATATATGAAATTGTGTTTCTGAAATTCCCAACACATTTCTCCAAGTCTATTTTCTATGATGCTTATTTTCATTTTATAAACTCAAGGAAGTTGACCTAACCTCTTCCTTGACCCTTGCACCTTGAAAAATCATGCCCAAACTCATAAACCTCCATAGCCATTCAGTTCTTTCTCCACAAATCTACAAGGTTCCTTCCTTAAGTTTCATCCAACACTCATGAAGAACTGCATCATCTAGCTTTTTAGAAGTTACGTAGAAGAAGAAAATAGTATTTGATGTTGCATAGAGTGCATTTAATGCATCCTTCACATTCAAGCTCATTAGATGAAAGAATGACATTTAGAAGAGTTGAAGTTGCTTATTTACTTTAAATGAATTTACAACTGCTACATTCAAAGTCTATATAATGCTCAATAGCCTAAAATGAATTTGAAGAAGAAGAAGAAGATGAGACTACATTGTATAGTACTAAAACACTGTTGAATGATATGATTACAAACGATATTTCTCTTTAGTTAACAACTATGTGATATGTTGATCACCACTATTACAACTTATGTGAAAGAATATTTGGTGAAACTAGAAGTGGCTTGTGGAAGGAATATTTGAACCGGGTTAGCCACGAGTGGCTGCAAGTTGAAACAATACTTAAGGGGTTAACTAGGAGTGACTATGAATCCAAAGAACACTTGTATTGTACTTCACAACATTAGATTTTTTAGTGGAACTCAATTTGTTGATTGGGAACTAGATGTAGTCTATGTGATTAGAAAAACTAATATAAAAATACCTTATGTAGTTTTTCTCTTCCTTTATCTCTTTATATTTGACTTTATTATTGTTTGTACTAACTTGAGAAGAAGAGCTATTGTGAGAATACATATTTAAAATGTTTTTAGCCAAGTAAATTAGTTAAGCTATAAAGTTACGTCTATTTATACTCATATCACATGCAAAACCCTCTATCTAATCTCTTGATACATTAAACTATCATCTGAATAATCAACCTTTCCTTCTTGTTATTTTCCTATGTTCCATAGCACTGTTAGAAGCTTAGAACTTCTGCATGTGGATATGTTTAGAACAACAAGGACTCTAAGTCTAGAAGGAGAGAGATATGGTATGTGATGACTATTATAGATATATATGGGTTTTCTTTCTTGCCCACAAGAGTGAGTCTTTTAGGGTGTTTATGGTATTCTACAAAAGAGTAGATACATAGTAGGGTTTTTACATCTCAAGCATCAAAAGTGACAATGATACCGAGTTTGAAAATGCAGAGTTTTAGATGTTTTATGAGTCTAATGGCATACACCACAATTTCTCTTAACCGAGAACGCTCCCGCAAAATGGGGTTGTGGAAAGGAAAAAGAGAACACTCCAAGAGATGGCAAGAACCATTCTTCGTGAGAACTCCTTACCAAAGCACTTATGCGCTAAAGCATTTAACACTCCTTGTTATGTACAAAACAAAATATTGATCAAACCTTTGTTGGAAAAGACTCCCTATAATCTGTGATGAAACTGAAAACCCAACATTGATTATTTTTATGCTTTTGGTTGTGCTTGTTTTATCCTCAACACAAGGATCAAATTGAGAAATTTGACTCCAAAGTTGATAAAGGTACATTTCTTGGTTATTCTGATAGATCAAAGGTTGATTGAGTTTACAACTCTTGTACTTTAGTAATTGAAGAAACCATAAATGTTAGATTTGATGAGTTTTCATTGATTGATAGGACACTATTAGATAATAAAAATAACAAAAAAATTTGATTTTTTTTCTATGAGGAATATAAAATGTACTTTAGGAAACCTTTTAGTATAAAACTTTTACAACTTCAAAGATAAAGCTAAATGAATTTTCTAATAGAACTTTTATTGTGAAAGAAACACTTTGAACATTATTGGAGCATTCTTGGATTTCATATCTTGATTGAAAAAGTTCTTTGAATTTTCTACCTGGTTGTTTCTATTGTAACTCAAGTGTTGTTGTTCCTTAACTCTTCTATTTCTAAGGTTCTTATATATAAATTGGATAGGGTTTTTTTATTTCTTTAAAGAAATAGGGTGTTGCTTGTGATATAGAACATTCTTGTTAAGGTTGTAAGATCTCTGGTTTATGAGATTGTCATGACCTATGGCTTCCAATTTCTTTTCAAACATTTTAGAATCTTTATGTTGAGTTCTTCTTTGTCAAACACATTGCCAAGACCAATCAAATGATTTACTATGTGGGTGAATCTTTTCTAAACATCTGCAACTGTATCTCCTTATTGCATTATGAATAACTCATGTTCTCGTCGGTTGACTCGATTGCCGGTTGACTCGAACGGTACTCTCTGACCCGTCTGTCTCCACTTGTGAATCGAACTTCCTAGGGTTGAAGAACGCTTTCTTGCAAAGACAAAAGGGTGCCCTAGCGGTCGTTTGCACTCTGACACTCAAGTCAGTAAGGGCTAGAGAAACATTAATGTGTATAAGCAATTTCAGTCTTAGAAACGGCGTACCTTACTAGGGTTCTTACCACCCTCTTTATAGGTTGTAACTAGGGTTACTTATGCTATGCTCCCACATCTCTTAGTGGGCTTAGGGTTCCTGGGAGAATGTCTTGGCGCCGCTATCACACTATCTTAGCATAATCTGGCACATAGGACTTCCCCTTTTTGGAGTGCAAAGACCTAACAGCGTAGCCGCCAAGGTACCTACTCACGTACCAGCGTTGCGGCATCATCTGTTCTGTGGGTGCCTTAAGTATTCATGTGCCATGCATGCAGTCTTTCCCTGGAAACCCTAACCCTAACGGGCCTTAGCGCCTCTAAGGAACACTTGCTTGTGTCATACCCGAATGTACCATACACACCCCATGCATGATCCTCTCGTGACTTAGGTCCTTTATGGTATTTGGGTGTTAACCCATGTTAACTCATGCAATCAGTGGGATCCAGCTTACATGGCCCACCATTGCTATCAGTCCACCGATGATCGATGTCCGATGTTTTTCTCTCAGGCCAATGACCAAGGTATGGCCTGTACAACTCATCTTCCTGAACGAGTGCATGTCTCTTGGCACGTTTGACATTATTTTTTCCTTCAAGATGTCCCATATCTCTTTTGACAGGCATATTGTGATACCCTAAAAATCATCTATATTCAAAGCAGAAGTTATAATGTTTTTTGCCATTGAACTTTTTGTTTTTTTAGACTCAGACCAGTCAGCCCAAAGTTTTTCACCAAGATTATTATCAACAATATGTTTACTCACAAAAGGACCATTAAAAATCGCATCCCAGATACCTTGATCAATTGATTCTAAAAAAATATGCATTAAAAATTTTCAGAATTGGTAATTCACTTCTCCAAACATAGATGGTCTATTAATAAAGGCATTCTCAGCAAAAGGTAGTTTGTTCTCAACCATTTTATAAAAATAAGGACTGGAACTTGAATATCAGAGGTTTACTTTATGATGCACTAGACATAACCCATTTACACAAATATTGGATCAAACAATTGTTTAATGTAAAACACAATCAATAAGAATATTGTAGAGAGAGAGAGAAAGATAGTCACACAAAGATTTTATATTGTTTCACTCTTCCTTAAGAGCCACATGTAGTTTCTCAACAACACCAACTGAGAATCCACTAAATAAGAATTCTCTACCAAACAATATTCACACAATTACTCTTGGACCCTATATGAATGATCTTTATCGCAAGCAATGCCTATTTCTAAAAAGAATTAGAAACCCTACCTAATTTATATACAAGATCCTTAGAATCAAAAGAGTTAAGAAACAACAACACCTAAATTACAACAAAAATTATCGAGTCTGAAAATTCAGGATGAACTTTTTCAATCAAGATATACAGTCCAACAAGGCTCCAAGAATACTCAAAGAATTTCTTTCATGGTAAAAGTGCTCGTAGAAAAAATCACTTAACTCTCTCTTTGAAATTGTAAATTTTTGTACTAAGAGGTTTCCCAAAATATTTCTTTATATTCCTCACAAAAAAAAAAATACACATAAGCACAAAGACACATATAAACACATATTTTACAAAAGATTGATTTTCATTCTTCAAAGTGGGTTGGATTCATGAAAAACAAGTTTCAACTCATCCATCTCCGACACTTTTCATGTTTGATGTTCTCCACAACTTTTTTTATTTCCAGTGTTCTCTTTGGGTATTTTGACCACCTAGAGTATAGACACGAAGGCTAGATCGTCTAAGGATCTTTACTGTGAGCATGTGTCATTTTTTCATTTAATAGCCTTTTTTGTTGTATTGTCTAATGAGTCTTGCTCCTATGCTTTATTGTTTTTGTCTAAACTTAATGCACATGAGTGACCTTTACTATACCACAACACACCTTATAATGCTTGTTATCATCAAAACATATAAACACTCATATCATGAGATCATCTCATGGGTATTGATCATTTGGTGACTTTTATTGGTGAGGGAAACTTGCATCCCAAGCTTCCAACAAACCTAACCCTGGGTCACCTAAATCTTGGAGAACATGTTTCAAATGAGATTGTGACAAGTGTCACCTCCTCGTTAGCTAAATCCTCTCCAATGAGATTGTGACAAGATGATGGGTTTGCATAAGCATGTTGTTAGAATTTATGGCCTTCAACAAGAGGGGGGGGGGGGGGAAATT
>Ga0123342_1002360_pt1 | contig 31379 bp, 25 predicted proteins | sample Turbeawhitnodule_FD_89960 | JGI IMG/M metagenome (GOLD analysis project Ga0123342, IMG submission 89960) | Root nodule microbial communities of legume samples collected from Mexico - Turtle bean Mexico white nodule | ecosystem: Host-associated > Plants > Roots > Nodule | place: Mexico: Nepantla... | reverse complement strand
TATGGTCTGGAAAACCTGCAACTGATTATGATTCTTTGCATGTTTTTGGTTCTATTGCATATTATCATGTGATTGAATCAAAGTTGGATCCACGGGAAAAGAAGGCTCTTTTCATGGGCTTTATTCCTGGAGTGAAGGGATGTCGTTTGTGGTTGGGAATTGTCACAAATCCATCCAAAATGAGGTGTGAAAAGTTTGGTTGCAAAAGGAATTGATAATGGTTGGGTTTTGGCTTAGCCAGTTTGGTGGCTTGGCTTTTTCTGACTTGGTAGCAAAATTGGTGAAAAAGTGAAGTCGTGGTGTTTAAGCAATCTTGGTGGGGAATTTTCACAAATGCATCCAAAATGAGGTGTAAAAAGTTTGGTTGCAAAAGGAATTGATCTTTGTTGGGTTTTGGCTTAGCCAAGTTTGGTGGCTTGGCCTAGTTTTTGTGCCTTGGTAGCAAAATTGGTGAAAAAGTGAAGTCGTGGTTTTTTAGCAATCTTGGTTAGGAATTGTCACAAATGCATCCAAAATGAGGTGTGAAAAATTTTGGTTGCAAAAGGAATTGATCTTTGTTGGGTTTTGGCTTAGCCAAGTTTGGTGGCTTGGCCTAGTTTTTGTGCCTTGGTAACACAATTGGTGAAAAAGTGAAGTCGTGGTTTTTTAGCAATCTTGGTGGGGAATTTGTCATAAATGCATCCAAAATGAGGTGTGAAAAGTTTTGTTGCAAAAGGAATTGATGTTTGATGAGTTTTGGCTTAGCCAAGTTTGGTGGCTTGGCCTAGTTTTTGTGCCTTGGTAGCAAAATTGGTGAAGAAGTGAAGTCGTGGTTTTTGAGCATTATTGGTGGGGAATTGTCACAAATCCATCCAAAATGAGGTGTGAAAAGTTTGGTTGCAAAATGAATTGATATTTGTTGGGTTTTGGCTTAGCCAAGTTTGGGGGCTTGGCTTTTTGTGACCTAGTAGCAAAATTGGTGAAAAAGTGAAGTCGTGGTGTTTGAGCAATATTTGTGGGGAATTGTCACAAATGCATCCAAAATAAGGTGTCAAAAGTTTGGTTGCAAAAGGAATTGATCTTTGTTGGGTTTTGGCTTAGCCATGTTTTGTGGCTTAGCCTAGTTTATTTGCATTGGTTGGTAGCAAAATAGGTGAAAAAGTGAAGTGGTGGTTTTTGAGCAATCTTGGTGGGTAATTGTCACAAATCCATCCAATTGAGGTGTGAAAAGTTTGGTTGCAAAAGGAATTGATCTTGGTTTGGTTTTGCCTTAGCCAAGTTTGGTGTCTTTGCCTAGTTTTGTGCCTTGGTAGCAAAATTGATGAAAAAGTGAAGTCGTGGTTTTTTAGAAATCTTCGTGGGGAATTGTCACAAATGCATCCAAAATGAGGTGTGAAAAGTTTGGTTGTAAAAGGAATTGATCTTGGTTGGGTTTTGGCTTTGCCAAGTTTGGTGGATTGGCTTTTTGTGCCTTGGTAGCAAAATTGGTGAAAATTTCAAGTCATGATTTTTCAGCAATTTTGGTATGGAATTGTGACAAATGCATCCAAAATGAGGTGTCAAAGTTTGGTTGCAAAAGGAGTTGATCTTGGTTGGGTTTTGGCTTAGCCAAGTTTGGTGGCTTGGCCTAGTTTTTGTACCTTGGTAGCAAAATTGGTGAAAAAGTGAAGTCATGGTTTTTGAGCAATCTTGGTGGGAAATTGTCACAACTGCATCCAAAATGAGGTGTGAAAAGTTTGAATGCAAAAGGAATTGATCTTTGTTGGATTTTGGCTTAGCAAAGTTTGGTGGCTTGGCCTAGTTTTTGTGCATTGGTAGCAAAGTTGGTGAAAAAGTGAAGTCGTGGTTTTTTAGCAATCTTAGTGGGAATTTGTCATAAACGCATCCAAAATGAGGTGTGAAAAGTTTGGATGCAAAAGGAATTGATCTTGGTTGGATTTTGGCTTAGCCAAGTTTGGTGGTTTCGCCTAGTTTTTGTGCATTGGTAGCAAAATTGGTGAAAAAGTGAAGTCGTTGTTTTTTAGCAATCTTGGTGGGGAATTGTCACAAATGCATCCAAAATGAGGTGTGAAAAGTTTGGATGCAAAAGGAATTGATCTTTGTTTGGTTTTGACTTAGCCAAGTTTGGTGGCTTTTCCTAGTTTTTGTGCATTGGTAGCAAAATTCGTGAAAAAGTGAAGTCGTGGTTTTTTAGCAATCTTGGTGGGAATTTGTCATAACCGCATCCAAAATGAGGTGTGAAAAGTTTGGATGCAAAAGGAATTCATATTGGTTGGGTTTTGGCTTCCCAAGTTTGGTGGCTTGGCCTAGTTTTTGTGTCTTGCTAGCAAAATTGGTGAAAGAGTGAAGTCATGGTTTTTGAGAAATCCTTGTGGGGAATTGTCACAAATGAATCCAAAATGTGGTGTGAAAAGTTTGGTAGCAAAAGGAATTGATCTTGGTTGGGTTTTGGCTTAGCCAAGTTTGGTGATTTGGCCTAGTTTTTGTGCATTGGTAGCAAAATTGGTGAAAAAGTGAAGTCGTGGTTTTTTAGCAATCTTGGTGGGGAATTGTCACAATTGCATCCAAAATTGTGTGTGAAAACATTGGTTGCAAAAGTAATTGATCTTGGTTGGGTTTTTGCTTAGCCAAGTTTGGTGGCTTGGCCTAGTTTTTGTTGACTTGGTAGCAAAATTGGTGAAAAAGTGAAGTCGTGGTTTTTGAGCAATCTTGGTGGGAATTTGTCATAAATGCATCCAAAATGAGGTGTGAAAAGTTTGGTTGCAAAAGGAATTGATGTTGGATGAGTTTTGGCTTAGCCAAGTTTGGTGGCTTGGCCTAGTTTTTGTGCCTTGGTAGCAAAATTGGTGAAGAAGTGAAGTCGTGGTTTTGGAGCATTCTTGGTGGGGAATTGTCACAAATCCATCCAAAATAAGGTGTGAAAAGTTTGGTTGCAAAATGAATTGATATTTGTTGGGTTTTGGCTTAGCCAAGTTTGAGGGCTTGACTTTTTGTGACTTGGTAGCAAAATTGGTGAAAAAGTGAAGTCGTGGTGTTTGAGCAATATTGGTGGGGAATTGTCACAAATGCATCCAAAATGAGGTGTCAAAAGTTTGGTTGCAAAAGGAATTGATCTTTGTTGGGTTTTGGCTTAGCCAAGTTTTGTGGCTTGGCCTAGTTTATTTGCATTGGTTGTTAAATAGGTGAAAAAGTGAAGTCGTGGTTTTTGAGCAATCTTGGTGGGTAATTGTCACAAATCCATTCAAATTGAGGTGTGAAAAGTTTGGTTGCAAAAGGAATTGATCGTTGTTGGGTTTTGGCATACCCAAGTTTGGTGGCATGACCTAGTTTTTCTGCCCTGATAGCAAAATTGGAGAAGGAGTGAAGTCGTGATTTTTGAGCAATTTTGGTGGGGAGTTGTCCCAAATGCATCCAAAATGAGGTGTGAAAAGTTTGGTTGCAAAAGGAATTGATCTTGGTTTGGTTTTGGCTTAGCCAAGTTTGGTGGCTTGGCCTAGTTTTTGTGCCTTGGTAGCAAAATTGGTGAAAAAGTGAAGTCGTGGTTTTTTAGCAATCTTCGTGGGGAATTGTCAAAAATGCATCCAAAATGAGGTGTGAAAAGTTTGGTTGCAAAAGGAATTGATCTTGGTTGGGTTTTGGCTTTGCCAAGTTTGGTGGATTGGCTTTTTGTGCCTTGGTAGCAAAATTGGTGAAAATTTGAAGTCATGATTTTTGAGCAATTTTGGTATGGAATTGTCACAAATGCATCCAAAATGAGGTGTCAATGTTTGGTTGCAAAAGGAATTGATCTTGGTTGGGTTTTGGCTTAGCCAAGTTTGGTGGCTTGGCCTAGTTTTTGTACCTTGGTAGCAAAATTGGTGAAAAAGTGAAGTCATGGCTTTTGAGCAATCTTGGGGGGAAATTGTCACAAATGCATCCAAAATGAGGTGTGAAAAGTTTGTTTGCAAAAGGAATTGATCTTGGTTTGGTTTTGGCTTAGCCAAGTTTGGTGGCTTGGCTTAGTTTTTTTGCCTTGGTAGCAAAATTGGTGAAAAAGTGAAGTCGTGGTTTTTGAGCAACCTTGGTAGGGAATTTGTCACAAATGCATCCAAAATGAAGTGTGAAAAGTATGGTTGGAAAAGGAATTGATCTTGGTTGGGTTTTGGCTTAGCCATGTTTGGTGGCTTGGCCTAGTTTATGTGTTTTGGTAGCAAAATTGGTGAAAAAGTGAAGTCTTGGTTTTTGAGCAATCCTGGTGGGAAATTGTCACAACTGCATCCAAAATGTTGGTGTTGTTTAAACCTAGGTTGTATTGCTATTTTGTACATGCACAATTGTTGTTTTGCAGGTGCTTTCAAATTCAAACAAGACAACACAAGCAAACCAGGGATTTGTCTTCATCAAATAGGGGGAGATTGTTGAAGATAGGCTTTGATGTCTCCAAATCCATGAAAATTGGTTGAAGGATTTGTTGTTGTTTGTGTGTGTGGCTTTTGGGTAGTTTGAATTTGTAATCCACTCATAGATTTGATTCAAAGCTGTTTGTTTTTAATCCTTTTGAAAAAGATGTGTTTTCAAAGAGAAGTGGATAATCAACCTGTTGTATTGTCGTTTCAACCGTCTATTTTACATTTAGAGGTTTTTGAAAAGGATTTGAAAGTGTTTGACTTTGGTTGACCAATACAAGTAGAATCCTATTCAGCACCTTGATCAATCTCTCAACTCTTTAGCAATATCAGAACTCTTTGAAAAACTCTTAGATAAGAACTTTGTTTCAAGATTCTTAAAACTTAAAAACAGTTTTTCAGAATATATCTAAGAATATAGTTTGTTATCAAATCTTAACAAACTCTTAATTGCATTTAAAATTGATTGGTCAGAGCATTTAATGACTGGAGCGTATTCAGTTAAAGCATTTAAAGCTCAGTCAAAGAAAACAGTTTTTCTGTTATGGTTTTAAAACAAACAATCGATTGTTTCCTCGAATCTATCGGTTGTTTTGTTACTTAACAAAATACACCATTCAAAAACAGTTTTCAAACTTTCTCAAAACATCTAAGTGTAAACAATCGGTTGTTTCGATAAAACAATCGATTGTTTCAACTTAGTTTGAAAAACATTTTGCTTTGATAAAATTGAGATGCTAATTGCTTTGAGATTTAATCTAAGGGTTGATTACAACATAGAACTACCCCAGAACAAAGCTTAAACCAGCACAGCAGCATCAAGCAAAGCAGAGGCTTCATCATCCTTCAAAGGATTTGGATTCTTCAAAACATTGAACACCACTTGGTTCAACACTCTCTTCCTTGCCAAGGACACATCAGCACATCCTGGTGATCGAGGTCTGACCACTCTTTGGTACCTTGGCGCAGGTGCCTTGCGAAACACTGGCCCATGCCGCTTGTGGGTCCCACCTTACGTGGGCCCACCATTACTAGCGGTCAAACGACGCCCGAGGACTGGTCGGTACACAAGCCCCCCAGTCTCGAGCTGTAACTGTGTTCACCGAAGAGACTAAGTCCTCGCCCTGGCGACCTACGTGGCTCTGTGTGACGGGACGTGAACAGTGCGCCGAAGTGACACTTCTTTGTACCCGTTTTAATCTGCGCGCACGTGTCTTGATCAACGGCTGGGACTTAACGTCGCTTGCGCTTCCTACTTTACATTAAGTTTTCGAAAACGTGCGCTCCCAATCACTGTTCCATTATTCTCATAAACACCTTTGATTGCTTCATCTTCTTCCTCGAGCGCTCTTGCATTTCCTTCTGCAAAGTCCAGAACTTTCCACCCTCATCGATCAAAAGGTATGATTTTTATCGATTGCTCGTCTCCGTTCTTCGATTTCATTGCTTGATAACTGCTTGGGCCTAGTTAAATTCTTGCATTTTAAGCTTTCCCTGCTTTTTCCCCATTCCTCTGTTTTTCTGGGTTTTCTTCGAGTGTGAGGTTTTCCTAGTTTGTGCTACGCCATCACCCTCTTCTGAACCCTTGTTTTCTTCTTTCTTTTTCTTGCTTTTTTAGCTTTCTTCGAGATGGCTCGAATGAAAACAACATCCAACCCTCCCCCCAAGTAGATTACAGAGCCCTCTACCCTTGGGCCTCTAAGGACCTCCTTGCTTAGACCTCCGCTCTCACCTCTAGTAAGAATGTGATGAAACATAGGGAGGATGAGGCTGCCCATATGCTTCGTGTGTTCGGGCGAGAGTGCGATGCTTATGTATCCGTCCAACCCTGCACTATGGGCGAACCCGTGTGCGCTGATGAACGCACAAACAACGGGGAACCCTTCTTCTTTTACCTTGGCACAGGTGCCTTACGAAACACTGGCCCATGCTGCTCATGGGATCCACCTTATGTGGGTCCACCATTACTAGCGGTCAAACGACGTCTGAGGAATGGTCGGTACATATATAATCTGTTTTACACTCTTGGTTGTTAGAGATTCACAAGATTGCATTCAAATCATGTTTTTCCAAGATTACTTAAGGCTTTGAATTCTTTCTAAGAGTGGAATAGTATTGCATTGTATTTTTTTCTTTTCAATATGTGATTGTATCAGGTGTGATCATTCATTTTCTCTTGATAATTGTAATTTTGTAATAACTGTTGGTGTGAAGATTCAGAGGGTGTTTTGAATTTTGTGTTGTAATTGCCAAAGGTGGTGTGTGTTCTTGAAGGGTTCAAGATCACCACTTTGGTGTGTGTGTTGTAATACAGGCGTGTGTTGAAGAAGAGCTTTGATGACTCCAAATCTCCATGGAATGCTTGAAGGCTAATTGTAGCTTAGTTAGGTGTGTTCTGGGATAATTTGAATTTGTTAATTCACTCTTATATTAAATCCAAAGCTGGTTTAATTCAAATCTTTTAATCGGTTGTTTCATACTTAAGTTTTTGCGTGAAGTTTATAATTGCTGCTATAAACAACCGATTGTTTCGCAAAAACAACCAGTTGATTTTTTACTGTTTTTTAAAAACTGATTTTCAATTCAACTGCACAGATTTTTTATTAAGTGGTTATCTTTGGTCTTCATTGTACCTTCAAAATTTGCGAAAATTTTCTATAAACAATATCTCTTGTTTAAGGCCTACAATTCTAACACACATCATTAAATGTCAATCACATGTGTCTCTTAATTCACAATCCACATCAACAATTTTTTGTGCCATGCCAACCGCACTTGACATCGTTTGGGAAAGTTAACAAAAAGATCCAATTTGGATATTTTTAAAAAAATAAAGAAACCGACTTGATTTTTTAAAAAATCACTATACTAAATTTAATATTGACCCAAATATAAAGACCAATTAGGTAATTATACCTAAACGATATTATTTATCAAGAAATCAAATTCAAACTAAATTAGTAAAATTAAACACTATTCAATTATTAGAAAACAAAATTAAATGATTAGTGAAATTACTCTCATCAAATGTTTGGTATCACAACTTTCTTTTCATAAACGTATGAATATTAATAATTACTATAATTTTTATTTTGTTGATAAAATAAATTGTCAAAACAGTTTATATAATGACTTAATAAATATTTTATAAATAAAAAAATTAATATCTTATTTTTGCTCAAATATTTAATTTATTTTACTATATTAAATAGAATAATATTTTTCAATAAAAAATTTATTTTAATTAAAAACATTTATATTCCAACCTTTCCATTTTTTGTGGTGGTATGAAAATTTATTTTTTAAAGATAAACCAAACATGGAAAACATATAACTCCTTCCTAAATAAGCGTTTGATATAAATAAACTTTTAGTTTATGAAAAATATATTTTTTTGTGTTAGATTTATCTTTTAAAAAATAACACTATCATAATATTTTTGAGTAAATAGTGGGTTTGATATTATAAGTATAGATTTAATATAATAATTATTGATATATTTTGTTTCTGGTATAATAAAAAAATAATATTAGTAATTTTTTTTTAATTTTGTTAATTATTGAGGTAATTTAACATATGTTTGATTTTGATCTTTAATAATTGTTGCATTGTTACATGTGTTTATTGAGATAAAAATTAACTTTAGTATGCAAACTTTTTATCATTTGGTTGTTGTTTTGCAAATTTAAAATTTGAACTTATTTTTTCAAGATTAATTGTCTACTAAAGTTAATTTTATCATAGTAAACATACATAAATACCAAACATATATTTAATTATCTTAACTATTAACAAAGTTAAAACAAAAATAATAAATTTTTTTTACTAAAACTATTCTTTTTCATTATTATTATACTAAAAATAAATATATAATTACTTGTTGTGATGAAAGAATATTTATCTGAATATTTTTTTAAATAAGTTACTGTCAATTTTTTAAAGAAACACTCTCATAGGAAAATGTGAGAATCTAACTTTTGTGATTTAAAAAAATAATGAAAAAGTATAAAATTATTTTATTAAATTAGCTAACATGATTTTAAATTAAAAAATTTAGTGAAAATAATATATTATTATTAATTTCTAGAATTTTTTATAAATATTGTTCATAATATTTATAAAAAAAGTCCATTTACCCATCATTATTTCTTGAAAGAATAGTTAGTTGATAGGATTAACTATTAAATATCAATATTCCTGAAGCAGTATTCTACTACCTAATTTTTTTACTTGTGTGATTCTACTATGTTTTCACAACCTAATTCACCTAAACTGTTTTAAAGACTTGTCACTCTATAATGGTGTGATGAATATTCTAGCTTTAAATAAACCCAGGTCTAACTAATAAGAATCACTCATATTATTGGACAATTTATAAAATATATATGTGAATGTTCTTGAAGTCTTAAGTAATAATCATTATAATAAAATTCAGATGCATACTTTTCATTCTGATGTGACTTTTATCAGTGAACAATTTATAAATACCTGTGAATTTCTTTAAGTCTTAGTGTTCTAATCCTCATATAAACTTTTCATACCCTAGTCTATCTACACTTTTTTTTAAACAAAAGAACAAGTATTCTACTTTGGTTTGTAAGGAACATTAACAAATAATTTGGTTGGGTTGAATGAGGAAATTGGAGGTATGAATATGGGGAATGAGTGGTCCCAAAAGAAGAATTGTCTGAGCTGGGCCCATGGGTTGTGGCAGAGAAACCCAAAATAGAGACTAGGATTTTTCAAAGTGCTAGTTGTCCCTTTGGCATTGTGTCCTCATACAAAGAAAGTTTACACCTCTCTCTCACCTCACCATTCCTTTGCTCTTCTCCATGTTTGGCAAAGACCTAAAGCTTTTTTGAAAGAGCATAATTAAGACAAATGCATTAAGAAGGTGTTGTAAAAGGAATTAAAATTAATATTTTTTAAATGAAGAAGAAAAAGTAGTGATATATTCACAATCCTACATTATATTATAATTGGAAAAAAAATATTACTTTTGCTGAAATGTGAATAGCATGTAAAGAGATAGAACAATATTACTTAAATTGCAGTATAATAAACACTAGTCTACTCTCTTCATGTGAAATCAACATTTCTAATATATTACAAAGTTTTCAATCAATCATTGCTTTTTTAGATATGTTATGAGCAAAAGAAACATGATGATTAAATACCTTTTACATTCTAAGCCACTACTTTGATTATCAAAATTATACATATGTGTCCAAAACATGACAAAGTGGTCAAGGGCGGCACAACTTCTTAACATTATTTCTTTAATAAAACTAAAATGGGAACAACTCCAAAATTAATATCCAACATGATCTAAAACATTAATTTTTAAAATGTTGCTAAACATGAACAACATCTTCAACCATAAATCACATAGATAAATTTAACATCTCATGGAATGCAAAAACATTAAAACATTAAGTGTGTTAAATTCTCTCTAACACTTTTCTATCTCTAAATCTCATTCTTCGTCTTATTTCATTTTTTCTTTCTTTCTCTTTTTTTCTTTTTCTTCGGTTAATAAAAAAATATTGAAACACACTCTGTGTAAAGAAAAAAAATCATAAAAAAAAGACCTAATTAAATTTTTAGTTCCTAGTGTATTGATTTTAGTTCCTATTATATTTGGTTTTTTTCATCTATTTTCAGTTTTTGTTTCTTGTTTTATTTTTCGTTAAATTTAATAGTGATGAACTTACATAATAATGTATAATTTACTTATGTATCGTTTTTGTTAACATATGAGTCTTGATCTAGTCTTCCATTTTTTTGTATTTTTTTTCTTTTTTTAATAATATTTTTTCATGTGTTGAGAGATTATTGTTCTTCTTTGAAGTGTCAGCCTATTTGAGATGACAAATTGCATAGTGATGTCTAACATGAAAGTTTTTATATATAAAAAAAAACTTACATGATAATGTTATTATCACTCCAACACATTGGTAAGATTGCTACATCAATATCAAGTTATTCGATACTAAACATCATGTTTGTGTGTCTAATACAATAAAATCATTAAATGGAAACTAATTTTAGAAAAAAATAATTAATTACTATATTGATTAAATTAGAGACCATTTTATAAATTAAAACAATTTTTAGTATTAAAGTAGTTTTTATTATTAATAAATATTTATAAAGTAGTTTATAAATTAGTATCTAATCAGTAGCTACTAAAGTTTTAGGTACTAACTATTTCATATTTTTTTTATATAAAAGCTTTCATGTAAGACATCACTATGAAACTTTAGCTAGGCTGACACCTCAAGTAACAACAATCATCTGCCATCACATGAAAAAAGTATTATTAAAACAAAGAAAATACAAAAAAAAATATGGGGGGACTAGACCAAAATCCATATGTTAACAAAAACGATACATAGGTAGACTATACCTATTCATAAAGAATTATAAGAAAAGACTATATGGAAGCCTATTATACCAATGAAATGGTTCTCTATGAATAAATCCTAAATTAGCCAACTTATCAGCACACACATTCCTTTCACGAAAAATATAAGTAAGCCTAAACCTGATTTTCCCAAAGTAATTAAGACAAGTATTTCATCGATTACGAAGCATTCACGGAACATTAGTCCTAACAGTAAGCGCAACACAAACCAATGCAGAATCATATTCAAGCCATACATTAGTAAGCCTCATCTTTTGAACTTCTACCATAGCATGTGTAACTTCATAAAACTCAATAACCATAACCATCTAAACTTTAAGAAACGTAGAGAAACCACCCATAAACTCCCCCATACTCCCACGAAAAATATCTTCACAAGTAGCAAGAACAGGATATCCCCTAGCAGTCCCATCAGTGTTAATTTTAACCCAGCCTGGTGAAGGAAACTCCCATTTAACAGGAAGAGGACGAAAAACTTTACCAGTACGAGTATTAATACCTAAAAACTTAATCACATTGAAAAGTCCAACATATCATTCTTCATTGAAGCTTTAGAAGAATTTCCCACTAGACAAGTTAAATCTTTCATTACCAAAATAGCTCTAGAAACATCAATATTATCCTAAAATCTAGCATAATTCATCATACGCCATATCATCCAAATAGAAAAAGTTATCATAGCGAGTTTAATCAATTTAACCAAAGAAATATCATCACTCTTAATAAAAGAAAGAAGACCATCCCTATTAGAGAAATGAGAAGTAAGAAAAATCTGTCGAATCCAACTCCAAATATGCAAAGCATTAGAACATTCAAAAAATAAATGATGAATAGATTCCTCGTGCTTTTTACAAAGCATACACATAGAACATATATGCAAACCTTTATTCTAAATATGTTGATCTGTAGGAAGTCGCCCATGAAAAACTTTCCAGAGTACTAGAGTTTTGGAAGGCGGAATAGATGAAGACCAAATGAATTTACCCAACCACAAAGAACTCCTGGTTCCAAGAAAAAGTCATACCCGATTTAAGAGTAAAATGACCAGACTCATCAAGAATTCAATTAGAAATATCATGTTCTTCCCTAACCATGATATGATTAAAAAAATGAGGCATCTGCTGTAAAGACAAGAGAATATTCCAATCATAACATGTCCAAAACTGAGAGATTATATCTAGAATGCTAGCACCATCAGATAACCCTGCAATATTTACTAAAGAAATAATAGAATACCATTTATCATTCAAATTTTTTTAATAAAAATACCTATACCAACAGTCCAAGAAGTATAATCAAGTATAGTATAATAAAACTGTTTAATTCTAGGCCAAAAAGATGATCTATAAACCATTCTAAACTCTTATTTTGATTTAAGAACCCTGACTTTCAGAAGAAAACACCAAGGCTTGTTGCTATAAGCAAAGTTCCAAGCAAGCTTAAGAAGATATGCATTATTTACAAAACGAAGATTAATAATCTTCAAACTTCCATTCTCAAGAGGAGAACAAACTGTATCCCAATTCCAGGTGACAATGCCTTTTTTTCAGAATATCACTAGTCCAAATAAAATTTCGATACCACTGCTCAACTTGCTTAAGAAGTGAAACTGGCCCTTTATACATATTAAAGTTATAAGCTAGAAATCCAGTAATCACCATATTGACCAACTGAATCCGAGTCATCTTGCTAAGAGATTTACCTTTCCAAGATGCTAGCTTCAATTTGACTTTATTAGCCAAAGGTTGAAGAAATCGACACTTTGGAGCACCAACAAAGATAGGCACTCCTAAATAATTGAAAGGCAAACAACCATGACTACAAGAAAAAAATACATTGAATTTCTGTGACAAATCTTGCAGAATTATCCATGGTGAAAAAACTACTCTTAGAATTATTAACATATTGACCAAAAAAAATAGCATATATTTTAAGAAAAATACTCAAATATGTCAGCATATAAAATATGAGAGAGACTGAGATAACCTTGCAGAGTAGCCATATGTAGAATCTTCTTATCATTCACAAGCTTAGAGATACCTCTACCAAGAAATTCCTCTGCAAGACAAAAAAGTAAAGGAGACAAAGGATCACCTTGTTTGATACCTTTACTACAAGGAAAAAAACCAACCAAACTGTCATTTATTATGATAGAAAGCATAGTTGAATGGAGAGTTGTACTAATCCAACCGACAAATGAGGGGTGAAAATCAAAGCGTGTCAAAACTAATAATAAAAGTTCCAACTCAGAGTGTCAAAGGCTTTATGAATATCAACTTTGTAAGCCACATTACCTCCTTTAACCTTCTTAGAAAGCATGTTAATAGCTTCAGAGGCAATACCAATGCAATACTAAATTTGTCTACTCTGCACAAGCCCATATTGCTTAGGATAAATGATTCTAGCAACCACAAGTGCAAGCCTATCCGCCAGTATCCTGGAAATAATCTTAAATTTGAAATTAGTAACAACAATTGGCCTGTAATCTTTAATGGAGTCAACACCCTGAATCTTAGGAATAAGAGATACCACATTACTGTTCATTTCAGGGAGAACCCAATTTTGTTTAAAAAACTGTTGAACAACATTGCAAACATCTGTCCCAATAATTTCCCATGAAGAATGATAGAAAACACCACTAAAACCATCAGGATAAAAAGCACTATTACCATTAAGATTAAAAACAACATTATTGATTTCCAAACAATCAAGGCATTTAATCAACATCATATTCTCCTCAGAGGAAACTAGCGCAGGAATAAAAGTACCAATAGAATCTTCCATATTACTTGTATCTGGAACATTAGATATAGACTCAACATAAAGATTTATATAAAAGTCCAAAATATAATCCTCAATTAGTTTAAGATCTTTAATAACCTCATTATTAATCCGTAGACGATGAATCCCACTAGCATTATTTCTCCTCTTGACCACAACATGGAAAAAAAAGCATTATTTTGATATCCGTCTTTAAACCATAACATCTTAGCCCTTTCTTTCCAAAATAAATATTGACAGTGAAGAGCATGATCAAGCTCCTTCTTAGCAATCTTTTCTTGATAGAGAAGCCCATCAATATCAGACAAACTAGTAATATCTAAGTTTTGTTGAATACCAAGGAGGAAACCTTGCTTAAGAAGAACTGCATTGTGAACATTACCAAAAGAATTTTTATTTTGAGCTCAATTTTCAACCTTTTTAACTTATGTTGCAAAATAAACATAAGACAACCAACAACCTTATTAACCCAAGAATCATGAATAAGCTTCATACATGAAGTGTCCTCAAGCCACATAGAAAAGAAACGAAAATTTTTAACCTTCCTTAAAGAATTACTAGCAAGAATAGCAAGAATAGAGGAATGATTAGAACAATTTTTAACAAGAACCTGATAAGTACAAGAATCTCATTCATCCAAACACACTCCATTACATAAAGCCCTATCCAGTCTTCTATGAATTCTATGAAACCCTCTCCTTCAATTACACCAAGTATAACAAGATCCAGTATAAGACATACAAGAAAGATCATTAGTATTAATCCAAAAGAATTCATTACAAGAAACCTAATTAGGAGTCACCCCCCTTTGAAGTCATCCGCCAAGACCACAACATTAAGATCTCCCAGAATACACCAAGGCTCTGTGAACAAACTAAGATCCCTCCGCAAAAACCGTTTAACCACGTATATGTTAACACTATAACCTGTACAGATAAAGCATTTATCAAGTAGAAGGCAATTTACAAAAATAAATTGATCATTGACCAAGAAATTTTGGACAAGATTAGGAACCGACAAACACCAAAGCTTAGCTGCTTTATTAACAATAGGAGACGTAGCCACCAAATTCATATTAATAGATTTGAAAAGGACATCGAAAGCATCAATGTACGACATCATAGGTTCAACAAGAAAAACTAGAAGGGGTTTATGTAGTTTAATCTACATCTCCACAGTTTTGTGGTTTCCCAGTCCTCTAACATTCCAGAAAAATGAAGAGACATTCAATGTGACGTTGTAGAGAGAACCGCCTTATTGGCAGTCCCTTTAGCTGGTTTCCCTGGTTTTCTTTTAGTGCGAATTATTTCCTCCCAATATCACTGGCATGCTCATCCATCTCATTAGGATCAACCTAAAACTTGGAGACGACCCGATTTTCAACAGTGATATGGTCATAATTAAATTCAACAATGGCAGTCGAAATAATTGATGCATCAATGTGAGGATCACTTCCCACATCTATAGTTTCCAAACCATAAAAAGAGGAAAAGTGATTTTGCAGGACCAACGTATCATTATCGGAGAGTAGTGCTTTAACATCCCCAAGAGATTTAGCCATCCAAGGGAAGGTATGATGCGATAGAGATGGTACAGTCACAATAGCAAAGACCTCCACATGATGACCATCAATAGGAGTCTTAATTGGTGCTATAGTATCCCAGGTGATTTAGCCCTCCGAGTAGAGGTAGGACGCGACGAAGATGGTACAACCACAGGGGTAGAGACCTCCACATGATGATCATCAATAGGAATCGTAACTGAATGTACTACAAGTTGTGAATCTGAAACCTTAGCTTGCATAACAGCAGGTGAATTCCTTACCATCACCGGTTATGAAATATCCGAAGTGGGAGCGAACAACCTCTGCCAGGGTGAGGATCTATCATGATCGGAGGCATCCTCGAGAGGAGGCATATCTGCAAAATCATCTTCCCCTCCATCTGTTTTATCAAAAGCAAGGTGACCCAAGAGTGACCCTGCATTAGCCCCGCCAGGAGCATCAATTGTCAATTTATCAATAGGGCCTTCAACGAGCTTCGGCTGCAGATCTTTCTTTTGATATTCTTTACATTGTTTAGGAACCGCGACCTTCCCCTTTTCCCGTTCATCAGGAGTTGTCTTTTGAGAAGGTTTATGTTGAGGTCTAGGAATACGATCTGATCATGAATCACGCGACACTGGGGAAGATCATGCCCAATCATCTTACAGTGATAGCAAAATGGAGAAAGCCATTCATATTCCACATCAGCTGCAAAAGCAAAGTTTGGACATTTAACCAAGAGGTGATCGGGAAGAGGGGACAACAAATCAATATCTACCAACACTCTAGCAAACAAACCCCTATTCTTTCTCATGGTATGATCATCCAAAGACAAAGACGTACCAAGACCTCTGGTGATGGAAAACATCGCCCTTGGTCTCCAATACTCCAAAGGAAAATGGTAGATTCTAACCTAGACCTGAGTTTTAGTACTCTTCATAGTAGCTGGAACAAAGTTTTTTGTCTAGGCAAACAATCTCAAGAAACCAGGAGATAAATGCAATGAACCCAATTCCAAAGGCCCATCACATGTCTTCTAAAGAGCCGAACTCAAACTCATAGAAACCCTTCCCAAGAGGAATTGTTTTCCACAATCCAAGAGCCTTCCACACCAGTTGTAACTTTTTAGTTAAATCAAGGTATGTGAGAGGTTTACCCCCCTTAGATAGAATAATCCGACTATGTAAATGGGTCTTGCAATCCTCGAGATCAACCAAGTAATCTGCCTCATCAACCCGGACAACAACCATGTCTCCCTTAATACAAGGAGTTGGTAGTTTGGACAAACTACTTCGTATTTTAAATTAGTCTCTATTAGTCTTTTATAAACTAATTTGAAATCCAAAATATTAGTAGTTAAAATCTTGGTAGCTAATTTAGATACCAATTTAAAAATCATTTTATAATTTTTTATTTATAATATAAACTCCTTTAGATACGGGTAATTTTTTAGTCTCTAAAATAGTATCTAAGTTAGTTAATATAGTGATTAATTATTTTTTGTCTCTAAATTTTGTTGTTATTTAATGATTTTCTTGTATTATGTATTTAACTGACTACTGTGAATTTTTTTATAATTATAAATATTATTTTATTTAAATAAGATTAAAAAAATTAGTTAATTATTTTAATATTAAAATTATTAATGTAAATTTTTTAAAAATAAACCATTAGAGTCAGCACAAATATACTTAAGATATCCAAAAATTAGCAATTAATTTTAGTGTAATACTGAAATATGTTTTTATCAATGTATTACTATTTTACTCTTTCACAAATATTTTTCTTTTGTTTTTAGCCTTTATGAATATGTTATTTTTGTTTTTAGTCTTCATAAATATTTTTTTTAATTTTAGTTCTAAAAATATATTTTTATTTTACTTTAGTCCTCGCGAAAAATAATTGTTCATTTTAATATATGATGGCATTATATATTAATATGACACTAATGTTATGAGTAAAAATAAGATGAATGGGAGTAAAAATAGAACCAAACATGTATAGTGAGTGAAATAATAAGGACACTAATGTTACGCTTTTGTTATACTACATCGGTTATGATTATTAACTCATGTAATATATTACACACACTACTAGGTATTATAATATAAAAAGGGTAATATACTAAACTGGTTTGTATCATATTTTTTAAAAGATTTTGAATTAGGTGTTACAAATAAAAGATAATTATGTTTATGAATTCAACATTTCTTCTATCTAACTTTTATACTATTTTTTTTATATTTTTGTCATGTCAGTTATCATTTTTTTCTTTTACATTTATTTTCTCTTTTTTTTATCTATAGAAAAAAAGGGTGTATATTTGCCATTTTCGTATACAAATTATGACATATAAAAATTATAAAACCAAACTCAATAAGACTTTGTTTGGATGAGGGTGAGATTAGAAAAGAAAAAGAGAAAAGTGAGTAAAAAGTTAGATTGTTTGAATGTAGAGAAAGATAATACATTTGACTAGAAAATGGTATGAAAGTTTATAAATAATTTGATTGATATATGATAAAATAAAAAATTTGTCATTTTAATTATTATTTTTTAAATATAAAAATTATTTTATTTTATTTGTAATTTTATTATTTATTTTATTAAATATAAAAATATATGAATAAAATATAGTTATTAAAAAATAACATTTATATAATGTTATTAAACATAAAATTAATAAAATATTTAAAAACATAACTGATTATAATTTTAATATAATCGATTATGAGGTAAATATTTTATTATTATTATTCACTTTGGTTGCAAATCTTCTCTAATGAATGCGACTATAAGAGAAAACTTATATTGTTTTTCGTGATTTTTGTCTCTTTTTTCTCATTTTTATCCTTTTTTTCTCTGCATAAACAATATTTAGGCTGATTCAAACAGAGAATAAATTTAAAAATAAGTGATTGGTACCAGTAATATTAAAATTGATCCTCTTAAACAAGGATTCATATTGAAATTTTGTGAATAAGGAAATCATTATAAAGATAAAGAGGAGTTTAGTTCATAAGAGATAAAAAGTTTTTAATTTTATCGTGTAACTCTCTTTTGAATTCAATACTTAGTTTTCACATTGATTTGATGTATAATTCTCCTTTGAATTCAACCTTTAGTCCAAGAAGCATATGTATTAGAACAATGACAACGGTAAAAATCAAATATATATATATATATATATATATATGTTCAGAAAGCACAAAATCATTATTTACTATTAAAAAATTATTAAATTGAAATCAATTTTAAAAATTAAAGTAAATTAAATATTATTTTAAACATAAAAAACTATTGATATTTAAATGAGTTTTTATTATTAATAAATAATTTCTAAATTTATATAGTTACCAAAATTTTATATTTTTGGTAGATAAAATCTTAATAGTTAATTAAATATAATAAATTAAAAATTATTTATTAATAATAGAAACTAATTTAAATATTAATAACTTTTGTAATTTTTAAAATAATATTAAATTTAATCAATATAATAATTAAATATTTTGTTTTAAAAATTGATGTTTAATTAATAATTTTGTATACTGACAGTATGATAGAATATTGAAACAGTTAGATCAAATAACGATGCAATTCAGCTAATTATCTATTTATTAAAATTTGATTAATTTGGTGTTACTTTTAGTCTCCATGTTCTGCAAATAAATGTGCATGTTTAGATACTAGTTTAATAGACACTACTAACCATGGTTTGTCTTTTGCTCGTGTGTGTAGACACATGATAAAAAAAAGTTTAAAATAGAACATTTTACTCAAAAGGCTAGTATTTATTATATTCAAAATACATAACTCACTTTTAGTTTTTTTGAAATACTTTAAAGCCTTTAATGTGCTTAATACTTACAACACGTTGGACTAAACTTTTCTACAACCATTCTAGTAAAGGACAATAGAAAAAATACAATAAATATATACGACAAAATCAATTTATGTACTAAAAGACATCAATTTTCAGAAACTAATATAATGTTTTTGTAAGTTAGTTTGTATATAAGTTAATTTTAATTTATAAAAAATATTATCTTTTAAAAATACTTCTAGAGACAATCGTAGTTATGTTAGAACACAATTTAGAATAAAAGGGAAGAAATATATGTTTTGTTATATTATGGTAAAATCTAATTAATGCCACACTGCCAATATAATCTTCAATACACTCCTAACGTCTTTTACGTAAAAAAAAATTATTTTTTCTATTTCTGAGCCAATTCCTTAAAAAATATTATACTTTTATTTCTTAACCAAAATACTAATATTAAAAACACAAAATTCATTCAATGTTTTCTTAATTAATTTAAAATATTTAATATAGTAGTACTTCCATGTCAAATGTTATAGAGACAATAGAATTTTTGTTGATTAATAACTATAGTTAAATGTGAACATAATTTTGGGTCCCAGATAATGATTTAAATGAAAGTAAACAAAAAAATGTTACTTTTTCCTTTGGGCCTAACTATGATATGCAAATACCTAATAATCATTCAAAGTCACATTAGCATAGCCGCATCATCATGTAACTTTGCATTGAAAATCTTAATTAATATTAACAATATGCCTAAAGAAATTAGTGATAAATTAATTAAGTGCGTTAAATGATTAGTGTGACTTTTGAATGTAGAATTATGAGTGAGAATCTAAAATTTAAAAATGTGATGGGGTGAGACAGCATGAAAACTTTATGTCTAATTGAAGTAGAAGAAACAAACAAATGATGATTAATCAAGTCTGATTAAGTGGAAGACAGAAGAAACACAAGATGCAAATTGAAAAGCCAACACATGAAAAAGGAACACAAGTAACTTTTCCTAGATACATATTCTCATCTCTCATTTTTTTTTTCTTACTAAAAACTCACCTTTTTCAACCCCCAATTCACTCCAAAAAGGTTTCCATGACATCCGGGTACATACCTCCTTCTGAATTCCTATACTGCACACCTTGTTGTTGATGGTGATCCATTGAAGTGGATGAAGATGATGAGGCTACTCTTGCAGGTAGAGTGAAGCTCCTCTTGAACTTGTCCATTTTCCTTGCATCATCTTGGTTGTTATCCAAGCTCAAGAACTCATTTGGGTTGGTTGCACTAGCATTTTGCATGTTGGAGGCATCTGAATTGGGATTTTGACTGAGAGGGTGATGCTGAGTTTGATCACCTGGTTTGCTTCCCAAGGTATCAGGATTGAACAAAAGCTTGGCATCATCCGTTCTTCCGGTGAGAGCATTGAAGAAAGACAAGCCATTGGGCCATTTTATGTCGTTTTCATGTTCCCCAATCATGTCCTCCACTCTTGCACTCTCAGATGATGCATGAGGAATGAGAAACATGTTTGCCTCATCTTTAGGGAACCCAAGTCTAGCTGTGTGTTGTTGGAAATTGGGTGAGGATAACATGGAGGTGGCAGAAGAAAGTGGCCTCTGACCCCAGTTGAAGAGTGGAGGTGGCCTAATTGGAATGGTAGATGGTTTTGAGGGAAGAGAAGTAGAAGAGGAAGTGTTCCTTGTTGAAGAGAAGAGTTGGGAGAGGTAGAAACCAGATTGGTAGCCAAGGGACTCAAAAGTGTGTCTCATTCTAAGCACAAAATGAAGGTCTTCAGGAATCTGAAAAGAGAACCAAAAATATCAAACATTTGATATTTTTTACCAATTCAAAATAATTAACCAAACCAATTTAAACTGTATATAGAACTAGTGAAGGTAATTTTTAAATTTAAAAAAGCAAATGAGTAAACATAAAATGAGTGAAAACAAATTTTGGGGAAGAAAAAGTGATACTAATTAACTCACAATCTTGCAAGAACCAAGTTGGAGAAGTCCATGCCCAGCTTGAATTACAGCTATGGTCTGGTCATGTAACAAAAGTAAATAAAACTGGGTTGAAAAATCTAAAACAAAATCTGTTGAGTTGAGACCAATAATAACAACAAAAGCCAAAGAAAACCAACAATGATTCTGTTCTGACCTGAATGCCTGACTCAAACTGGTCTGTCCACTCAGGAGGAAGCTGCAGTTAATGGCATCAAAAAAGGAGGTTGAGTCAATCAATCATCAAACAAACAGTTCCACATAATAACCACCAGAAAAAACAAAACATCCAACTACTTGAAATGCAAACATTATTGTCCAAATCTACATCTATGTTCGAAATAAACAAAAAGTAAATAAAAAAAATCAGAGGGAAGTTGAGAATATGCATACATACAGCATCAAAGGAGCTCTGCCAATAGTTGGAGATATTCGGTTCACATTCTGTGGGCTCTTTAAAGACCCACTTGTGGCACTTATCAGATGCAACTTTCCCCATCAACCTGTTCCAAAATCCGAATACACCCAATCAGAGCAAAGTTCAGAGGAGGGAAAGAAACCATGCTTGTGCATAAGTAACTCCCTACTCCCCCCACATATGCTATTGGATACTGAACAAGATTTCAGAGAGAGAAAGTGATAGAGTAAGAAATAAAGAGAAGAAAAACCACAACATAACAAACACCTACCCAGTACCCACCCTTCTCCATAATTATACAACTGAATGGACATTTTGCTGAAGGCCTTTCTCACAGGATCCTCTCCATCAATACTTCCTCGGCAGAAACCATCTTCCCACATCAACATCCTTCAAAACACAACCACCAACACAAACAAATACCAAACCTTAAAAAAACAGCTTCCAAAACCAAGTTAATGTTGCAACATGAAGATAGAGAGAGAGAGAAAGAGGAATATGCTTAGTATGCTTACAAGCTACCGTTGTCATCTCCAACCTTGCAGCCATTACCACCTCGAACTCTCCTGCAAGAAATGGAGAAGACCCAGTTGAGGATGGAAGTTAGAGAGAGAATGAAAAAAATGTGAGAAGCATGGCATGGCATGGCATACGGGCGAGGACGAATGGTCCAGAAGACAGAGTAAGTCCAGTCTGAGTTGAGACACACCCTTTTGAGGGCCTCATGAAGGGCCATCATCCCAACAGCTTCTTTGCTCCTATCTGATGCTCCTGAGCCCACCATCTCTCTCTCTCTCTCTCTCTCTCTCTCTCACTATATCTATCTCTATATCTCTCACTGTGCACTTTTTTCCTTTCACTTCACAATTACACACACAACACACTTTCTTCTCTTCTTCTAAAACTGTTTTTGATCTGAGCAAGTCTACAATGCTTTGCTTAACAAGCACAGAGAAACCTTCTTCATCTCTCTCTCTCTCTCTCTTTTCTCTCTGGAGTTGCGACGATGTTTGTTTGTTTGTGTGTATATTTATTTGGCTAAGGTAAGGCCTAAGGGCTCTTTATCTTACTCACTTGGCTTTTTGTTTGAACCTAAGGAGCTGAGCTTGGTTTCTTACTTTCACATAAAGCAGTAAAAGAAGACTGAGATGCTTTTTTCTTTTCTAATTATCATATTTTTCTTCTTTACACAAGTAAATACAATTGATCTATTTAATTAAATATCATCAAAAAAATTAAGTCTGAGATATATACAATTAAGGATTAAATTGGTTTTTTATTTATTTTATTCTTTGGAATGCTACGTTTTTAACTGTGGGGACAGCTTTTATCTTCTTTCTGTCTTTTTTTACAAGCACCACAACGAAAAGGAAACTAAAAAACAAAAAAGGAGATCAGAAACAGACACCCTATTTTTTCTTAAATACTCCTTTAATATCAATGATATTACTATTTTATCTTAAAATATATAATAGCTTTAAAAAATATTAATTATTATTTTTGTTTGGATTATAGAAGAGTAAAAAATAAAATTAAAGATGAGAAAGAGAGTGGAAAATCAATTTCTTTAGATTAAGGAAGGACTATATGTGGAAAATAAATGTGAAAACTTTGAAGTTGGTTTGACGGATGGAATAGAATAACTTTTTTATATATTTAAAAAAATTATAAAATAATTTTTTAAAAATAGTTTGATATAAAATATATATTTTAAAATAAGTTGATATAAAAATAACTTTTAAAATATAAACCAGAATTCAAATCAATTTCAAATTAAAATAGAAAATAATTATCAAATCTTAATAAATAAATAAATTACATTTTTAAATAATATGAATGATATATTAAAATAGGTATCATTCAAAAGAGTCATGAAAGTCCTTAATTTGCTTTTCCATCTCGTCAATGCGGTCATGAACCTTATTGAAATCTGTGTCGATGTTGTCGAAACGTTTATTCATGTTAAGGGTCATAGTCTAGAGGGATTCCTACAACGCTCGAAATCCACTCAAATTTTATGGTGACATTGTAGAGTGATCCTGCATTGTGACCTAAGGCACAATGCCATCAACATGTTCTTCTAGAATGGATGGGCCAATGTCATCTTCATCTTCTCCGTCATCCTCCTGGTCATTCCTATCATGCTACCACACACCATGAACCAGATGGATATTTAACTTTTTCATTGATTTTTTTCCAAAAAAGTGGCACCATCCAAGATTCATACATGATTCCAAGGATAAATTGATTTCACATGCTATTATAAATTGTGAGATCAGCATGACATATGGCAGAGACATGTTGTTGTCCCTACATTTGACCATGTGTTGCATTATGTAATGTGGCCTGTTAATCGATATATTATTCTTTATTGCCCATAGCATGAAAATATCTTTGTGTTGCAATTGAGAATAATTACTGTGTCAAGGACACAAAATGTGAACAAACATGTAGTTAAGTAGTTTGTCACTCACTGACAGAACACCAACATTTATGAGAATATGAGCCTCCATCCTTGGCCTCAACATGCCTACTAATGTCGTAGCTAAGGTGCCCAAGAGGGGTTGCACCATTCAATTGAAATCTTTGATAATTCAATTTAACCAACAAGAACCAATCTGGAGGTTGTATAATAATCCTTTTGCAATTGACCTTCGAACAGAGGATACCATCATTTGTAATCCTAAGATTTGCATAAAAAAATTTGATCATAATGTCAAAGCATGAATATCTCAGCATTAAAAATTGTTTCAATCGTTGACGTTCCAAATGATTTTGGAACTTAAGCCCTGCTTCTTCAAAGAATCCAAAATGCATGACCTTAGGGGGCACCATTGATCATGAGCAAAGTCCGTCCCAAACTCCAGCATCTAGTCTCGATTAGAAAAATGTTGGGAATGATTAAGGACATCCTTAATACCGGGAGTAGGTGCATCAGGAACTAAATCATTAGTAGGGGGTTTTCCCTTACCTTGTCGGCGACTACATTGTCTCTTCATAGATGAAGACGTCATATTTACAAAACTCAGATAATATTCATAGTTGCACTCGATGAAGATTTGCATAAAATTTTATGATAACAACCAAAACAAGCATATAGCATAAAATAGATAAAAAAAAATAATAGCATGAAATACTTGATTACTCATATTGGTTGAAACAGACTTGAATTAAAGCATATTTAAATAAAAATTTGTGTCATAAATAAGATTACAAATAAAAAAGAAAAACACATGCATAATAAAAGACAACCAAATTTTTATATAGTTTAGGGATTTGTAGTCATTATCTTCAAGATCTTTCTCATTCGTCACTCGAGAGGCAGGCCCAAGAGTTACCTCATCCCAAGAGTTACCACACATGAAGTCGTAACAGTTATCCAACTGATCTTCATCCTGTATGTTCATCTCCACTAACATTTCCCATATATCAAATTCAGAGTACTGGAAAGTCGATGTGCGCGTGTGTTCACGAAATATGGAATTTCATTATTCTTCTGCAACAACATGGCGTTTGTTATATTGCAGATTTTATTTTGTAGCATTAGCCACTCGCTATGATGACAAAGCGACAACCTCACATGAAATGGGTTGTCGCTCAACAATATGACATAACTTATCTGACTAATCGCTACCCTTCCCAAGGGTATCAATTAATCCTTCAAACCTTGTATTAAGCATTTCCAATTTGATGTCAATGACGTCCACCATGGAGGCTTTTCTTTTTGATCCACTGGAAGAAGTACCACTTGATGGCTAGGATGACTGAGGTGACACCAATGGGGGTGTCAGATCAGGGTCAGGGTTGTATGAATCGACATTAGGGTCAACTAAGCGAGGAGTTTCACATTGGGTCGCATCAATATATGACTCCTTCAAGAAGTACTTCATATTGTGATCTTTAAGATCTACACTAAAATGATGAGACTGAGTTCAAGTTGATGACCGTAGTGTTGTTCTCCCACTGTGGTTGATAGCATGATCAAGCCCCCATAAATCTTCCATCAAGTTGTAGTGCCTGATGGGATTAACGCGCCACTTTGCGACTGCGAGTTTTTCTTGTTTATTAATGAAAAAATACATTGATATTCATAATTATTGGTTAATGTATACGATAAGTCAACATCAGGTTGAATACGTTACCTTTATCAACACATCCCACACTTGATCCTCAGACTCAAAAAATTTTGAGGTTTGATTCCAAGTGAAACCGCTCAGTCCACTAAATAGATCATGGATCTCACGCCATTTGTCCTTAAGGCTTTTCTACTTGTTCTTCACATGATTTTTTGTAATCCCTACCAATCCACTTTGATTTATGGATTTAACGATGTTTGTGTAACGTTTGGTCGTCCAACTACTGTCAATGCGGTTACCTATAGATGCCTCATCGATCATGGCATTAAGCGGTTGGAAATCCATGATGATAGTCCATTTCTTGTGTTCACAAGTACCTGCAGATGACTCCGGAGCAATATCCTTCCTGCGATTCATGATAAAACCTAATAAAAAAGATTAAACTTTTGCAATAAAATAAATAGTTTCATACATAAATATTAATAAAGGTGGAATGTGAACATTAAACCATGAAATTGTTCTTAAAACAATATAAGTTCATGGATGTTACATAAAATTAATTATTACAATAACCTGTCCACATTTCATTTGCTATAATATCTCTAATTTGTGACCTGAGCCTGTAGTCATCCTCACGAGTTTGCAAGTATGACACATCTATATGTCCTTGCATCAAGTCACGATCAAGTTCTTCCAACAAAGACTCATAACTATCCACCTCTATGGAGAAAGTTATGAAGAATACAACATGCTAAAACAATATCGGTCATAGTGTCCACAGTAATGAGGCTTTGTTCCATTAGCGATAATTGGGAATCATTTTTTGGGGAAACCAAATGTTCTTTCGATAACATTTCTAAGTGAGGACACTACTCATGCAAAGGATTGTCATTGTTACTACTTGCGTCCGCACGTTTATTTGCTCTTGTATTTGTGAAATTAGTGTGAAATCGACACCAACAACATCGGGTTTCATGTTATTTGTGTTAGACATCTCCACATTGTCGAAATACATAGATTAATGGTTATCATTATCCAAAAACACGAAACTTTAACAATCATATAAGTTTAACTATTAGGTCTAAAGAACCACATTTAAAAAAAAAATAATAGTACTTAAAATAAAAAATTAAATTATATAATTAATTTTAAGATCTTAGCGTAAAATTATTGTGGAATTTAAATTGTTCCTTCTTCACTTCTAAGTTTTAATTTTGATTTTTTTTTTTACTTCATTCTTTTAAAAAAATTATATATTATATGTAAAGTAGTATTTTTATACTTATAATTAATTTATAAATTCAAAATAATATTCTTTATACATATAATTACTTTTTAAATTCAAAAAAATATTTATAAATTTTTTACTTCATTTTTAAAAAAATTAAATATTGCAAAGTAGTTTTTTCAAATATTTAAATATTCTTTATACTTATAATTATTTTATAAATTCAAAATAATATTTATAAAGTTTTTACTTTATTTTTTAAAAACAAAAACTCAATATTATATGTAAAGTAGTAGACTTTTCCAAATATTAAAACATACAAGTAATATTTTTAAATCTTTAAATATTCTTTATACTTATAATTATTTCTTAAATTCAAAATAATGTTTATAAATATTTTTTACTTGATTTTTTAACAAAGATAAATACTGTAAAGTAATTTTTTCAAGTATTTAAATATTCTTTATGCTTGTAATTATTTCTTAAATTAAAAATAATATTTATAATTTTTTTACTTGATTTTTAAAAACTAACTAAATATTGTAAAGTAGTATTTTCAAATACTTAAATATTCTTTATATTTTTAATTATTTTATAAATTCAAAATAATATTTATAAAATTTTTTACTTTATTTTACAAAAAAAAATCAATATATTATATGTAAAGTAGGCCTTTCCAAATATTGAGATGAATAAGTAGTATTTTTAAATCTTTAAATATTCTTTGTCATCACATGAAAAAAATATTATTAAAATATAAAAAAAATATGGGGGACTAGACCAAAATCCATATGTTAACAAAAACGATACATAGGTAGACTATACCTATTTATAAAGAATTCTAAGAACAAACTAGATGGAAGCCTATTATACAAATGAAATGATTCTCTATGAATAAATCATAAGTTAGCCAACTTATCAGCACACGCATTCCTTTACGAAAAATATAAGTAATCCTAAACCTATTTTCCCACAATAATTAAGACAAGTATTCCGTCGATTACGAAGCAACCACAGAACATTAGTCCTAACACTAAACACAACACAAACTAAGGCAGAATCACATTCAAGTCATACATTAGTAACCTCCATCTTTTGAGTTTCCTTCATAACATGTATAACTCCATAAAACTAAACAACAATAGCAGTTTGAACTTCAAGAAACATAAAGAAAGCACCACTAAACTCCCACATACTCCCACGGAAAATACCTCCACAAGTAGCAATACTAAGATATCCCCCGCAGCCCCATCAATGTTAATTTTAACACAACCTGGTAAAGGGAACTCCCATCTAACAGGAAGAGGACAAAGAACTTTACCAGTACGAGTATTAATACCAAAAACTTAATCACATTGAAACCATGGTTATAAAGCTAGGAGGGCAAGACCGTGACACATGCATGGGTTTAACACCAAACGAGGCCGAGATGATAGCAAAAGTCCTAGTTGAAAATGTTGATTTATTTGTGTGGATTGCTGCATATATGTCTGGCATGAACCAAGTTGTCGTCTTGCACAAGCTCGCAATCCACCAAGAAGTGAGACCCATAGCCCAAAAGAAAAGAAAAGAAAATTGGGGGACGAGAAGAGAAAAGTAGCAAACGAAGAGGCCGAGAAGTTGCTGAAAGTTGGGTTCATATCAAAAGCAAAATACACAATAATGGCTCGCAAACATAGTCATTGTAAAGAAATCAAGCGATAAATGACAGATGTGTACTGACTATACCAACCTCCACAAAGCATGTCCCAAAGATACTTACCCACTACCAAGAATAGATTGGCTGGTTAACAGGGTAGCTAGGCACAAAATTCTAAGTTTCCTCGATGCCTACTCGAGCTAAAACCTTATATGAAAGGATAAAGAAAATAATGCATTCATGAGAGACAGGGCCAACTATTTTTACGAGGTTATGCTTTGTTGCCTAAAGAACACATGTGCCACATATAAGAGATTGATGGTTGTTCTCGTCGGTTGACTTGGTTGCCGGTTGACTCGAACGACAGTCTCTGGCCCGCCTGTCTCCACCTGAGAATCGAACTTCTTCGGGTTGAAGAACTTCTCACCTGCAAAGTCAAATGGCGCCTTGGCGGCCATTTGCACTTCGACGCTCAAGTCAGTACTGCGGCAAAGAAACAGTAAGTGAATAAAGTAGTTTCAGTCTTAGAAATGGTGTACCTTGCTAGGGTTCTTACCACCCTTTATATAGGTTGTAACTAGGGTTACTTCTATTCGGTTACCCATATCTAGGGTTCCTGGGAGAACGTCCTTGCGCCGCTATTACACAATCCTAGCATAATCTGACACATAAGACTTACCTTTATTGGAGTGCAATGACTAACAGTATGGCCGCCAAGGTACCAACTCATGCACCAATGTTGTGGGGCCACATGTTCTATGGGTGCCCTAAGTATACACGTGCCATGCATGCAGTCTTTCCCTGGAAACCCTAACCCTAACAAGCCTTAGCGCCTCCAAGGAACACTTGCTTGTGTCGTACCCGAATGTACCATACACCGCATGCATGATCTTCTCGTGACTTAGGTCTTCTTTTATATCTAGGTGTTTAATTGGTATCTGATATGATTTTTGGGGCCCACCTTACGTGGTCCACCCTTACTATTAGACACCGATGTCCGATGTCTGATGTCTTTCTCTGACACCAATGTCTGAGGACTTTCTCTGGCGTCGATGACCGAGGACTGGTCGGTACAATGGTTATAGTCTTTGAGGGACTAATTGGCCTAAACGTCGAAGTATATGTAGACAACATTGTGGTAAAGTCTGAGTCATGCCAAAAACATGTCAAAAACCTAAATAAAGTACTCAATGCTCTTAGAAAGTACAACCCCAGACTTAACCCATAAAAGTGCATATTCAACATGGAAGGAAGAAAGTTCATAGGTTTCACATTAATGTGCATAAGAATCGAGACTAACCCAAATAAGTGTCAAGCAATGGTGAAGATGGAATCTTAATAATGTGAAAAAGTGTAGAGACTCGTTGGCAGGCTCACATCCCTATCTCATTTCCTGCCTAGGTTGGCCGAGAGGATAAAACCAATCATCCACCTCATTAAAAAGAAATCAAGGTTTCGTTAGAATCCTCAATGTGAATAAAGCTTTTGCAAGATCAAAGCACTCATAACATCCCTTCCAATAATCCAAAAACTATCAACCGAGCATCCCATCATTGTGTACCTCGCAGTGTCTGTCGAGGTCGTCAACATCACCCTATTAGAAGAAATAAAAGGGAGTATAGACCTATATATTTTATTAGCCGAACCATACAAGGGGCTGAGATAAGGTATTAAATGATTGAGAAGGTATCTCTAGCTATGATCATGGCAGTGAAGCGATTAAGACCTATTTCCAAAACCACCAGGTAATCGTGAGAATTGATTACCTATTAAGTAAGGTTTTGACCAAGTCGGACTTCGCGTGAACAATGATCAGTTGCTCTACGTGAGTTGATATGTCCATCAAGTCTCAATGCTTGGCTGACTTTGTAACATAACTCTTTGCCGAGATAAAGGAGAATGACGACACCTGGACTTTATATGTGGATGACTCATCCAACATTGGGGGAAGTGGTGCTCGAACAATTGTTATGCTTCAATTTCAAAACTTTTAACAATCAGGCCAAGTATGAAGCCATGATAGTCGGGTTACGCCTTGCCCAAGGTATCGACATAAAAAAGTTAGTATGCAAAATTGATCCACAACTGACAGTGGGGAAATTTATCGAGGAGTTCCAAGTGAAGGATCCAATGCTCCTACATTACTACCACAAGGTTACCAATCTCCTGGTCGAATTCCAAATAACAAAAGTGGAAATCATCAAGATAGAACGTAATGCTCGCGCCGACCTACTATCCAAAATGGACTAGTACCAAAAGGAAAAGTTAACATGAGGGCATATGCAGAATCCACTCAGGGAGAAGGACAATGGAAGCCTGAATCTTGAGAACCGGCTATTATTGGTCGACACTTTAAAGTGATTGTGTCAATTATGTGAAGAAAAAGCTTAAAGTGTTAGGAGTATGGAAACCAAATGCACGACTGGTGACTTTTTACGGCAAGTGCACTGCATTTGTCAAAAGTAATAATTGTCCCTAAGAATGGATATCGATCCTACAAGGAATAGTGAATTATCGAGTACAATATTTGCTAAATATAACAACAGAAAAATAAAAAGAAAGTTTAGAAGTGATTGTGTTGGCACTGATGAATAGGAAAACAAACAAAGAATTAGTTGCTTCAATTGGAAAAATAGGGATTAGGTTTCATCTTTCTCACTCCTATGTATTTTGATTAGCATGTCAATATTAAGTTCTTTGATTGAAATTGATGCCCGTATAAAAATCATTTATATCGGTTCCTCGCATATAAAATTCTTAAGAATGTTCCCTAACTATCAATCCCTCGCATAATTATAAGAACAACTTAGAACGAAGCTCAGACGTTAATGGCAATTAACATTTCAAGTCTATCCTTAGCACCCAAATATGTTAAGTATTGATGTTTAGGTCTAAACCCTAAAAATATCTCTCGGTCAGATTTCAGATTCTCAATTTGTCACGGAAAGTTAAAAGTAAAACAACAATACCAATAATCAATCAAGAACTGAATATTAATATATAAGATATCACCTCAATACATAAGAGTTTGAGTAGATTACTCCCAATCCCAAAGGGTAGAATTAGCCACG
>Ga0123342_1002359_pt1 | contig 31387 bp, 20 predicted proteins | sample Turbeawhitnodule_FD_89960 | JGI IMG/M metagenome (GOLD analysis project Ga0123342, IMG submission 89960) | Root nodule microbial communities of legume samples collected from Mexico - Turtle bean Mexico white nodule | ecosystem: Host-associated > Plants > Roots > Nodule | place: Mexico: Nepantla... | reverse complement strand
CTTATTAATGTTTTTCAAATGAGGATTACAACTCATTTATGAATAAGAATAGAGATAGATTGAATTAAAATTGGTAATCCTTTCATGAGTTTTATTAAAATAAATAAATTAAACTATTATAAAGTTGAATTAATATAAAATTAAATTAATATGAGATAAATTAAAATATTATAAAATTGAATTAATACGAGAGAACATAATTGAATATAAAGTGACTTATGTATTTGTTCTATAATTATTTCTTCCATGTTTTGTGCAATATTTTTCTCATATCTTCTTATACTAAAATCATTTAATGAACTTTGCAGGTCTTTCATTCTCAAAGATACCAATGGAGAAGGGTGGAATGGTTGATTCATCTCAGTGTTTTACCGATAAAGATTGTGTTCCCTTCGTTCCATTCATGAAATGTGGAGCGGGTGTTTTTTGCAGAGATGGTGCTTGTGCTTGTAAACAAACAAGTATGTAATATCAAAATATGAAGTCAGATATTCATCTTAATGCTTTTCAAAGGAGAATTACAACTCATTTATGAATAAGAATATAGATAGATTGAATTAAAATTAGTAATCCTTTCATGAGTTCTATTAAAATAAATAAATCAAACTATTGTAAAATTGAATTAATATGAGAGAACATAACTGAATATATACTGGGTTATGTATTTGTTTTATAATCATTTCTTCCATGTTTTATGTAATATTTTTCTCACATCTTCTTATAATAAAATTATTTAATGAGTTTTGTAGGTCTTTCATTCTCAAAGATGCCAATGGAGAAGGGTGGAATGGTAGATTCATCTCAATGTTTTACCGATAAAGATTGTGCTCCCTTCGTTCCATTTATGAAATGTGGTGGAACCGGTGCTTTTTGTAGAGATGGTGCTTGTGTTTGTAAATAAGCAAACATGTAATATCAAAAGATGAAGTGAGATATTCATCTTTGAATATCAAAAGATGAAGGAGGATTACAAATCATCTATGAATAAAAATAGAGATAGATTGAATTACAATTAGTAATCCTTTCATAAGTTTTATTAATAAATAAATAAATAAAACTATTATAAAATTGAATTAATATGAGATAAACTAAACTATTATAAGATTGAATTAAATTATTTAATAATTTAAATAAATTGAGTTTAATTATATAATTATTTTAGTGAATTGAATTTAGTTTAATAGCATATACATTATTATCAATGAATATTTTATTTTCAAATATACTTTTACATCTCACGTGTTATAGTTCAGTTGAATTTAAACAAACTTATTTAAGAGTGATTTAATTTTTTAAAAATTAAATTACTATAATAATTCAATATATTTTTTTAAATGATTATAATGTTTTATACAATTTAAAGAAGTTTTATATCAATTTAGTCAAATATTTTTTTAATGGTTGTATATATGAATTTTCATGGATAAAAATATATAGAGAACATTAAAGTACACTAAAGAAATATATTCAATGTTTTAAGAATAGTGATCAAATAACTTATATTTTTTTTATTGCACCTTAGGATAAAAAAACAGAAAATCAAATGGTACATTTAAATGCATAACCTAAGTTAATCAAGGAAACTAACTTTTACATTCACAATATTGTGTGCACAAACCCTGAAGTTTTTAACACACTCACTTTTACTTTTTGACACTTAACAAAACCATCTACACCACCAAAAAATATAAAATAATACTAGTCTTTCTGGATTAAAACTCATAAAAAAAACTTCAATATTAATCGGTTAGGAAATAAATAAAAAACTAATTTTTGATTAATCAGTTTAAAAATAAAAAATTAATTTAAAAAGTGCAATTTAACAATACATTTGAAATTGTATAACTTTCTACATTTAAATTATACAATCCAAAATACTAAACAATATTAAAAATAAATAATTTTAAATAATATAATTTAAAACACAATATCCAAATTTTTATATCACCCATTCCAGAGTCTTCCCAATAAAACCCCATAAAAAAACATTTTTCAGATTTTTCATGCTCCCATTAGAGATTACAATGGAGGTGCAACAAAAACTACGAGAGTGCAAGAAGAAAGAACCATTGTGTTTTCACGGGGCAGTTATTTCTTGCATCTTCATACATTCTTGTGGCACGCTTATATTAAATATGAAAGTACTTTTTTGTCCTTCAGTAAAAAAAATAAATTAACATTTAAAATTTCACATACCTTTTTCACTTTTTTTTTCTTCCATTTTATGTCACTCACTCCCAGTGACCTCCACTCTTTTTTTAGATTAGTTAGTCACTTAGTTTTTTTGGCTTTTAAAAATATTTCAGATTACATTTAGAAGATATTTTTTAATCAGACGTGTTTTCAGATTTTCAGAATCCAAAATCAATTTAAAAATTATATATATATTTAGATTATATAATCTAAAAACTAATTCCAAATAAAAAATAACTTTTAAATTATATAATCCAAAATCTAATTATAGAAGGTAATCATGAACTGAAAAAAAAAATAAATCCAAAATATAAATTACACTTTATGGGAATAAGCCAAGTCACTTTTAAGCTGCACCCTATCACTTTTTTAAATTTCCAAAATTACCCTTATTTTGTATTTAAAAATCCAAAATAATAAATAAAATTCAAAACTGAATAAATAAATTCCAGATAAAAAAGTCCAAAACAAAAAATTGAAAATACATTCTGGATAAAAGTTTCTGGAATTAAAAAATGTGTTCTAGAAATTTAAATCCAGAATATTTCTGTAAAAAGAGTTCTGGAAGTAATTTTTATCCACACCCTCTTTTTTTATCTAAGGTTATTTTCGTCATTTTTGGGGTTATTTTTGTCATTTTCAATAGCAAATTGGGTGTATGTAGAATTGATATGGTGCAAGAAGAATTGGCCTAAAGAAAGAAAAAGGCCCATTAAAGTTTTGGATCATTTAAACCATTACCAACGATCCGGTCCATGAAAGTTTTGGATCATCACGAACGATCTGGCCCATTTCATAGCTATCCCTGTTCATACAAAACCTCTAACCAAACACCCTCTCTACTAATAACCCTAATTCGTTCCCTCTCTCTCTTCACATAAACCCTACAAATCACACACACAAACCTCATCTTCGCGCCGCACACACACACTCTCACACACTCTCTCTCTCTCTCTCTTCCAAACTCTCTCTTTCTCTCTCTCCCAATCCACAATGGCAGAGCGCGGAGGTGGTGACCGCGGCGGTTTCGGGCGTGGCTTCGGCGGGCGCGGACGTGGCGGAGACAGGGGTCGCGGGCGCCGCCGTGGGCCTCGCCGTGAGGAGGAGGAGAAGTGGGTCCCAGTGACGAAGCTCGGACGTCTGGTGAAAGAGGGCAGAATCCGAAGCTTGGAACAGATCTACCTCCACTCCCTTCCCATCAAGGAGCACCAAATCATCGACACCCTCGTCGGTCCCACCCTCAAGGACGAGGTCATGAAAATCACGCCGGTCCAGAAACAGACCCGTGCCGGTCAGCGAACCCGGTTCAAGGCCTTCGTTGTGGTTGGCGACAGTAACGGCCACGTGGGTCTCGGCGTTAAGTGTAGCAAGGAGGTGGCCACCGCTATTCGTGGCGCCATCATTCTGGCGAAACTTTCCGTTATCCCCGTTAGGAGAGGGTACTGGGGTAACAAGATCGGGAAGCCCCACACCGTTCCGTGCAAGGTTACTGGTAAGTGCGGTTCTGTTACCGTGAGGATGGTTCCCGCACCTCGGGGTTCGGGAATTGTGGCGGCTAGGGTTCCCAAGAAGGTGCTGCAGTTCGCTGGAATCGACGATGTTTTCACCTCCTCCCGAGGATCCACCAAGACACTTGGCAATTTCGTTAAGGTTTGTGTTGTTTTCTCTTGCAAATTAGTCTCTTTTAGGGTTTTGAATTGGAAAAATGTAGGTACTAATTGAGTGACTGCTTTGAATGTGACGAATATAAATGCTTCATGTGCGGTGGTTTATTATGCAATTGTGGAAACTATGAAAATTTGTGATTTATTTTGTCCGATTCTTCTTAAGGATTGTTGATGATTTGTTTGTTTTGATTCGGCTTGTTTGCCTTTTGGATTAAGGGTATTTTTTGAATTAGCTGTTTTCAGGAACACTGATTGTTTTGGTTTTTGGTTGGATGTTTGTTATCTATGTTTGATTTTTTATAAGAATGTTTCGATATAAATGTCCCATGTTCATTATCATCTATTATCACCTAAATCGCAAGATGTCTTTTGAATGTAGTTGGTCAGTAAATCTACCTTTTTCCTTTGCAAGAGGAGTGGTTTCATTGTGTATGAATGTATTTGGACTCATTACCAATGTTGTCTACAATTGGTAGTTTTAAAGCAATAAACATTACTTAACAAATTTCCGAAGTATTGAATATCCATCACTTGTTACCTATGTTTATGAATGTTAGTAACGTTTAGAAACTGATGTGAAAGTGTGAAAGATCTTTTATTATTGAGGGTCTATTGATTTGTTGTATGGAAGTGATAGATGTTATTTTTGCTGCAATTGAGGGCAATGAAATGCATCATGGATCCCATTCTAGAGTTGCAATTTTCATGCATTAATTGTTCTGATGTTTTCTTAGTACTCAAAATGATTGATACCCTGTATTTTGTTTTACAGGCCACATTTGACTGCTTGATGAAAACCTATGGATTCCTGACACCAGAATTCTGGAAGGAGACTCGCTTTACCAAATCCCCATTCCAAGAGTACACAGATCTGTTGGCAAAACCAACAGGGAAGGCCCTTATCTTGGAGGAGGAAAGGGTTGAGGCTTGATTTACCAGTTTTTGATTTTATGCATGTTTTAGGAACTATTACTTATATATGTTGTTGCTTCTTGCTTTACTTTTGGTTTTTGAGGGACGGCATGTTACTCTATGCATTTTGATTATTTCCATGTTTTAATTGACTTCAGTTTTGAGTACACCATAGTTTTCCACCTTTTTAATTGGATTGTTGCAGCTAAATTACAGAATTCAGAAAAAGGGCATTGCCCACCTAGCTTCTCTCAGTAGAAGTGACTTTAAGAATTGCGAGATGCTTGCCAACACTGTTGAATTTCAAATTTGTGGTTTTATTGTGTGGCGAAATTTTTATCTTGATATCAGGTTTGTTCATACTCTGCATCTAACCCACACCTGTGACTGCACTATTCAAATTATAAAACAAAATTTTGGACTTTGAAATTCGATGAATTCAGGAGAACGATTTAAATACATGTGTATTATGTTTTCTTCCAGTAAAATCTTACTTCCTCGATAAAATAGATTTTCACCTATTGCTGTAGTAGTGTTTTTGTAAGCTTGATAAAAAAATCTTTTATATTAAGTGTAGTTTTCTAAATTTATATTCTGAAAAATTTCCTTCTATCAAATTTTGCTTCTAACATGTGTTGCTGTTAATGAGTGTAACGAATTTACTATTTAGAATGATTTGTGATGAATTGTTTTTGTAAGATGTTTTTTGTGTGATATTTGTCAAGTTTCTCTTTGCTTTTTGCTTTATTGATTGTGATAACTTGAGTTTAATTTTCAAGATGTTTTTTTTTTATGTTTTTGGATATATTGATTGTCATAAAACAAATATTTTTTTAAAATTTCTTTCAATATATATTTTTACTTAATTTATTCAGTCGTGTTAGAACATTTGATAATTGATGCTTATACTTTTGAAATACATATAATAAAATTAAAAAGTTATAAATTTTTTGATAAAGTTCGATAAATTAAAAATTTGGTGATAAAAATTCCAAAGTTGATAATATAGTGTAATGTTAAAATTATAAAAATGGAAAAGTTATGTAGTTTATACTATAAAGTATCTTATGTCTGTGTTATTATTCATTGCTAATTTCACAAATGACGGATGTGTAATGTGTTTATAATTTTAAATTTTAATTGATAAAAGTTACATAATTTTAAATTAATGGTCAAATTTTCGGAAACAAAAATGTTAGTGATAAAATATGTAGTTGTCTTCATTTAATTATTAGATTTATTTATTTATTAGTTTCCAGAATAAAATTAGTTTTCAAAAGTCATTATAATTTTAGATGACATCCCACCCAAAGTCAAGCTGACTATTTTAACCCAGACTAAATTCTTAAAGAAAGAATACGATTAAAAAGAGATGTAATTTAATAAAAGAGTAAAAATTTCAAATTCATTTTCTCTAGTAATATTTAAAATTCTCAAATTTATTTAATCAAATTATTATTATAAATTCCTAAATTTTGTATTCCTAAATTTAAATTTTTAATTGAGTTCTTATTAAATATTTTTAGTCTATTAATTTAAAAGATGTATATTTTTCAATTAAGTCGATATCATTTAATTTACGTCGTTTTAAGAAATGTGAAATTTTAATGTTAATGTAAAGAGATATTGTGGTCATTTAAAATGACAAGTATTTTATATTTTTTACATTAAACAGAATATCATTTTATATTAATCATATAATCTCACATTTTTAATACATAAACTTAAAATTTACTGACGACTTAAAATTTAATTAAATCTTAAATAAATTACACAGACTTATTAGCTATAATTCACTTCTACCACAACCAGCTACGGTAGGACAGCTCATTAGGTTACTTTTGCAAAAATTAGTTAGACATAAAGGAAGTCTTTTTTTTATAAAAATAAATAAACAAAATACAAGACCAAGCTGGAATTCAGATGATTGAATGACACGTGGCTACCTATTAGTAATTATGGAACATGTTTCCTAGAACAACCCAATAAAAATGCAAACATAAATATGGGAACAAATTGTACAGAACTCGTAAAGGATCAATTAATAGCAATCACAGTAAATCCCTTCAAACCTCCATCATAATGCTATGTTAGAATCACATAGTATCACATTATTAAGGCCCCATAGACAAATTTCTATTGGAATCAATTTCCATCAATTGCTCAGTGTACAGCAGAAATCTAATCTCGAAATCAAACTCCTTATAAAGAAAGGAAGAATAACCCCAAACCATGCTGTTCTGTTTAAACTGATTCTCTTTCTATGGAACGAACCATTTCTTGTTGATTCATTCACATACTTGTTTCAGTGCTCTGAGATAAACTTCTTCACTGGGTATATATGATCTAAATTGCTGAGATTTGTTTCCTCGCAATTTTCTCATTCACTGCTGACCAAAACAGCAGAAATACACTGCTTTGGTTATTATATTTTGGGAGTTTTCCTTAATCCTGCAAGGACAATAATGCTTCTACAGAAGAGGGATGCAGGAAATATTATTTGCAGATGCTCTTCAAGAAATTGAGTATTTCAAGATAAGTCGCAATGAAGTTCTGAATATAAGAACTAAGGCTGAGAGCATTTGTCACTTAAGCTATCCATTGAGTCACCAATATGTCAGAACGTTCCGCTCGATGTATCGTGCTTCTGTTCCTCCAACATAAGCAAAAGTTCATCCTGGTGTACAATCTTTGCCTTTTTTCCCTTCTCCACGACCAAAACTCCTTCTGATACCCTTTCATCTTCAACTTGGAGCATAGGCATTAAATTTTTATCTGGCGTAGTAGAGTTATATATGTCCGCCGAACTGCATTTCTGAAATGTGAAGTTCGGACTCAAGCAGCTTCGAATGAAAGTGTCTGAGGCTTCTGCATTTACATAGTGAGTTGAAGGAATGCATATGGTTTCATTGTTTGCAGGATCATAACATTGAATCCCAAATTCAGAATGAATTTTTTCTTTAAGGGATGCCATCTTATGCTTCTCTCCATGCACGAGTATAACATGCTTGGGGGCGAGAAAATTTACAAGATCCATTATCCCTTTAGAATCAGTATGAGGACTAAAAGCTAATTGATGCACCTGCCAATTTAAGACGAGTCAAAGTTATACCATAAACTACATGAACTGTCGCAGTTATCTTCAATGCTAATTTGTACAATATAGTCCTCAATTTACAATTTAACTACAGGGCTTTCTTGGTTTTGGATATTCAAGCATTTCAAGACCAGAAAGACATTAAATTAAATTTAAACAGTATTACAATATCATCTTGGCCTTATTTCTATAGCACACTAGTTTTCAAAACAAAATTTCAAGATAATCGGAGGAACAGCAATAGATGACAGCGACACAGACATTAGTTGAAGTGGAATATGAAACTTAAAATCAGTTTATAACTAGTGTACTGATATCAACTCAAGCAGGAGAGAACAGAATTTGTTTATACCCAACAAAAAAATGAAAAATAAAAAATGGTTTCAGTTGTAAATATTAATATGAAAAAAGTCATGTCAGAAGCATACTCATCACCTCAAACACTAAACTCAGGAAGTTAGACTAATGTACTCTGTGAAGGTCCAGATGTTTATTTTCCAAATATTAATATACTAATCATGTTATTTTCATCACTGTGCAGATTTATCAACTTGTACATGCTGCTAACGCTGTTCCTACCCATGCCATGTGGAGCATCTATAAACTGAAGTTCATAAAAATACCTAATTTTTAGATATATCTCCCCATAATTGGGTAGGGATTAATATTTACCTGGCATCGCACATCTATTCTTGTATTAGCATCCAGATCAACTTTTCCCCGCTTATCTGACATTAATTTATGACCTATCGTTCCAGCCACACAATACCTACAAGAGTACAAAGTAACGGACAGGCAGAATTCAACTGGTTTGCGAGTATATGAAAATGGAATACATTTTTTCTGGTATACATTCATACATATTTTTTCTTTAAAAGAAAAAGAATACTGTGGAAGAGACAGTAAAATGAATGGCAAAGGAAAGTCTCTCCATACACACAATACATGTCGTGACATGGTGTAGAATGCAGAATGACAGGCCATGAAATAAATAAATATACATGAGAAAAAACAAAAATTCGTGGTTACTTCTAAAAGCAACCACCAACTTCTGTTTAAGACAGATGTTTGGGTTGCCACCATCCAATCCAACATTAATAACATTGCACACCAGTAGAACTGGAGTTTGTGGATTTATATTTTGTTAGACCTGTAAGTCATGACTGCAAACGAGGGGAAAATAACTGAATTGTTATGTGGCAATAAGAAAGTGGGGAGGATCACGCAGGAATCATACTATTGGCCAAAAGGTAAAGGGAGAAAATATAGGTAAACGTGTTTGGGTGGTATTTGGGTGGAGGATGGCTCTTCTCATCATCTAGGCGCCTGTTTTCTGTTGTTTGCTTTTGCTTACATTGTGGCTATTCTATATTTGTAAGGAGATTATCTCAATCTAAATTCATTTGCTCTTTCTCTTGGATTCTCTTATTCCATTATATACAGATATTCTCCTCCGATCAGTGATAAATATTTGTACCAGTTTAGCTATTTCCCTAATATGACACCTTGTTTCCCATCAAATTCTCACTAATCTCTACCTTGTGCTCCTTTGCCTCATCCACGATCTATCACTGTTTTTCTTATTTTTCCTTCTTTTTTTTACTTGTTTAATTAATTTACCAAAGCCCTTTTCTTTCCACAAAATCTGTAGTTTTGTTTTCTTTTAATTTTCTTCACTTAAATACAAGCTTCAGTATAGAAATTAAAATCCATATTTTGGTTAATTTATCAAAATGGAGTTAGAATTTTGAAAAGTCTCTAAACATTGATCTGAGGAGTTCTCCCCAAATTCTGAAACCTCAACCTAGGCTTGCCCCTTCAAGCATTATAATATATGCTAGTTCATTAGCCATCCAATAATAAATGGTGATCCTATCCTTCCAATTTTTTTTTTATTTTTTGGGTGAAATGGTTGGATTTATGCATGGATGGGTTGAATAGCTAGTGGGTAAATGAATGTAATTGCCACCTGTAAAATAAATAATATAATGGAAAATCGTTAACCTAAAGTTTATAACTTTTATCCAAACCAATCATGTGAAATCATTCCTATGCTTTTGAAAAGGCAATCTCACTCATACACATCCAAAACAATCATTTGCAATTTCAATTTTTAAACTTCTTTCCATCCCTAAAATGTGAACCAGTCATTTCCTAAAGTGACAAGTGATCACCAATGTTATGTACCAGATTTATTAAGTTTTAGTCAACCGTGATATTCATCATTAAAGGGAAATATTAAAATAGTTTCACGTCTACATGCTAATTTTAGGAAACATTTATCTGCATTTTGCTCATAATGCTATCAAATGGCTAACATAAGAGGAAGTAAAGAAAAAGAAGAAATAGGAGGCTACCCAGGCAAAGTGACAAGGTTATTTTCTGACACTGCCCAGTGCTTAAAAACTTCAAGTGAAAATCCACCGCTTATCATCCCGGGAGTGGCGAAAAGAACACAAGGACCAGGAGCATTTATCATAGACTTTTCAAATTTTTGAACTGTAACATCCAAACCAGATGAATGAGATATAGAACTTATCAGATGATACACATAATTGCAACAAAAGATCTAATCTTAATTTCTTAAGTTTTCACACGGAAGTTTCAATATGGATGAATTTGAATAAGTTCGTTTAAAATTAGAATTAATAGTATGCTATATTAGCAAAATTTCATATATTTCCACATGATACTCCATTTGAACTTCTACTTTTATTACTCCAGAGTATAGACTTTTACCGACTGACCTTGAAACTTCAATACAAGTTTCATTAGATATTAAAGATCAATGCCTAGCATAACAATGACACAATTTTCTCAATATTCTTCGTCTTGCCAATCAAAGTTTGAGGACACACCATAGTTATTTCATATATAGTAAAACAATGAAAAGAAAATTTGTTAACAAAAATAGACCGATTTCCTTGTTGATTTAATTTTTTTTTCAACAAATTCAAATTTGTCATTACTAGATATGAAAAGAAAATATTTAAAAATCCATATCATCAAAAGGTCAAGCTTTGGTATATATGCTAAATGGATGTCAAGCCTATGAATGTGATGGAAGACATTCTTTCTTATAAAACCTATAAAGCAACTATTCATTTCTGGTCTTTTAGGACACCCGTTGCAGCTGCCAGTCAACTACCATGTGTTAGCCATTTCACTCCTTTTTCCCACAATAGTCAAACCCTTTGCCATTAAAACTCAATCAGCACCAAGCCCTCACCTTTTTGCTATTAAGAAATTAATTTTTTAAATATCGAATCCATTAATCCTTTGGCAAACTGTTACAATTATTGAACTTAAGAACTATAGTCTCTGACTTAAGAATGCTCCAATGTCAAGGCTCTGTATCATAGCATTAAAGATATGTAGCAAACATTAAAAAAAGGAACTGTATACACAGATGTGAGTGAACATATGAATGCATAACGATGCCAGCCAGAATATTTCTGATATGATGTAAAAAATATTAAAATTACCATTTTTAAAATCAAAAGCATTATGTTTAGAGTATGTATCTTTAATCTTCTGGCTTGTCCAACTAATAAGCATTTTATAATACGCATTGGCTTGGATTGTTAAACCTGGAAAAAAAGAAATCAAGTTTTTATGAGCACAGATCCCGACAAATAATGGAAAAAAAGATACATCATTGGAATAGACAACTCAAGAAGTTATAAAAGTAAGCTGTATTTTTGTTGAGATATATATGATGAAGAAACATGAAGGTAATCTCTCTCTCTCTCTCTCTGTGTTCCACTAGAGGAACATATACTGCTAAAGATCTACCGCTGTAATCTCCATTTACTGATTCATCTGAAACTGCCTCACCCAATGAAGTTCTCATCATCAAACATTTTCCAGAACCTCATTAGTTCTTATTTCAGCTTGCTCCCTTCAATTTTTTATTTTTATTTCTCTCTAGCACTAATTCTCTTCTCTAGTTCCTGAACCCTTTCAAAAGACTTCATCTTTTATAGAACTGTGAGCTCCTAGAATCATGAGAGGAGCTCTACTACCAATTAATAGCATCCAATCAAAATTAGAGGTGAAGAATGTAGCTTTTATAGGATATGTATAAAAATATACAAAAGCAGAGATCTAGAAACGATATAGAAAAATAAGGATACATAATTTACTACTCCTGGAGAAACATGTGACCACCCTCTCAACCCTTACTCAGAATCTAAAACTGATCTATACCCTGTCATACTCTTTTATCCGTCCATGACTAACTACAAAAATTGAGGAAGTTCACATTCTGTTGGGGTTCTGTAGAAGCTCTAGAACATTTCTAGTTTTAGTTTGGTAGTCATATGAGCTTGAGAGTAAGGAACCTGTCATTAGTATGTTTGTAGTGGAGGTTTATATTTTTTTTCTGTAATAAAATATAGCTTTGAAATTACAAACCATACACAGAGATATTCCTTTCAGGTTTCAATTTTAAAAACTAGATAAACCTCTAAAGAAAAATTTCAAGGCAAGATTTGAGATAATGTCACAAGACCAAAAACATGTGATGATATCTGGCATTAGTGATTATATCTTTAAAAAAAAGTAAGACTGGCTGTTTAATTAGGATAACGGAGAGCAACTCTGGTTAGCTAGGGTTACTACAACCTCAGTCCTGGCCCATTAAGCCACATGGAAGATTTCAAAAAAATTATGTGCTGTGCAGAAGAAAGTTCCTTATTTAATATATTGAATGTACATAATATCTTTACAAAAGTAAGTGTAAAGCTTAGGAAATAACATAATATCTTGTTTTCTATAAATGGGAAAGATTACAGTGAAATGATTCTGTATGGTTTGTATATACAAAATAATAGATCAAATAGAGATCATTGACACAAAACTATAGGCTGATACGGACCTGCTGAGAAGTAGATAGGAACCTTCAAATTCATGCGTTCCCAGTAGTCCTCCAACAAAATGCATAGTTCCTAGATATTGTAACAGCTTCGTAAATATAAGACAAACATTGCATATATATCATAGTTTTAAAAATTGAACTGGTCACTAAAGACAGTAATTTGAGTCGCTCATGGTTTATCAATATAACCTTTGTGAAATTGTTTTTTTTAATATAATATATATAGATATAGAAATAAGGATAAAATGCTCTGGGACAGCATATATTATAGGAAATTATCATTTAATTTTCCAAAGGTCTCCCAAAATACAGGAAAAATTAAGTGATAGTTTCTTCAAAATATGTTCCAAATACAACCTTAGAATTTATAAGTGAAATAGTTGCTTGTACATGTACTTTATCCATTGGCTAGAAATTAAAATCAGTGAGATGAATAGCGATATTAATAAGAATACCTGAGCTCTTCCAAGAGCAAATGTTGGAATAAGCACCTTGCCTCCACATGATACACATTTATGAACCTAAATAATTTAATTTGAAACTTAGTACCCAACATCAGAGTAGCTATGGATCGAGTTCATTTTGAAAAAAAAAAGCAGAAAATTAAAGAGAAAATAATGTAACTTATCCTGCATGTAATTATCCTGCTTCCTTCCAAATAAACACAAGGACTCATTTTTAAATTCAAAACTAATGCTAAAGTTGTCAATACATTTAACATAGAAAAACAAAGGTGATAAACTTCATTGCATAAAGTATGTTATACTTGTTAAATATTAGTTTTGGCAAATGTCTATATCTGTAAGAATTGATTACCATTAATATTTATTAGGGATGTAAGTGTGGGGTCAACATTTGACAACTACCAAAACCAAACATTATATTCTATCAATATTTAGGGTTCGATCCAAAAAGAAAAAATCATTCAAACTTGTACAGACAGTATAGATCAACAAGTCCAATCCAGTAACATCATAAACAGATATTCCTAAAACAGCTGAGTCTAATATTCTTTGTCAGATCAAATGCCACCTAATGGTAAGCATAAATAGCACTCATTCAAAAACATTCCTTTTATCCCTTCAGTCAAAACCTCCCCCAATCAACAAAAATTGGTCCACACCATGAATACAAACCAAGGATTCTTCAAACATACCAAAAGTCCATTTCTAATACAACCAATGGCAGGTCAATGTAAAATGTAACCGCAAAAGTATGACAAGAAAGGACTGGGAAAGTGAGATCAACAATATTTTTTTCTTAAATCAATGTCTGAAAGAAAACAAGACGCAATATTTATTTTATTTTTGACAAAAAATTATCTATTATTAACAAGACACCATATTACACAAGTAGCATTACATCATAAACTAAGTGTTGCAAATACATACAGCTTTGAGGAATTCCCTCTCTCGAGCATATCTTGAATCACGAATTGTAGTAGCATATGTGGATCTGAAATTATTTTTTTAGAATCATATAAAAAATGTATCCAAGAAAATCCATCCTATAACTTCAAGCATTAAATACAAAATAGTATTCATGAATTTAAAACCCACTGAACCATTAATCAATAGGAAGAAAGAAAGTGATGATAACACAGATAAATTTACTGTACCTTGGTAACATGACACAATTATAGAATGTTTATGCAAAACTACTATGGACTGTATTAATCTATCAAATTTTATATCTGAGGTAGGTAGTTAGCACAAAATCCTTCATCCAACCAAACTACTAATGAATACCAGAGAATTCAGTTTAAAGATCCAAAAATTTCACAACTTTGGTTTACATTTGATATTGGGCCATAAACTCATTCTTGTACAATTCTGATGGTGCCTTTCAAGCACAGAGGAAAAATTTACTGAATAGCAATAAACCAACGATGATTATTATTGTACCGGTTGGAATATCATGCAAGAAATGCAGTAATGGGAATTATAATAGTTAAACGCATTTTGCCTCAAAACAGTAATAATGAAAAAATAAGACAAGAAGAACTGATCACATATGGTTTGATACAATTCAAGAACCAACATCCAAAAGTTTAGGCAGTTAGGTACTAGGCAAGGCATAATTCATATTTCTAATAGTAATATCAATGAGAATGAGCTAGTGGTAATGCATGCAGATAAGTAGTCCATGAAAAGTATGTTCAAAACTCAATCACTGTAAAAAATAAAGTAAAAGATAAACAAGAAAAGAACATTTATCACTATCACTACAATGTTGATAATTTTGTTATAAGGTTGATTTATACAACCTATGATGTTCTTACTCAGTTATTAGAAGGTCCAGCCGTAGTCGATCAATTTGAGCTGCTCCAAGGTGTCTATCTGGTGTCATATTGTAGTCTCCAGTATAAACCATTTCTGCATCCCCTACTTTTGCATAGAACATTGCAGCTCCAATAACCTTAACATAACGATGGGCTTAAGTACTAAAACATCAATGTAAGGCTTAAAAGAGGACAGTGAAAAGATTGAAGAAGTGAGAAAACTCTAATTCTATTTCTTAATCCAAACAGTACAAGGGAGTACTTTATATAGAGACTCTACCATCCTAGAAATAATTGCAATAATTAATAATAATAATTCTTCATATCCCTACAATATTTTTACAATAATTGATAATAATATATTTTCGTGACTCGACAATCCCCCTTAAGCTGGTGAATGAATATCAATCATTCCCAACTTGCATGTAAGATCATGAAACCGTTTTGTGGGAAGCCCCTTTGTAAATAAATTTGCAAGTTTGGTCCTATCATATTGGACAGGATTGTGAGAAATACTAATAGTTGATTTATTGCCACAAAAGAGAGTCATGAGTTCTTCACATTTTACTTTAAGATCATTCAAAATAATTTTCAACCATAACAATTTAGACACCTATATGTCATAGCTTGAAAATCTGCCTCAATATTGAACCTTGCAACAACATTTGTTTTTGTTTCACAAGTGTTTCCACCAGGAACATGCAATATCCTGAGATGGACTTCCTAACAGTAACAAACCTAGAATAGTCTGCATTAATATATATCTCCATATTTAATTTTCCGCCCTTGTTAAACAGCCCCCTTCCAGAACTTGTCTTCAAATGTTGAAAGATTCTATCCACAGCCAACCAATGTTGATCTCTTGTATCATGCACAAATTAATTGACCACATGCACAACATAAGCTATGTTTGGTCTAGTGTGGGCCAAGTAAACGAGTTTCCCTACAGGTCTCTGAAATTGGCCCTTATTTATTTTAGAGCTATCTTCTCCACTCCCAATTTTATGTTTTTGTTCTATAGGAGCTCTAGTAGCCTAGCAATCAATGTTACTCGTTTCTAAAAAGGTTAAAACATATTTCCTTTGAGAGATAAAGATGCCCTTTATGAGTAGGAAACTTCAATCCCAAGGAAGTACTTGAATTTTCTTAGATCCTGGTCTCAAACTAAGCAGCAAGTTTTTGTTTCCAGATCAGTTTGCCACGTCTCTTGCAACAATCATATCATTAACATATACCCAGAAAAGAGTAAGTTTCCCTTCTAATGAATGTTTAATAAACAGGACATGGTCTTCATTAGTCTGCATTGCTCTTGTTCTTCTTCATCTACTGAAGACTCTTAGACCACTGTTCCTTTCCAGACAAGATAACTGCACGTGGTACTATCTTAATTTTTTTCCTTGACACAGTGAAACCCATGTCCTTTTACAGAACAAAGGAAACTTGATTCCTTAAGCTGTATCCTCAGTTGTTGATACCATACAATCTACTTCTTGATCATACAACCCAAATGCACCACTGCACAGAATTTCAACCTATGCTAGTTTTAGAACCCTAATCTCGATTCTTGAATGCTACCAGACACATTCAGCTAGAACTATGAGAAGGCTCCTGCTTGCAGATGTTCAAATGGATTGCCATACACTTTCATTATATTATGATTGTTGTCTAACTAATGATTTGATTTTCCAATTTTTCAGCATCTTATCCTCTTTCATCTAAGAACCACGAAAACTAAAAAATAACTTTTACGGTAAAAAACTTCATCAACACATCTGATGCCATACTTTTTTTCAGAAAACTAAATATGGCTTCAGAAATGAAGCTCACAAGCCTTACATGTCCTGCATAATAAGCACGTATCTGCAAGTCTTCATCTACTTGTACAGTCTGCCTCAAATCAACAGCAGTAACTGCACAGGGAATCAAATTAATTTACAATTTAGATACTAATGTCAGAAACATGGTGATTTTAGATGGAAACCTGCTGTGTTCAAAAGTCCAAATCAAATACTAAACTACTGATAAGTATAGCTGAATCAGTTTTAAATGCACACAAAAATTGAAATCATGTAAATGAAATCTACCACGATTTATCAATTCGAAAAAAACAAAACTTAAATGGCACATTTATAGCCTAAAAGATGAATATTTTTCCTTCACTTGAAATCCCTAATACAACAGCTGCACACAAGTCAAATTTCAACGAAGTCAAGACTAGAGTACGTGGCAATATTCCTAGTTGCATGTTTAAAGTAATAGTTGTCTAACCAACCTAAAGATGGAGAACTTTAAATGAATAGAGGATCCTACATTACCCTTCTTCATGCACTCAGCAATTTGATTAGAAGAGAATAGCTCCTCCTCACCCCGTCGATCAACCATCACTTTCCGATAGTCTTCCAACATCAAAGGAGCCAAAGCTTTTGTTGGATACTGTTTAAAATCAAATAAAACTCAAGTTAAATTTACTGATGTAGAATTATGACTTGGAAGACAAAGCTTATCGACCCATTTAGTTTCACCTTCTTTTTTTCCTATTTTCAAAAAATTTAATATACTTTTGAAAATTTGTATTCAATGTTTAATTTAAATTATAATTTTGCTCCCTAGACTTGCTTTTTGTATTAGGCCCAGCATGAAAAAAGTTATAATTTTTTGGTCCCTAAGTGAATTTATATATGGAAATTGGTCCCCACCATTTCCATAAGTTATAAGGTAAGAGTAATTTTTCTAATAGGAACTAAAACCAAAAACTATACAACGGATCAAAATGCAGAATTTTTTACATGGAAAGACCAAAACTAAGCTCATTTTTTTCACATGGGAATTTAAACATAAAACAGCCCCAAGGATCATCATATAACACTTTTGCAAGTTGGAAAAACAAGAGCTGGCTGTTTCTAAAAAGAGTTTTAAAAAAGGATCAAATTATAGTTTCTCTAACCGGCAGGAACAAAAAAATTAGTGAAGCACAGTGAAAATTTATAATTAAATTAAACCCAAATCTTTTAGTACAAATATTAAAATTCTATTATATTAAAGACCTCCACAAACCTTTGCATATGTTCAGGCAAGCATTTCATCAAACATGTAGCGGAAAAAGGACTCACCGTCATGTAAATTGGTCCACTATACCCACAAACTTCAGTGAAGTAAGCTAAAGCGCCAACATGATCCAAATGACTGCCCAAATTTTGCAAATGACAAGGCAACATTAAAACGTTAATAACAAGGAGGGTGAGGAGGTGAAAGTCTTCACCCTCTCCTTACAGTTGTCTCCGTTTTATATTTCAGTCTCTCTACGAGAAAATTGCAAGTTTTAGCCCCGACATAAATTCTTGTAGTGGCTAATCATTCTCAGAAAGTTTTCTAACAATTCTACAAAATGGAATGCTGTTATTGTTAGATTCGTAGAACAATAAGTAAAAACAAGAATAAGAGTAAAAGAAACAATTTGTATCATAGAAGGTTCTATAAAAGATGAACGCATGTCACACGTACAAAGAGTCTCTACATATAGAATTATGAATAATAGAAAACCTTTTGTATCTAAACTTATCAACGCCTGTAGTAGATTTTTTTTTTTTTGTGTTCTTCACAAGATAATCATGATTCTTAAGTCAAAACATCACACTCATATTTCTCATATATTAATGTTAATCTTACCTAGGGACTAAAACTTACAATTTCGGTCTCTCTTCTGTATTGACATCAGAGGTAGCTAACAGCTTTCCGATGTTGTAAAGATGTTACAGAAACTTTCTGGTGGCACTCATAAAACTTACAATTTTCTCGCACAGAGACTGAATCTTAAAACGAAGAAAACTACACCAACCAAGTGAATAGTCTAAATTAACAATAATTAAAAATGGAAAAAACTGAGAATGGAGTGACTCAAACAAGTGAGTGATGATGATGCAAGTGATAGCAGAGTTGAAATCCTGATTAGGGTCAACAAGGGTGAAATCAGGGTAACGACGATGGTCCAAGAAGCCCATATGCATTCCACAATCGAACATGATTCGCTTGCCGTTGATGGTTACCAACACGCAGCTCTTCCCAACTTCTTGACCAGCACCTGCAAACAAACCAAGTAACGGTAAGATTGATGCGTGTGCCTGCACCATAAGAAAGGGGAATAGGAACGAAGGAATACCTAACACTAGCGTTTCAATCGCCATGGATGGTTTTGCTCTGAGTCTCTCTACTCACAGATTGTTAGCGGCAACAAACACCAGAGTTTGGTTTACCACTCAAAACGGTGTTATTTTGAAATTTAAATATTAAAAATATAAATAAATGAATAAAATAATTATTCAACAAGTTATTTTCAATCTCCATATCTGTTTTCTTGTGTAATAATTAATAAATTTATGTAAATTTAAACAAAGACAAAAATAAATAATTAATATCTCTGATAAGCTATGATGTTCAGATAGGTGGCGTATGGTACAATAGTCTTAGAACAAGTAAGTAGTGAAATGTTCAATTTAAAAAAAAATTGAATCTTTTGATAATTTTAATATAGTTTTAATATAGTTTTAACATAATTTTAAAAATAAAAAATACGTTAATTTTTTAAAAATATTTATTATATAATTTTTTATTATAATTATAAAATAAAAAAAAGTTATTTTTAACCAATCATGTGAATTCTCCGTGTTTTATGTGATACCATTGTTTGTGTTTGTTAGTTTTATAATTAATTTAATATTAGAGAATATTTCAAATTAAAATAATTATTTTCTTTTTCTCACTCAACTAATTAATTGTTATATTTGTATATATTTTTATTTTTATTCAATGATTTACTTTTAATATTTTTTATTAAAAATAATTATAATTTATTTAAACACTTATAATCTATTTTTTTATATATTAATGTTGATATTATAATTTGAATGGTTGCAAAATTCTTTATTTTCTTATACATTATAACCAATCTTTTTATCTTTAAAGAAAATAAAATCATATACTATGTTTTATATTTTAATAATTTTTAATTATAATATATTAAAACTACATGATATAAAATAAAAATAAAAATTGCATAACATGGAAGTAGGTAAAGACGATTTAATTTCATATAAAATATCTTAAATCAAACTTAGATAGTAACAAACTAAATAATTTATATGTGTCCAATGTGTTTTATCTAATGTGTAACAAACTTAATGAGTTTCTTATATAAATTTAAACAATCTCCATAAAAAATACTATGAAATATGTCTTCCAAGTAAGAATATTGAAATTTGTGAAAGCCATGATGAGACAACTTTCCATCAAGAAGCGAGAAGAAACCAAGAGAAGAGTTTGAAGTATATAAACGAATGAAACACTAGAGACTAAGTTATGAAAAACATATGATTCTTTAGGGAGAATTAAGATCATACGACTTTGTTGTAGTGTCTATAAACAAATGTCTTCTTTACAAACATCAATCTTTAGATAGCTCATGTCAAGTGGAACAGACACAACCTGAAAAGTGATTTACACTAGATGCATCTTTAGGATATCATATTGTCTAATATTTAAGTTGACCTAAATGATTTTCTTATGAAGATGCTAACAAAAGTACCAACTATAAATGTGTGAAAGTATTTTTCCGATATTGTCAATGACACAAACTCAATAACAGAAATACAAATAGTGTGTTTCAACCACCTCAAAGTATCACAGGTCACATGATGTAAGTAAAAAGTCACAACTCTATAATATAAGAAAGTTTTAATAAGTAGTTATTATAAAAACACACAGTCTTAAATGATATTTTTTTTATCCTGACTCATCCACGTAAAAGTTCATTTCAACTCTATAAATATGTTGACATTTTGACAAGCAAGATTACATTCAATAACATTTATTTTTTATAATTACACACTCAGACTAACTTAAACATCAAATATTTTTTTAGGTATACACTCTCTCCACTACTCCTCGCACTTCTAACTATAATAATAATGGAGGAGGAAATCTATTGTTTACTTGTAAGAATAATTATAATATAATTGTTAGATGGTGTGAAAATATGTTTTCTATGAATTTATGCTAAGTACTTGATCCAAAGACATTCTAAATCCAACAAGTTAATGTGCAATTAAACCATTATACGCGTGGGTGGGTTGTTTGTCCGCACACTATAAACCAGCTAAGTTCTCATCCCACTAACCTACGCCGCTGCGCGCACTACTACCCAAAAAAAAGAAGCCCCACATCGCTCACACGGGTGCGCACCACGCTTCAACCTCACGTTAAACCCCACACAATAAGGATCAGATTACTAGCATTTAAAATTGCACTCAAGTTTCACTCACAAACTCACTCTCTCACTGTTTAACTAAAAAATCCTCTAACAAAGCCAAAAAGCCTTTTTCTCTGCAAAAGCGCAAACCTCACATTCGCTAACTCACTCACTGTTTCTTTATTCATTCGTTAAACCTCTCTCTAAAACGCGAAAAACAGATTTAAATCGCAGAGATATAGAGAGAGAAACAAACAAGACAAAATAAACATAAGGAGAAAGAAAGAGAGAAGAACCAAAAGTATCTATTTCTCTCTCTCTTTCGCTTCTTCAAACTCTCTCTTTCTCTCTCTAAAACCACCGTTTTCGAGGACGCGAGTTTCTGGCTCTATATTTATGGTGTGTAATCCGTGTTGCGTTGTGCTTGCGTGCGATTTGGAATCTGGCGGTGCGAGCAGTTGAATGTGAGTGGAAGAGAGGATTTATATTTTCGGATTCGCGGTTAGATCGGCGATGGCGGAGGTTTCCGGCGACGGCGCGGCGCTGTCGGTGTCGGGATCATTCAAGGAGGGGAGAGGCTCGGCGAGGCGCCGCGGCGGAGTGAGGCCGCCGAGCATGGACGCCGACGAGTTCATGAACCTGCTGCACGGTTCGGATCCGGTGAAGGTGGAGCTCAATCGCCTCGAGAATGAAGTTCGAGGTGCGGAAATGCAGCTCGATCCGAAGAGTTCTACGCCGTGATTTTTTTGTGGTTTTTGTGGTTTTTGAGTTTTTTTTGTTTGTTTGTGTTTGCAGATAAGGACAGGGAGTTATCGGAAGCGCAGGCTGAGATCAAAGCCTTGAGGCTCTCTGAACGTCTCAGAGAAAAGGCCGTTGAAGAGGTTACCGCTAATTTTTTTAATTATTGTTCATTATTGCTGTTCTTTGTTGTATTGATTGATGTTTTCTTTATTTGAAGATTGTAATAAATTATTCATTTTTGTGACATGCTAGTAGGGTAGTTACTAATTGCCAATTGATCACCGGTTGGTTGTGGTGGTGGTGGTGTTAAGTAAGAAGGTCCTGTGTTATTTACTAGTGTGAGTGAACGTATTGTTGGCATTTTTGGAAATGTTTCAGAGCGGTTACTAAGTTTGGACGTTGGAGTTATTGCTGTGAAAAATGGATTCAATTCTTTCCGTTTATTTTTCCCAAGTGCATTGGAGGATGCTCTTCACGTTGAACCAACCTCTTTTGGTTTGCATTGATGCTACCTTTCCCATTTTGGCTATGTGTAGCAATTTCTCTAGCATTCTGTTTCTTTTAAGTAGTTTTGAAAGAAAGTGTCTTGGTTAAGTTTTGCACTTTCGCTCTGTAGTCATTCTGCTAAACTCTCTCTTTTGTTGGCCACATGTGGAAAATCTTTTACTGAATACCCTGTACTAATGTTTTAGGATAAATTAACTCCCTCGCCTCTCCTGATGGATGCTGGAATTACACTTCTCTATTTGTTTTTTGAGTTACATTTTCCTCTCTATAGACATTTTTAGTTCATTTAAAGGTGTACAAGCTTCATAGGGATGATTTTGCTCTTTTGAGTGTCTCTTACTATCATTGGCATCTTTTGAATCCCTATTAATATGATCAACTCTGGGAAGGTATAAAAATGAAATGAAGATTTTGGGTAAAGTTTCAAAGCTGGCAGTAGTAATATTTAAACCATTATTTCTTCTTCTAAAGTCGTAAAATCAATAATAGAATGTTCTAAATTAACTTTAGGTCTTACTGAAAGTTGTAGAGAGAGGAAAAATGTCTTAAGAAGGCTTCTTTATAGTTATTCATGTTGCTAAGAAGTTCATTTACATCAAGATGTGCTAAAGTGTGACACAATTTATATCATGGGAAAGGGGAGTGTACTTAAAATTAGGAGAGGAAAATATAATTCAAGCATCCCTTAAGGAAGAATGGATGCGTATTCTCACTCTTTTTTCTCTCTTTTTAAGTTAAGTCATTACTAAATAATGGATACTGTGTTTTACAAAATGGCATGAGAGAATACTCTTCATGTCAAACGACCCCCTTTTGGCATTTGCATCGATACAACTAGTACTACCTATTAACATGTTTCAGTTAAATTTGGAATTCACTTCACAGTCATAGTAATAAACTCTGTGTTGACTTGATTATTACAGAAATGCATATCTCAATGTCTATTACTGTTTTTAAAATAAGTATTATACAATAGTGGATATGACAGAGCTAGGAGATGTCATGATCGATCAAGCATCCAATGTTAGCCCATTGAAGTATCTTCTCTCGTAAGCTCAAATCAATGTGGTTTGCTAAACTGTCTAGGCTTTTACTTTCCAATTTCCAGATAGAATACCCGATTCATTTTATGGGGTTTGGTTTGCTAAGGAGTGCCCTAAGACACATGTGAAGGATGAAAACCAAAAGTATTTGATGAAAAGCAAAACATTTACATTATGATCTTCAAAAGCTGTGCTTTTCATTTAGTACTTTCCATTTTCATTAGTACCCCTAGGACACTCATTAGAAAAACCTTTATTTTTTTACTTCTTCCATATCTTCTGCTTTAGAACTTTTTGTTTTATTTAATTGTCATTTGAAAAAACTATCAAAGCATTAAATATTTTTTTTCTTCTAATTTTCCCCTTGGTATTATTGAGTGAGATAGAATTCCAATAAATAAAGTGATGTTAGTATTTAGAGGATTTTAATAAAGGATAGTATTTGAAGTATTTTAATTAAGGATAATTTTGTAAATTGCAATTTTTTCTTGATACTGAAAGTATATATTATTAACTATTCTATCTTAAATGAAAGCTAAAAATGAATATCAAAGCAAACTTTTCTATCTTTTTTTACCTTGGTTAATGGTATGTTATATTATTTTAACTTTGTGTTGACTTCTGGATAATTTTGATTTTCCGTACTGAGATTTAATAGTTTCATTGTCTGATTTTATTAATTTATATTTTAGAGTCATTAGTAGTTTACTATGTTCTGTCGTACTTTCTTTTCATAATAATATTTCTTCTATAAAATAAGACTATATTTTGATTGCCGGCGGTATTTTTGAGTGGATTTTGTATTTAACATGATTGTCGTTGTACCTTTTTTTTTTCTCTTTTTTAGTTTAAGCATTCTTTACATTATTTTTCCTGAGGCTTCTAAAGCATGTTGCAGCTTTAATCTTTACCATGCTTTGCTTTGTTCATGCTTTATGCCAACTTGAAATGTAACTTTTCTGCCTTTTGCTTGTATTTTAGCTGACGGAAGAACTCTTAAAGGTTGAAGGGAAGCTAAAACTAACAGAATCTCTTCTAGAAAGCAAGGTATTTCTTGAAGCCTCTATCAACCTTAGTAAATAGCCATTTTCCTGGGTTAGGTGTTATGTTTTCTGAATTGAATATTTCTGGCAGAATCTTGAAATAAAAAGAATCAACGATGAAAAGAAAGCATCAATGGCAGCTCAATTTGCAGCTGAAGCCACTCTTCGAAGGGTCCATGCTGCCCAGAAAGATGATGACATGCCTCCAATAGAAGCAATTCTTGCTCCTTTGGAGGCTGAACTGAAGCTTGCTCGGCAAGAGGTATTACCTTGTTGGAGTTCATATTGTAACCCCTCGTAGAAAGAGCTGATGGAAGCACTGACATTGGCTTGGAGTGACTGAGTGTTTATTTTGTACTTCCATTTATTCCTTGCAGATTGCTAAACTACAAGATGATAACAAAGCTTTAGATCGCCTTACTAAATCTAAAGAAGCTGCACTAATCGAAGCTGAGAGGACTGTCCAGTTTGCCTTGGCTAAGGCCTCAATGGTGGATGATCTACAGAATAAAAATCAAGAACTAATTAAACAGATTGAGATTTGTCAGGTATTCAATCTTGTATGACTATTCTCTCTCTTGCTGCATCAGAATCATACTATGTAATTTTGACCTTCTGGCTATGTCATCAACTTTGTCAGGAAGAAAATAAAATTTTGGACAAAATGCATAGGCAGAAGGTGGCAGAGGTTGAAAAGCTGACCCAAACTGTGAGAGAACTAGAAGAGGCTGTCCTTGCAGGTGGTGCAGCTGCAAATGCAGTGAGAGATTATCAGCGGAAAGTTCAAGAAATGAATGTAATGTGTTAAATTAAAATCTTCAGCAAGTTCAAACTCCAGTTGTTTTATTCTTGATTATATTGCCTCTAATTATTTATTTTTGTTTGGTTTATTTGACATTCTTTAGGAAGAAAGAAAAACACTGGACAGGGAGTTGGCCCGTGCAAAGGTAACAGCAAATAGAGTAGCTGTTGTGGTTGCAAATGAATGGAAAGATGCTAACGATAAAGTGATGCCTGTCAAACAATGGCTTGAAGAACGGCGATTCTTGCAGGTATTTTTCTTTGTTCTGTGCCAATTCATCTGAATTTAGTGGTTGAGCTTTTGACTTTCATTACTCTTATTTCCTATATTTCTTTGATATAAAATTCTCACATTTGGTTTTGCTTTGCATTCTTATAGGGAGAAATGCAGCAGCTTCGTGACAAGCTTGCTATAGTTGAGCGTGCTGCAAAATCTGAAGCACAGTTGAAAGTAATAATCTGGTTATTGTCTATTAACCTAGGTGATTAGTTCTTCCATTATTCATGGTAAACTTTAAAAATTTTCAGGAAAAATATCATTTACGACTTAAAGTGCTAGAGGAGAGTTTGAGAGGAAATTCTAACAGCAGTAATCGTAGCACCCCGGAGGGAAGAAGTGTGAGCAATGGTCGTCGTCAATCCCTAGGAGGAGCTGATAACTTCTCAAAACTATCCTCTAATGGGTTTTTATCTAAAAGATCCCCGTCCTCTCAACTGAGGTCATCCCTATCTTCTAGCACAGTATTGAAGCATGCTAAAGGAACATCTAAATCTTTTGACGGTGGTACAAGATCACTGGAAAGGAGTAAAATTCTTCTGAATGGAACACCTCCAATTTACTCTTTCAATCAATCTCTTGAAGAAACCAAAGAGAGAGAGGCAAGTGATAATTGGAAAGGAAATTCAGATGATAAGCCAAATGACTTCCCAACGGTAGATTCAGTGGATAGTGTTCCCAGTGTCTTATATGACCTGCTGCAAAAGGAAGTCATAGCCTTGAGGAAAGCTGGTCATGAGAAAGATCAAAGCCTAAAAGATAAAGACGATGCTATTGAGGTAAGTGTTTGGTCCATTTTTGTGTTTGGATATAATCCTTGACCTTCTTATTGTAAATGACAGTCCTTGCTAATTGTTTCCAATGTCATCATCTGTCAGATGTTAGGAAAGAAGGTAGATACATTAACCAAAGCAATGGAAGTTGAGGCTAAGAAGATGAGAAGGGAAGTGGCTGCTATGGAGAAGGAGGTAGCTGCTATGCGTGTGGAGAAAGAACAAGAGAACAGGGCAAAGCGTTTCAGCAATGTAAAGGGTTCTGTAAACAGTGCTCATCAACAGCTAATTTCTGGAAGGTAATTTTTATTTTGAGGCCTCCTTCATGAGAATATGGTTTTTAATCAAGTCCAATGGCATAATCTGATGCATTAGCCAATCTAACTTGATAGGACTAGAGGCTTTGTTGTGTGGATTTTTTCTGATCCTTGCTTTACTATATCAATTTCAAGGGACATTTATTAAGGGATCTCCGTTCTTGCATATAAACAATTTCCTTTTACTGGGTCATGTGCTCTGAATGCACTTTGGTTTCCGGCTTTTCTCTACTTGTTCTGACAAGTCTACAGCCTGCAATTTAAGATGAGTTATCAACACTCAGTTGAACCCAGAATTTGCCACTTAGGGTTTTTGTTGCTGTTTGTTTTTTATTTTCTTAATTCGTTAAAATAATTAGAAGTTTTAGAATGTTCACATATTTTAAACAAAGGAATGATGAATTCAGACTGCGAAATATTGGTTACTGAGTTTGGGATGCCATTTTCTTTTCTTCTGATTTCTCCCAATTAATTTGGAATGACTAATGGGGTCTCTAATTTGCACAGGAATGTGACAAGGGGTGGATTAACCCGCAGCACCCAATGACAATTAGTGTATTACAGTGGCGCTCGGGAGTAATATTTCATAGGCATCATCATTCTTCTACCCTTCTCTGTTTTTTCCTTGTGTTTTTGTGCAATTGATTGTAAGATTGTAACTGGCATGCCGAGGACCAGTGTTACTGATATTAGCCATGGAGTGGGGATAAGAAAAACAATTGCAGGATTCGGTATGCATCTGACCTAGTGTTATGTTCTCTGCTTAGAGAGAGAGCGGCTAAGAAGGCAGGCAATGGAAGGCAATTAACTTGGACTAACCTTTCACTCTTTCAGCATTTCTGAGTGGTGTGGTTGTATAGGTAGCTCTATTCTCCCCCTTTTACTCCTTTTTGCAGTTTATATTTGTAATACGCAGTAGTGTGATTGTCTTGGTTCAGGTTTGTTAATATATATACTAGCGGTTGATCCGTCTCATGCATTTGCTTGTGAAATGATATATCTAATTTTGTTAGAAAAATACCTTCAACAAAATAATTCTTATATAGATATTCATTTATAATTATAATTTGTTGGATGATATGACCAAACTCAAATTTTCATAGGAAAGATAGCCAACAAATTTTGTTCATTATTTTTAATGAAATTGAGTGAGATAGTTAATAAAAGATTATCCATATTTTGTCTATACCTATATGGAAAGAAGATTTCTCATTATAGATGTTTTTTTGTTATATATAAATTTGTTCATATTTTAACTTTATATTAATATTTTATTTTATTATTTTATAATTACTTAAATTTAAAACTAAAAAAAAAGTTAATACTAAATCTAAAAGAAACTATTTGAGAGACGCGTATTACATTTATTTTAAGATAACGAGTCAAATAAAATTTTGAATTGAAACATGGTTTGATGGGTCGTTATTTTAGTTATCTCAAATAGGCAAAAAAAAAAAAATTTCATTATTGTTACCTTTACATTTTGTTTGAATTTTGAAAGAATTGCTTTTGTTATATATCTTTATAATCACTATTTTAGTGGATACAATTAATTATTGATTTTAATTTTATTAATGTAATTTATTCTTTTATAAAATTAGTAAATTTAAATTTAGTTTTATTAATATTGATGGTTAAATTATATAATTTTTTTATTAAAAATTTAGAGAATTTGGATTAAATATAATACTTAAATGTTTATCAATAATTTAATTAAAAGATAGATTGTATGTAAATTAATATTTAAAATTAAATAAAATATTATTATTCGTATATTTATATTAAAAGTATAAATTTATAATTTATTTAAATATGTTTAAATATATTATATTTATAATTATATATAAAGGAGATTTTTCATTATAACTATTTTTGGTTGTATATAAATTTGTTCTTATTTTATCTTTATATTAATATTTAACTTTCTCGAACGGGTAAAAAGGCATGGTATGGTAAAAAAAATCTTTGAGAAAAGTGTGAGAAAAAGAAATTGAAAAAAAAAAAAAAAGAAAAAATAAATATAAAAAAATATGTAAATCACAAAAATTTAGTTTTCTTTTTATTTTCGTCAATCTAAAGATATTTTTTATTAAACCAATGTCATTATAATTTATTTTGTTATGATCAACAATACAAGTTCTATAAATTTTGATTGTTTAATTATTAATGTTTCTCATTTTTATTTCTTACTTTTCTTTTCATTTTCGTACAACAAGTGGAGTTGAGAAATGAAGAAGATAGAGAAACAAAATATCCTAAATTGTTATTTGAATACAAAGCATTCAGATCTTTGCACACGTACAAAGTTATCTTAATGTCATTGTTGATGTAGGCGTCGACGGGAGGATGAATGTGTTCCAAATACCACATTCTTGCATATAAGAGGAAAGAGATTAGAAAATAGATATATTCTTAGGGTTTCTTACTCATTCTCATCTTTTTTTTTATTTTACTTTTTATTATTATATATATATATTTATTTTTTTTAGTTTTATATTAGTAACAAATCAAAATTAGTGATTTACAAGTCTTGAAAATGAAATAGACGACGTAATTGCTTTAATATAATTATGTTCATTGTGTTGTAAATTTGAATTTGTTTGATATATTTTGTACTGTAAACTATTAAAATTGTATGTTAAAACTCATAGCTGATGAGAGAAAATGTTTTTATCTTATTTTTTCTTAGTAATATTTGACATTTAAAAGATATAAATACACTACGTATAATAATATACATAATATAATAATAATAATAATAATAATAGGTAAACAAGATAACACATAGCAAGTAACAAGTAAGAGAAGTAGCAGGTAGAAGGTAGCAAGTAAAAGGTAACAGGTAAGACGCAGCAGGTAAGAGGTAACAGGTAAGATGTAACAAATTAAATGTAGCAGGTTAGATGTAATAGGTAAGAGGTAGCATGTATATGGTAACAGGTAGAAAGTAGAAGGTAAAAGGTAACATGTAAGAGATATCAGGTAAGATGTAATAAGCAAAATGTAGTAGGTAAGATGTAGCAAGTTAGGTGTAATAAGCAAAATGTAGTAGGTAAGAGGTATCAGGTAAGAGATACCAAGTAAGAGGTACCACGTAAGAGGTACCACATAAGAGGTAGCATTAGGTAACAAGTAATAGGTAGGAAGTAACAAGTAGTAGATAGTAGGTAACATGTAATAGTTAACAGATAACAACTAACAGAAAATAGGTAGCAGGTAACAAGTAATAGGCAATAAGTAATAAGTAATAGGTAGTAGGCAACATGTATCAGGTAGTATGTAACAACTAGCAGGTAGTAGGTAACAAGTAACAAGTTAGATGTAACAGGTAAAATGTAGCAGGTAAGATGTAGCAAGTAAGAGGTACTAGGTAACAGGTAGCAACTAGCAGGTAATAAGTAACAAGTAAGATGTAGTAGGTTAGATGTAATAAGTAAAATGTAGCAGGTAAGGGGTACCAGGTAAGAGATACCAAATAAGAGGTGCCACGTAAGAGGTAGCAGGTAACAAACAACACAAATAACAAATAGCAAGTAACAGGTAATAGCTAACAGATAACAGGTAACAACTAGCAGGTAAGAAGTAATAGGTTAGATGTAACAAGTAAGATGTAAAAGATAAAATGTAGCAGGTAAGATGTAACAATTAAGAGGTACGAAGTAGCATGTAAGCGGTATCAAGTAATAGGTAACAAGTAACAAGTAATCGATAATAGATATCATGTAACATGTAAGATATAGCAAGTAGCAGGTAAAAGGTACTAGGTAAGAGGTAGCAGGTAAGAGGTACTAGGTAAGAGGTAATAGGTAAGAGGTAAGAGGTAAGAGGTAGCAGGTAGGAGGTAACATGTAATATGTAGCAGGTAGCAAGTAGCATGTCGCATGCCACAAGTAATAGGTAGCATGTAACATGTAGTAGGTAACATGTAGATTGTAGCAAGTAGCAGGTAACATGTAACTAGTATCAGGTAAGATATAACAAGTAAGAGGTAGCAAGTAGCAGGTAAGAATAGCAAGTAGCAGGTAACAGATAATAAATAGCATAAATAACATGTAGCAGGTAAGATATAGCAAGTAGCAGGTAAGAGGTAGCAAGTAGCAGGTAAAAGGTATTAGGTAAGAGGTAGCAAGTAGCAGGTAAAAGGTAGCAGGTAGCAGGTAGCACGTAGCACGTAGCACGTAGCACGTAGCACGTAGCACGTAGCATGTAGCATGTAATAGGTAACAAGTATAGCATGTTGCAAATAAGATATAGCAAGTAAGAGGTAGCAAGTAGCAGTTAAGAGGTACTTGGTAAGAGGTAGCAGGTAGGATGTAACATGTAACAAGTAGCAAGTAGCATGTCGTAGGTAGCAGGTAGCAGGTAACATGTTGATTGTAGCAAATAACAGATAACAGGTAGCAGATAACATGTAACTGATATCATGTAAGATATAGTAAGTAAGAGGTAGCAAGTAGCAAGTAAGAGGTACTAGGTAAGAGGTAGCAGGTAAGAGGTAGGAGGTAGGAGGTAGGAGGTAGGAGGTAGGAGGTAGGAGGTAGGAGGTAGGAGGTAGGAGGTAGGAGGTAGGAGGTAGGAGGTAGGAGGTAGGAGGTAGGAGGTAGGAGGTAGGAGG
>Ga0123342_1002358_pt1 | contig 31389 bp, 9 predicted proteins | sample Turbeawhitnodule_FD_89960 | JGI IMG/M metagenome (GOLD analysis project Ga0123342, IMG submission 89960) | Root nodule microbial communities of legume samples collected from Mexico - Turtle bean Mexico white nodule | ecosystem: Host-associated > Plants > Roots > Nodule | place: Mexico: Nepantla... | reverse complement strand
TAAAAAAAAAAAAAAAAAAAAATATTTAAAATAAATCCTTAAAGAAGAAAAAAATAAAAAAAAATAAAAGTTTAAAAGAAAAAAAAAAAAGCTTCAAAATTTGAAATAATAATTTTTTTATTTTTTTTTTTTTTTTTTTTAATCTTTTTGTTTTGTTAGTGTATGGAAGGTTAAATTCATTGGAATTGGTTCTTTTGTGATTTTGTAATGAATTTTGATAATTTTTTCTAGTAAAGTTTTATTCTTAAATTCTTTGTAATAGATTGTGTTTTACTAATGGTCTTTTGGATATTTGGTTTATTTAAAAAGATTTTTTTTTTAAACTCTTGTTGATAATTTAGTTTAATTGGAGGTATTTGTTAATTCACTCATTCTTAATTAGTTTACTCTTTGTTTAACTAAAGAGGTTGAGGATAAACATTTCCTTAATATACTGTTGTTTTACGATTTCATTAAAACAAGTATATATATATATCATTAATCTTATGTTAGATATATTTTAATTTATTGTAAAAAAAAAAAAAGTATATTTCAATTTTTCATTGTACTTCTAAAAGTTGTCATATTTTTATATTTTTTTAATAATGGGTTGTGAATTAATCCATTAGTCTCCATATAATATTTTTCATTAATCTTTTGTTATATTTTTCAGTTATTGTAAAAAAAATATATATTTTCAAGCTTTCAATATATTCTTTTACATCTTATCGTATTTTTATATATATTTTACATTTGCATGGTGGGTTAATGAATCGGACTCTGTTGGGAATTTCTTTCTCCACCCATGGTTTCCATTTGCACCTATGGGTTACTTAAAAGACTAAATTGTCTTTATTAGTGTGATCACTTTCTTGTCATTCCTTGTTTCATCATCTTCATCCTAGTTGTCACCTCTTGAATAAAAGTTTTTTTAATGAAAAAATATTTATAAATTGTGTAATTTAAAAGTTTTTTTTTCATTAAGTGATAATAGATAAAAAATTAGAAATAATAAAAAATATATTAAAACATAAAGAATAATAATGAAAGAAAATTAATTAAGTTACAAGCGTTACCTGGAATAAACTGTAACTTGTAATTATATGTTAAAAACTCTTAAAATAAATTACTTCTGAAATACTCTAACACACACTTTTTTTTTATTAAACTACCTCATAAGTTAATAAATTAATGAAATAAACTAGGAGGGAATTTATCGTTGATGATATTTTTGAAAACTATGTTAACCCAGTTTCTCTTACAATAATGCACTTCTTAATGTTCAGGAAATTGAATTGATTTTTCTAAACAAAACTTATGAAATGGAAACTCTTGTTATTATGATAAATAAAAATTACTAGATCATAATTGAATGGTCAAATAAAAAGAAAAATGAACATTACTTTTTCAAAAGTAGTAAAATGAAATTAACTAGCTACCTTTTAATCCTAAATATTCCTTAAAATTATAATTCTCATTTATTAAAACAAGAAAAATTCTTAATTGTTGTCAAAAAGAATATCTTAGCTGATACTCAGGTTATGTATTTAACCTTCTGATGTACTCCTATTTGTCTTTTTGTAATAGTGTTTTTATAGCAAACACAATTTTATTTTGAAAACTATATAGTTAAAAGACATCAATTCTTAAAGACGTCAGTTTATAATTTATAAATGTGATATGATTCAATACAATTTTAAAATTGTTCCATATTTTTACTGAAGATGTAGGATCTCTAACACACCCTCTTATGCCAAGACGATAAACTCGTGCGTAGGACTATATGTTATAGATGGTCTGATAACAGCCAGATAACGTATGACCTGATATGTCAAACAAACTCTCGTTATGATAGGATCGAAAATGGCTATAATATCATGTTAAGAAATGAATTTTAAACCTAACTCAACCTCATAAAATCGACTTATAAAATGAGATTTGCACCCATTTATATACTATAAAATGTCCTTATCAACAGAAAATGATTTATTTTTTCATTTGTAATCTGATGTAAAGTTATAAACCTATCAACACTTTTATTTATAAGTTATAGATTTTAGAAACACCCTTATGCATGCATCTTCTACATATTATCTATTTTATACATGTTATCTATTTGATGTTTATACTTTTTCACATGTTTGTTCATATGGCTCACCTCCCCGGGCTTTTTAGCAGAACTCTAGTACTATTTCAGCCTCTGGTGGAGCTAAGCTGTTAACAAGAATGTTTGTGAGTACATCAAAGTGCTTCTGAGCAGATCCCTGTCATGCAGTGAGAGATTGCAGACAATACTATGATGATGCTAGTGTGATCCAATAATTTTCCAAACATAAACTGTTTGGAGTGCCTATGATCCGTGACCAACTCCATTCTTTCTCCTCTCCAAGTTCTAATTCTGCTAACTGCCATAATCATGATGTTAGCTATATAACTGTTTAGCAATAATTTTCAGCACAATACCAAAACACAATTTCAGCATCTTTGCTTCTGAGAGAGTTTGAATTGGCAGGTTTGAAAAGGGTATTGCAAATGCCAAAAGGGGTAGAATTCAAGCACTATGGTGCAAGTTTTCAAGCTAGTTAATATAGTATTATATATTATTGCTAATGCTTTGTAGTGGAAAGCTATAGCAGACAATATCAAAGAAGTTTGACAAATGGGAACTTAAAATGCATAGAACTTGAATCTTTAAAAAATCCATCCTTCAACTTTTTCTTCTAAAGAATGGATTCTACACTACTAAAATTGGTTTCTAATTAATGATTTTGTGTTGTAGTAGTGATATATATGTAGTTATAAACTTATAATAAGATTTTTCCATTAGATAATTGGAATCTATCTCAGTGTGATAAGGTTCTTACCCTGCCATCTCTGAGCTCAAATATGACAGAACCTTCAGAAAATGGAATTGGTCTTGTTGATGCCACCTGTGTTGCATAAGATTCAATGTCAATTCTATGTTCTTGTTACTTTTTATTTTATTTCAAAATAGAACTTTGTCAATTTTAACCAAACAGTAATCATACACTAACTTTTACCTTTGGTTCACAATTTAAGTTGAGGTCAACAAGGTTATCTTGGTTCTTGTTCAAGCCAGAAGCACAATTTCCATCACTCTGAACTGGTTTCTCCTCATTGAATCTTCCACTTTGTGCTTCAACAATTTTATTTCCCATATTGGGGAAGCCACAATCCTTCCACTTCCATGCATTGTTGTCCATGTATCTCAGGTATACTTTTCCATCTGAGCCAATCAAAAGTAGTTGATTGCCTTCAAAGCTTGGACCAGGTGCACCAACCAGTGTAACACCTTTATAAGGTGTTCCATGTTCTATCCAGTTCCATCCATGCCAAGTATTCCACTGGTACTCAACAAGACCACCTTCTCTTGAAAGCATGAAGAGAGAACCTGAGAGTGATTTTGTTGATGGTCTTATGACTGTTCCAGGAAACTGTGATAGAATCAAATGTTGAGACTGGTAATGCTCATGCCACAATTCAGTCACTTTGTTATACTGATATAGACGACCATTTCTTCCAGTGACAAAGACTATATTTTCCCTGAACAATTCCTGGTCAACTATAGTTGCAACTTTAACATTTTGAGGATTTTTGCAATCTTTCCATTTGAACTTCCTCATGTACACCTGAGTAAACATGTAAATTTTTACTTCATATCTAGCTAGTGTAGCAGTATTTTACGTCTAAAAAGCTTATTCCCTGAAAATTTTAATATTTATCCATGTGTGTATAAATAAGACTTTAGTTTCACTACTTTCAACTAATTCATTTTGCTAGTTACTTTGTTTCGTGAGGTTGCAACTTGTGGAAAGAGTTCTTAACGGTTCAAAGGGCATAATTACCAATGTTTAAGGCACAACTATAAAAAATATACGGAAGTGTTGGAGATCCTACATCAACTAAAGATTAACACATTTCATAGTATATAAGTGGGTGTGGGTGCAAACCTTTATAGACTGGTTTTACGATGTTGAGTTAGACTTAAAGTCTACTTCTTAATATGGTATCAAAGTCATTTCGGGCCTATTGTAATGAGAGTTTGTTGGGTAGAATTACCAATGTTTAAGGCACAAACTGTAGAAAATATACAGAAGTACAATCATATTTTTGTTAAGAGGCATGCAATCATCTTAAGCTTTTTGAAATGTTATTCATTCACACTTCTAGCATCTTTTATCAAGGCCTGTCTCTTAAGTATTCTAACTTCTAAGCAATTAAAAAGTGGATTGGTTGCACCTATATGATCATCTTGTACCATACATTTTAGTTTGAGAAATTGTGTTACTGTTTACCTACCATGAACTGCAGTAATCCTCCACTTTTGCTCACAAAGAAGATTGAATCTTCAGTTGTAGCCCTCCTTGCTTTACCTGGTAAAGTATCCCATGGTTGACCTCCAATAATATGTCTCCCTTTCCTCGTAGCAGTGCAGTTTTTCCATGCCATCTCGTTATCACTCCATTCTCTAAGGAACAGACTCCCAAATGAATCAACCATAAACAAACTTCCATTATAGTTCCCCACTATACCACTCATAGCCGAGGAGCTATCATGCTTCAACCATACCCATACATTCTCAATACAAACGTATTCAAAAACCAAACCATCATTGCTGATTAAGAAGAATGACTTGCCTTCATACAGCAGTCTTAAGCGGAAGTTACTACTAATCCAATCATCTGGCAGATTGTATTCTTCTGAAGACTTATTCAGTTCACCACCTTTGCCTAGAGACAAGTAATGACTCTGTGTTTGGCTTTGTTTTCTTCTACTTGTTCCTGAATCATTTGAGTCATCTTTTGTGCCTGTCATACAATTTCTGGGGCCACGTTCTTCTGTACAATATTCTGCATTCCACCCTTCACTCTCTGGCACATCTAATATAGTCCAAACATATCTGTTTGATGCTTTCCTTCTAGAGTTTTGTGGTGCAGATGGTCCTGAACTTTCACCACCTATTCCTACAAGATGCAATTCTGCAAGTCTACCATCGTCTAGTGCATACAGTATCCTCCCAACTTGGAATGCTAAGCCAGCTATACCTCTTGCTGCTTTGGCTTGTGAGGGATGCTCATGACTTCCCCATGCTTCTGGAAACTGATTGTTATGAACACTTCCTGTTTTCATGTGAGAATTCAATGTCTAGAACGTAGTATTCAGATAGAAAACTTTGTTGGAACAGGAATAGTTTGAGTCTTTCACAGATGGTATTCTATGTCTTATTTTATTCTGCATATGTTGCTTCAATGAGAGAATATACATTGCAAATACTAGCTGTTCTTATGAGTAGAAATTATGTTTACCGATGTTGAAATAATGAATCTAATCCACAAATAATCTTGTTAGTCTTTTCGTTGCTTGTGTATAAGCTTCAATAATCTTTCAGGTTCTTGAAAGATTATGAATTTGATTACATAACAGTTCACTATCAATTGATTACTCTTGGTTCCTAATTATCAAACAACTAGAGTGAGGTAAACTATCTAAGAGACACAAGTAAAGGTAGATGGGAATGATAATTGTCTCTTATTTACTTCCTAAGAATAGGAATCAAATTTCAGATGGACGATAGGTTTTGGTAATGGTGATAACTATTCCAAAAAGTTTGATAGATAAAGAATGAAACTGAAAATCCCAAATAGTATGTTGCAGATTCCACATCAAATAAAGATAAAACATCTCATAATATATAACTGAGTGTAAACTTCACTTTATCAGCCAATTTTATAAGATTGAGTTATGCTTAAAATCCACTTCTTAATATAATATAGTATAATATAGTATCATAAAGTTCATATTTAGTAAAAATATTAGTATAGTCATAGAAGTAAATATCAATCATGGATGAAGTTAAACAGACTTAGAGCAATTGGATGACTGACCTAGTTGTTTTGGCATTTGATATTCAAAAACAGATCCAGCTGAAGTTGTAAAGAATAAAGAATTGAATGTTTCACTTGATTCATCTTGCAAAGCTGGTGTAATAGACGTCAAAGTTTGCTGTTCAGGGCTTCCATGAACTACCCATTTCCACTTCCTTTGATGTAATCTTCTCTCCACCAAAGTGCCTTCCTGTATAATTATCATTTCTTTAATGGTGTTCAAGAGTGACAGGGTTTTAGATTCTTAAAGGACCTCATTAAGATGAAATTCTAAAGTTTAACATGCCCAATTGATTTATAAAGTTAATTGGAACCATGGTTTTACTTTACATAAGTAATTTTGATTAAGCTTATGTTCCTGATTAATTGGACATCAACTTGAGAGTTTTCACCAATATGTTCTTGATTACTATAGCACTCATATTCTGATAATGATATGTTCATAAAATACTTTCATTAACAGTACCTTGGTTAAAAGAAACAGAGATTCAGAATGATCACCACTTAATCCATGTAAAATGCACCCTTTAGATGGAATCAAAGGTGAAAATTTTGCTGTTTTTTCTTGCCATATGTGCTTCCTCCACGACGGTTTTGATTTTCGATTATATTCAAAAAGATCTCCCGCAGAACTACATCACCACATCATCCATTAAACTAGTTAGACTCTATGCAGCACAAACACTGACAAAGACACTGATACGATACAAACATGAAGATATATATAATCTCTAAAATGTAAGACACTGAGACACGAATCTGTATATTATATAATTATGAATTATATAAATTGATAATAAAGATTTATATGCACAAGTGTATTTCACATTTTTTTAGCAGTAATATTTTTTGAATTGAGCACTTGTCTTACGAGTGTTGGTATTTAATACGTGTGTCCGACACACGGACATGTCATTTAAGAGAAGTGTCCGAGCATTATAGGTGAAGAATGATGTTTGATACTATTTAAAGACAACACGGTTTTGTTTTCTATCTTTTCTTTACTGCTCTGTTTGTGAGTCAAATTGTTTCAAGCAACATACACATCACCCACCTTATGGTGTATACTGCTTCTCGTGTAGAAGCAACAGCAGCTATTGCTGCAACATTTGCTCCTGCTGGTTGCCCATGATTTGTCCATCTGCTCTATATATTGCCAAAATAGGACCGAAATTAGTAATATTTGCTTAGGATTTAACTTATGTACAATTATGTGCTGAAAAACTTGAGTTTTACCTTGGAGACTCAACCACATCAAGTTCTACAAGAGTTCCATTTTTTGTACAGAAATAACCTCTTCTGTGGACAATGCAACAACACAAACAAATGACATTAAGAGTTTGATAGGTTTCAGACTTTAAGTAATCATCCAATTCAAATACATCCTTGGGTTGTGTTTAATCTCAAACTAAAGTTTCAATGTGTACTCACTGCCCATCATCTGACACCACACCAGACTTCATCAATGTCAAAGTATTTTTCTCCTGATCATTATCTGCAATTGGACCAAGTGCAGGTGGGAATTCAACCCAAACTGGTTGTGAAGTTTCACCAAGTTGCAAATGCATCTGCTAAAATAAACAAAGTCAGCAGAGAAGTGACTGATTTAAGTGCAGAATCAAATCATATTAGTGAGTGATTTAAGTTACAATTCAAGTTGACAATCTGTATGCATATAGTGACTATTAGATTCAAATACTCTTCTTACGTGATGTGTCCGTGTCAGATACACATATCAATATCAACGTCTAATAAGAGACAAATTCTTTTGAACCAACCATAAAAAATATTTCTTTTTTAAAAAAGACTGAAACATAGTGCACATAAATTTTTATTGTTAATTTATATAATTTATAATTATATAATACATAGGATATGTGTTTCCATATCCTATATTTTAGATATTATACATATCTCTATATCTCTGTGTTTCGTGTCTGTATCGTATAGATATAGTGCTTAAAATGTATCCAAATAGAAGAGTATATATTCTGAATGAAATATAATTCTGAGAACTGATATATATAACCTGATACAGATTTCCCGATTCAGATAAAGCAAGAATCATCTGACTGATGATAAAAACTGCCACTGCACGTCCTGCTGATATTGGTAAGTCATGAGGGGCCATCACCCATTCCAATCCATTCCAAAACCTCTCATAGATAGACCCACTTTCACCAGTGATCCACACAGATGTCTCAGACATTTTGGTCAATGAAACTCTCTTTCTCAGAGGCCTCAGAACCACATCCAAGGGCTCCACAGCTCCTACTTTATCATTTTTTCTGTCCAGTCTCTTCTTTTTATCATCAACTCCCTGTTCTTGATCCATGCTTTCTTCCCTTCTCTTCACCTTACCACACTCACTATCACCACCAGATATCAGATCACAGGGCAGTTGCACCTCAACCCATCTATCAGCTTCTTCACTGAACTTCCAAAACCTATCGGTTTTCTGTTCAAACCTTCTATTGCTCTGCTGAAACACCTGATATTGACAGCATGAAGCACAACCCACACCAGTACAAAAGCTCACAGACACGAGCCCCCAGATGCCACATATCAAATGGAACACTGACATGGTGGCATGGGGAGCCAGATAACACAAACTCCAAAAAGTCAGGATTTTTAAGATATTCTAAGACCAAGTTTGGTAGTTGCGTCCCACATGAGGGTTCCCCTCAGTCATGGATCTAAAGGCTTGGATCATCTGATAAAAAATCTCAAATTTATTGGATAGATGGTTTTTTCATAGCCTCCAAGTAAAAGGGAATTCATTATACTGGTGTAGGGATGAAAAGAAGGGAAGATATTTTGTGGGGTACCTACCATGTAGTATCAGGCACAGGTATTGATTCTCATATTATAACTACCCCAGATGGCTTGTGTTTATTTTCGTCAACTTTGAAGTTAATTCTTTGATAAAATAACATGAAACAACCTGTTTTTCACGCAGCAGTTTAACCACCACGTTTCTTTCTTTCTACATCAAAAGGGTAAGTTGAGTTCTCATCCATTCTAAGTAGCTGCTTCATCTGACCAAGTTGGATTATTTCTTGCCCTTGATTTCATCATCATCACAGTGATGTTTAGGTGAAAGATTTTGATGAATTGTTGGTTTGTGTTTGTAAAGTAATGCTATTGAGATTCTATATTCGACTTTTACTACTAGGAAGAATACGGAATCCTCTGGCTCTACCTTGACATAGATGCAACAACGAACAACTAGCCATGAAAATAATATTATGATATGTGGTAACTGTCATTGGATCATGAGAACCCTCCAACCGATGGCTCTGATGTTGTGTTGCACTTTGACTATGTGATTAGAAAACCTTACAAGTTTCGTATCAAAGGGTTTTGTGAGAGTGAGAGGTGGATGACCTCAGATACCATTAATTTTCTTTTGAAGACATTTAGTGTTGAAAAGACAATGAACACATCACCATTAGAAAGTGGTTGGCCTAATAAGACATTACTTGGAAACGTACTACTCATGATTTTACTGGTTGTAAGAAAACTTAATTGTGGCTGTTTACACTAAGTAATAACATCATAGGACTCTCAAAATTTGATTAAAAGATGGTGAAACCGTGGAGAACGGTGCTGCTGAAGAAGTTTGTCCCTGTTGTTGTGTAAGCAATTCCATCACTATCACTTTATCAGTTACAAATTAAGATCATGCAAAATAAAATCATGAAAAATGTTATGTCAACAACTCCTTTCTCTCCTTTGTGGCTGCATACATTCTGAGGTGGCAAAGGGCAGTTTTGTCAATAAACATCGCTGAGTGGGTGATGTGGGGCCAAGAACAGTTTCATATTTGACACTCTGCTTCACCTTACACCCACAATAAAATATATATATATATATATATATATATATATATATATTTGTAATATTTATTTAAGAACGATTTTTATGATTCTCTACTACACATACCATACTTCTCACATTTTGTGAAAAACTGATATATTATAAAAAAAATAATAATAAAAAGAGAAAACTGGAGAGAGGAACAATAATTTTACACGAAAATGATAATGATATTTTTTATTTATAATATAATATAAATTTATATTGTTAATATAAGTGTGTGAATAATAACATTATTTATTTGAATTTTAATATTAAAGATATATATATATATATATATAAATGATAAAAATAAAAAATTAGATACACTTGCATTCTCGCACCTGCATCTATGTGTCCGCTAGTATTTATAAAATGAATACAACAATAATGTCAAAAAGAAAAAATGATATTGAGATAAACTCTAGTATATTTATCTCATCACAACCTACTCCAAAATTTTGATAATATTTTGAATTTTATGTAATAATGTGGGATAAAATTAAATCCACTCATATAATGTATTCATCTTAATACTGGCACAAAGTATTTTTTATTCCGCAGTCTAATAGTTGTATATAATTTAGAAATTGATATTAAAATAATTTAAATACACATTATACAAAAATTATTAAATACAAATTAATTTTAAAAAATAAATAAATTATATAAAATTATATACTATTTTAAAAACTAAAAAATTTATTAATATCTAAATTAATTTTTATTATTAATAAATAGTTTCTAAATAAATATTTAAGATACACTTTTTTTTAATTTAATTTTTTAAGAAATCCATGATTAAACTTTGAATTTTAAACGGAACAATATGTTAAATAGTGTGGTTTACTCTAATGGTATTATTTTATCCAAAGACAAATTCTCAAGAGACCAATATACAATTAGTAATTTAAATCGTAATTAAAAATCCAAATTTTAAAATGGATAATACTTTAAATACACTTATTTAAGTGAACTTTAAGTCTAACTCAACCCCATAAAACCAGTTCAATGAGGTGAGGTTTGCATCCACTTATATACTACAAAGACTCTAATTGATCTCCAACATTTACTCTATTGATATTGTCTCACTAGATTTAAAATCAAAATATTAAATATGTATATGGGTTTCAAAGATAATTTTTCAAAATACATAATACCTCATACATAATTATTAATTTATTTTAAACAGGGATTTGAAATCGAAAAATAATCCAATATTAATGTGAAAGTGATCCACCAAAATTAAGATGAAACGAAGCTAGTATAGTTACTAGGTCGGCGTAGTGAAAATAGTGGTAGTTAACTATTAATTACTCTTTTTCAAGTTTTAATAAATCCTTAAATATAATCACTGCGTCAATAAATGTTTAGCTAACACCACAACTGAATTTACCAACAATAACATTCATTTAGTTTTTGAAAGTCAGAGATATCTTACTTTTCTAAATTAAATTTATCTTTAAGGTCAAAAAACAAGGACAAATCTACTTTTGATTTAATTTAAAGTAAACCATTATTTGAACCTACTCAACTATTTTATTCAAGAAGCTCTCTTAGAGTTTAAAAGGACTACTTTTTTAACATTCCATAAAGGCTTAGAACTTCTCATTTTTTGGTGTTTCTTCCTCCAACCCCAGAAAGTTTTTTTTTGCACCCCATCAATGAATAAGATCAAAATGTCTAGTCTATTTCGACCTTACTTCAAAAAGTTTTTTTTTAAACGCGTAATTCGATCTTGTGACAGTTTATAATATGAGGTTTGCTTTTATGTATAAAGAATTAAATATCTTAATTTTTAGTTGATATCTCCAACATATACCTCTCACGCTGAGATAATGTATATATATGTTATGCATCCGGTAATAAGTGAAACGATAGACCCAACAAACTCTCGTCAGGATAAATGAATAAGAAGATCAAAATGTCTCATCTAATCCGGTCTTACTTCAAAAGTTTTTTTTTTAAATGTGTAACTCGACCTCATAAAATCGGTTTATAAAATGAGACCTACTTATAAATAATGGAATATCCTAATCTCTAGTTGATGTATTATGCATGTTCCATAAATTTTATTCCAATTTTTTTTTTGAAAAATGCTTTCCAGAATTTTTGAAAGTTATTTTCCAAAATACACTTATAAATTTTGGAAAAGAGTATATGAGAAGATTTTTAAAAAACTATTCCAAAAATCATTTAAAAAAGGAGTAAAATTGTATTTTTAAATATTGATCGTGGGTGAAGGAAGAAACACCCTCATTTTTTATATAGCAGTTGTATGATTCTAACACCGTTCATATATATAACGTTTTCATATAGTCTATTGCTCTCTCATTTCTAAATGATAAGTAATTTATTTATTTATTCATTTCCTTTATTTGTTGTAATTTTCCGATTTCAAGGCAATTATAATTTTTTTTTCTCAATTATACCTTGTTTTCTTTAATTAAATATAATTGGAAAATAGAACACTTAATCTTCTACAGAGTAGGTAAGATCGAAAATAGATTACGATTTTATTTTCTGGATTGATTTCAGTTCAAATCTATGCCAGATAATAAAAATGTAACATTTGAAGCCATGCTTGGAGAGTTGTAAGTAAGTTCTTTGAGCATTGAATTAGAGTTATATATGCACTGAAAAATTAAGGAGGAAAATTTGTTTTGCTAAATGTGGTTAGATATCAAATTTGGTGAAGATGGAGAAAATTAAAGATAATGTGAAATGAGTGACTGATGGAGTAATAGTAATATAAGGAAGTGATTAAAAATAATATTAAGAAAATTATATAACCAATATTTAAAAAAATAAATTATTTAATTATTTTTAAATATAAGGAAGTGATTTAATTATTTACTAAATAAATAAATAATTAAATTATATTTTATTTTATTTTATTTATTAAAGGATGAAATTGTTCAAGGTAAAGGAAAGTTACTTCTCTTTATATAATGGTATAAATAATATTGAATAGAAAAGTAATAGTTTATTATAAGCATAGATGATTTTTAATTAGAGAAAATATTAATACTCGTTTAAGTAGCAAAAGAATAAATAATTAATAGAATCACATTTTTTTTTACATGATATTGTAACTGTATTTATATAAATTGTGGGAGAGAGTGTTCTCAGAATCCATTCCCGCTTTACTCTTCTTGTTCCTCCGTTAACATCTTCTCTCAGTTAGCTTTTTCTACTAGTCAATTCTTTCTCTCAATCAACTTCTTCTCTCGGTCACTCGTACTTTTGGAATTACTTTACGATCTCTCTCGATATGAGATGTAGTACCTACAGGAATTCTCTGATGCTTAAGTTAGTGTTTATATTAATTACTTAATAGAAAAACTAAAAAATTGAACTAAACATTCTATCTATTTATACTACTTGTTAACGAGTCACATCATTTTAATCCTTCTACTTATCTCTTATTAATTGATTATCAACACTTAATTAATTTATGTTGTGTGAATTTTATTATCTAATGATTTATTATTTTTATGATATAAATAGTAGTCATGACTATGGATAAAATACCATTGATTTTTTTTACCTTATCAATACATTTTTCATGGGTATTATAGTACTTTTCCAAGCGCAAGAGAATTGTGGGTCACATTGTACACAAAGTTAAAGTGTTTGCGTCTTCCTACGAACTTAGTGTCAATTGACATGATGTTAAAATTGAGTAATTAATGGTTGCTTGAATTGTTCTATTTTTAAATAAATAAAAATTACGTTATTTTCTAATTTAAAATGTTGGATACACTTTATATAAACAAATGCAAGAGAATGAGTGATTCAAAAAATGAGTGACAATAAACATTTTGTACAACCAGTCATCCATATTTTGATGCTAAATATAAACATGGAAATTTCTTTTTGAAAAACCTCTTGAGATCCAAATGGGCAAATTTTTCCTATTCTCAACCTTTTTTAATCTGCACCCTACACATTTTTAAGTTCCCAAAAATGCCCTTCATTCTAGAAATGAAAATCAAGAATTGAAAAAAATATGTTTTGGAAAAACAAATCTATAATAGATTATTGTGTTATGGAAATTAAAATCAAAAATCAAAATTTCATTTTGGAATGCAAAAAATACGTTAAAAAAATTGGAAACATATTTCAAAAAATGGGGTTTAGAATGTATTTTTATCCTTTCACGAAAAAATTAAAAATCAGATGCAGGTTCAAATTTGATAAGGTGCAGAAAGTAATTGGCATAGTTAGTAGAGAAAGTCATGTAAAACCAATAAAAGGTGTGGAAACACAAATAAAGGAGTGGGAGGATTTGATGCTCAAAGACCTTTGAGGTTAAAAGGTGTCTATTTGAAGTAATTGATAAAACAACTCTTTAACAAATTATGGAGAAACACTTATCCAACCAAATTGGGGATTCAATAAAGAAAAAAATTTAGGGGAATGCTAGAGTGAAATATTCATCCCTACAAGCACTTAAAAAGAGTTCAAAATTTTGGAGATGAAGGTTTGTGAAACCACAACGGAGTATCTAGCTTGAGTTAATGGGCATAGCCAAAAAAAATGTCGAGTGATGAAGAAAACACAAAAGAAGTCACAATCCTGAAAAAAGTCTTAGAAATTTAACAAAAGTTCAATTATATTCTCTAAATATAGGAGTGTTGATAAACTTACTTTTAATGAACTAAAAAGTTTTCTTGTTCATAAACAGTTAATATGAGAATTAAAATAAGGAGTTCAATTCTCAGTAAAACAATATTAAAAAAGAAAGAAAAATATTTTTGTGGATTAACATCTGATGAGGAATATTAAGTAACCCAAATCACCATGAACTTGTAGCATTTTAGCATTTTAGCATTTGCATTTATAAGTAGAAACTTTTACATATTGATAAACATTTCAAAAATAAAGACTTTTGGTTTTCCAATTTAATTGGTCATTGCCATCGATTAAGGACATGTTTGTATTCAATTGCATGCAAGAAACCTCTCAAGTGTAGGGTAATTTTTAGTTAAAAATCTATTCAGAATAATACCACCAATGACTACAAATTAGGATAAGTTGAAAGAGTAACCTTTTGGAATCTAAATCTCCAAGAACATGAAGTAAAGCATCGATGACAGCAATCTGCTTATAATCACCATTAGTGATGCCATGTCATTAGATAAAACATGAAGACTATGGAGTTCTGTCGTGAGTAATTCAGATGAAGCATTTCTGGCAAACGTAATTGGTAATGAATTATGAATGATCTAACTTGTTGGCTCACACAAACAAATATAACATGTAGAACACAGGTTATTGAATGAAGTAATATTGTTGAGGAGAAAACAATTGGTTTTAGAATAAAAAATGCAATTCTGTTCCCTCCAGATATATTATAGAAGGTAGATGGGACTGAAGAATGCTCCCTATCTGATCATGCTCAACTCACTTCAGTGTTCTAACCAGTAAGAATGACACACCATGCCTATTACGAAAACGCTACACCAAGGTAGTGGGAGCCGAGATCACAACTATTTCAAATATTATAACACAAACTAAGTAATTTATACTACACATGGAAATACATAAAAAACAAAACAAAAGAACCCAAAATTAAAGAAATTCATGATAAATGATAAGTCATAGTTTCACACACAATCGCCATCCATCTAGGAACAATAAGAACATTGTAATGATGAAGTAAAAAAATGAGAGATGATGGTGAAATTAACCAAAAAGAGAGCATAACAAATTAGATAAAAAAAAAAGGAGAACATAGGGAATCTAAAGGAAGAAGAAAGAATGGAACACAGGTTAGAAAATGTACTTACAAAGAGAAGAAATGGAGGTCAAAACAGAAGTAACTTGTGGAATATATTGGTATTTAGAACCAATATTGTAAAAGTGCAAAAATAAATATATGCTAGAACAAAACAATGGTCATGTGGAGAAAGGGAAGAAATTGCGGAGGATGTGAGAGTATGACGGGAAAAAATGCATCTATGCCAAGACTTGGCACCACTCAAACTTCTTTCCATTAGTATTGGACAACTCCAAAGTCATAGCCCACTTGCTGCTTTTTTTGTGGTAATTAAATCACAGAGCATCAATTATCAGAAGGAAAGATATGAAATTAGTACGGTGATACTAAAATAACTGCCAGATGCTACTTAAAAGTATTACATTTAGTGCAATTCTAGCTACTAAGCAGAAAACATGATTTGCATATTATGTCAAAAACATTTAACCTGTCGAGAGTTTTTGCCTATCTTCACCTTAAGAATTGAATTTCTTGTAGTAGAAGGGGAAAAATGTTGAGCAGCGTTGTTCCTGGTACCATTTTCTCAACAAATAATCAGAATCAAGATGACACTTCGATAAACTCAGAATATAGCAGTAAAATTGAGTTTCAGATCACTGCGAGTTAAAGTAATCAATTTACAAGCTAGGACCTTTAATGGTCAACAAATCAGTCTAAATAGTATTTTAGTGTAAAAAAATTAAAGTATTAAAAGGCCTGGATTTTAGGTTCCAGCAAAAAAAAAAACCACAAAAATAATCTGGTTTTTGTCTGAGTGCTGAAAGCACACCAACTGATTTGTCAGATGCTGGTCTTCTTCTTGACAATATGTATATAGGTGAATCAGATAAGAGAAGAGTTGACAGTTGACACAAATGTGAAGATTTTTTTTTAATTATGCACCAATGAAGGGAAGGATGACTGAATTGTGATTGGAATGAATATGAATAGTATAATGGTTAGGAAAAGAAAAAATAATTTCCTCTTTTAGTCATTCATGTCCACTCTAATTGGAAAACATGTGTATATGCTTTCATTATGTGTGTGTATAGCAAAGATGTATTTTAAGCAGCCTAAAATATGACCATTTCTATAAGAGAAAAAGATATATACAGAAGAATATTTTGAACTCTAACCATTCTGATTTTCATCACTTTATGAAGAAAATCACAACTGCACAGAAAAAAAGAATTTCATTATCTATTTATCTATCTATATGTCTATCAATCCCTTGCCTTCTTTATACTTTTTATTAGAGATTCTATTGATGCTTGGATTCTACTTCCTTCTGTTTGCATCACTGCTTGAGACGCCTCCTGAAGATGCTGAATCCCACGACCCAAACTGGCGATTGATGGGGCTGCAGGGGCAGACTCAACAGCACACTCAATCCCATCACCACACAAAAGCAAGCCTGTACAAGTTCCAATACTGCCTGCAAATGTAGCCCAAGGCAAGAACCCAACAGGCCGCACCTTACGCTTCCTCATTATTTCATAGAAAGCCGTTCTCATGACTGAAATACTGGTTTTTTCAGCAGACGCTATAACACTGTGAGTAACAACTCGAATCTTCTCAGCAGATAACGCTGCCTTCATGATACCGGACGTTTTGGCTCCTGAAGTTGCAAAACCTGGAGCCACAACTTTTGATTGGCCAAAGGCAAAAGCCAGGACTTTCTGCATCTGGCTGAGACCAATTTTAAGTGAAGTTGGAATTTTGAAAGTAACTACCTTCACCAGCGTTGATGCTGGGACTACTTTGGTCAGCGATGAAGCTCCTAAAACTGCTGTCGCTCCAGCCCCTACTGCCACCATAGGCTTATCCGTTAACAACCGCTTCTTGTCACTGTGATTCAACATTACCTCTTTACCTTCAGAATTTGTGATCAGTTCCCCAACCAGCTCTTTCACTTCAACAGGAAGAGGAGTATCCCAGTGTTTCCTAAGCCCAGCCAAGGCACTAGCATCTACCACTGCCACAATGGTCTTAAACTTATCAGTCTGGCTCCGAATGGCCTGCGCGAAGAGTGCATGCGACTTCTCATCAACCGGAAGCTCCGAGAACTCAATCTTATCCGACTTAGCCCCACCTTTCAAACCCTTATTGTTAAGAGCAATTCTTAGCCCTTCAACAGCAATTCTGAAAGTATAGACCTCAGAAACAGTTCTCTTGTCAAGAACCTCCCCTCTATTCACATCCAACAACATCTTCTGCACATGAGCCAGAGCCTTCCCAAGCGAGGGAAGATCACCAAATATACTATACAAATCCTCAAGCAAAGGGTAAAAAGACCTGGCAAAACCCGGGGTCTCATAACTAGTTGATGGCTGAATTTCCTCACTACCCCCCACCAAAACAGAACTAGCATTAGCACCACTAAGCAAAAGCGGATCCAAATGGCCAGACAAAGCCTTAGCCAGCATCACCCTAAGGTCCTTATCAAGAGAAAATCTCTTCAAAGGAGCCCAAGAAGCAGCATGCTGCTGAGGAACCAAGCTATTAACAAAACTTCGAAAATGGCTCCCCCGATCAACTGCACCCCCAGAATTGCTATCATTATCACTATTATCACTACTTTTACTACTACCCCAACAAGAAGGAGATTCTATAACAAGAAAAGACGATCCAACATCCTCAGATGCCTTCTTGGCAGCCAACAAGGGGCCATGGAAACTGGTCCCGAAAATCTCCCTCAGCACAAAGCTACCTGCAACATTCTCATACATGTCCCTGCCAATTTTATCAAGAAAGCAACGTTTGATTACCCCAAAAGACGAAGTCGGTAACGGAAGAGAGAACTCTTCAGCCTGAAGCTGGTAGGACGGGGAAACCCCAGCCTGCACCAAAACGGCGTCGGGTTTGATCTCCCTGATAAGGCACTCGGCGTCGGAGGCTGATCGCTCCGACAAATTCAAAGCAGAGAGAATGTAAACAACGGATTGGGTTTGGGAATCACGCACCGCGTATACGAATTGCTTCGTCTGTTCGGGAATCCTCAGTTTCCTCACCAGTTCCTTCGATTCTCTCAACTCGTCCACTCGAAATGGCCACAGATTTTGCAGATTCCATAACCATGCAATCCCCATTCTCAGAACCAGAAGCGATTCTGCAAGGAAGAAGCTGGATTCAGTGTAAATTGATATGGTTTTTTTTTTTTTCTTTTCCCAACAAAAATTTAGAATTTGGTTTGATTCGGGAAGCTTGGCTTAAATCACAGTAGAAACTCCACATATAATTTTTAATTAAAATTTAAATATTATTCTATATTAATAGACTCTGTGTTTATATTTTGTTTATTCATAACGATTATAATTTAAATAGTTTTGCTACTTTGTGTTATAAAAAAAAAATCCAAAACACGGTATTATTTTAACAATTTATTTTGCATATAATAATTATTGTATCAATCGGTCCGTACGACACTTGGAGGTCCGGGCCGACATGACCAAAATATACACACCCAAACATAGGACTAATGAGACTAATTATTCTCAAGCACGAGACAATACATTCTTAATAATAATCCAAATTCTTAACATGATCCAATAACAAACGGTCTATCGTAATGATATAAAATAAACACAAATTCAATACGTCATCATTATCATTCAGTACTAATAGCACCGAATGTCGAACATCAAAGTCTTACTTGAGTGTCGAACATCAAAGTCTTACTTGAGTGTCGAGGTGTCTTTTACAGATATCATCCAAATCCGGAATTTACAGAGACAAGAACAAATAAGTGACGGGAGTACAAGAAGATTGTTCAAGTAGAAGAGAGGAGAGGTAGACGACACCACCGAGAAGAAAGATAATCGTTCTCTTTATTCCAACTCCGTCAAGAATAATCATTATTGTAATTGGTTTTAAAATGATTTTAAGATAATTAATAAAAGTTGAAAGAAAAAAAATAATAAAGGTAATTATAAATTACAATTTTTTAGAAGCAAATTACTTATTAGGAAAAGCTAATAGAAATTACAATATTAAAATATTATTAGTGTTTTACCAACGATTTGTAGTCTGACTAAAATAAGTTATCTATTATTATAAGCTAATTGTTTGAATTTGTCAAACGGAACCTAACACTATGTTTTAAAATAAATATGAAAGAAGATGGATCAGCTTCTCTTAATTAACTATCACTTGTTGAAATATAAATAATTCACTTAAGAAAGAATAGCATGTAATACATATCATGGTTCCTCTGTTATATTTATTTGTTTTTTGAGATTATCAGTATTAAAAAATAAATAAATCTGATAAATAAAAAAATATTAAATTTGTATATTTCCTTGTTTCATTATTCAAATTATTATTCATTTATATCTAACATCCACTTTTTTATTAACTATTTGTTATTTTTTTATCACACAATAAATCTAATTTTTCTGATTTAAAAAATTACAAAATAATTGTGGAAGTCTAAATAAAACATTATAAAAGATATAATATAATATAAAATTTTGTAATTAGAGAAAAATATTTTCTCTAAATTGGAAACTTTATTCTTCTCTATTATATGGTGTGCGCGAAATTTATTCACGGGAAAATAAGAATAAGTTTAAAATCAAACACAATAAACATAAATATTTATAAACAAATAATAATTTACATATAATTTTCAATATAAATAGTTGTTTAGTAAATTAGTTAATTTATCGATTTCAAGCAAAATTACAAATTTTAAATAAAAAGATTTAAGTTTATTCAATTCTGTCTCTAGTATGATTAAGAATTATTTTATTAATTTTTTTTTTATGTAATTAAGAATGTTTTAAATAAGTGTTACATACAATTAGATGTCACAAAACGAGCTAGTTAAACAAATTTTGGTATGATTTATCATTGATGACCCGTTAATGTTGTACTAAACTTAATAATCCGTTTTGTCGTAGAGTGAGTTGATGATCCGTTATTGTTATACTAAACTTACTAATCCGTCTTGTCATAGAGTGAGTTAATAAATGTTAATTATTTTTCAAAAAAAGAATATAACTTTTTTAAAAAAAAAATTATTTATATTGTTGTAATCATTGAAATCACTTGTTAAATAATAAAAATTACAAAAGAAAAACGATAAAATTGAATTAAAATAAAATAAATATCAACAATACTTCAATGAATTAAATAACATATAAAAAAACTAATATAAATAAAATTTTATATTTTAAAATTAATATAAATAAAATTTTATATAAAATATTGATGACCATTAATTTTAATTAAAAACATAAATTTTTATTTAAAAATAATAAAAAAGAAAAGAGATTGGTGGGTTTGCCCCCACTCACTTTATCATCTACATCTAACATATTATATTCTTATAGGAATTATAAACTTTTTTAATAATAAAAGATTCATACTTTAAATATTTCAAATAAGAGGAAGAGTAATGATATATGTTAGCAATACATGATAGATACTAATCTCAAAGTCAAGAAATTCTCCTACATTAAATTTCCTTATATTTCACATCAACATTTCAACACACGATTATCACTCATTGTCAAAACACTTAACAGAATGTTCTTTTCTCAAATTCTAACTAATTATGACCATAAAATAATAGTAATTTTTTCTTAAAGCCCCTCAAAATTTTAGATATCTTTAATTAAAAATTTACCTATCTTTAATTAAGTTCCGCTTTTTTTTTTTAATGATGACTGCATAAATAATTTTTATTTCTAACCATTCTTAAAAATATTCAAATTTATAAAGATAGTTAAAACTTAATTAAGTTTTCATTTACATATATAAAAATGCGCATAATACATGTGTTTATGAATATATTATGATTAATCATACAAGAATTTGGATTAATATGTTTATTTATTTGAAAAAAAAAACTGTGATAACATTTTCAATGTTTAATTAATTTTCGACAATAATCAACTATGACAATATCTCAACTAACTTTAAATACTTTTCATTAATGAAATATGGTAGTATTTTGCTTTTAGTTTCACCTTTTTTCAATTTGGTATGTATCTTTTATTTTATTTAGTTTGTTATCTTATTTCTTTAATTTTCTTTTAGTACGTGTAATATTTGTTTTCATCTCTGTCAAATGTTTTTCATCAAAGAGACGAATTAAAGATGAAAAATATATATCATAAGAATTGAAAAATATATATTGTAAAAACTAAAATTAAATAACAAAGATAAAAGAATTACAAAAATAAAAATCAAGAAAAAAGTATAGAAGCTTAAAAATAGTAATTTTTGAACCTTTAGAAACTAAACTAAAAGTCTCAATAATCATACAAATGATTGTTGGCATGTCCTCAACAGATTTGATTATTCAATTAGGGTTTAGAGAGTTCCAAAATTCCTTCTAAAGCAATCCTTTGCTTTTAGAAATTCTAAAGATTCTATTACAACAATTGATTCCTGAAATCAGAAAAAACAGGATCTTTGCATAAAGCTCACAAATGAATCAACTAATAACATCAAACATATTCCTAGCATCTAAGATTATTAGAAGACTTGATTCAAACCAGATTTAGAATCAGTTTCCCAGCATAAATCTAAACCAAAAATCAAAGGATGAGTGATCAAGTCACCTTAGCTGTGAGAACAAAGTCAAATCATTAACACTGAACAAAATGATTTCATATACAAACCAAAAGAGGTATAAAAGAGTTTGATGGATCACATCACATTCAATCTCAATACAAGGGAGCTTAGCCACTCATCCAAGGAGAGAAAAGAAAAGAAAAATAACAGAGTTGATCTCTCTGAGCTTCCCAGCTTCGTAATCCCCCTCATTCCTAGTTGGACTCCTCCTTTCTGCATTCTCATATGGAAAAACTTATAAAATGCAATTAACTCTTCTCAACAAAATAAATCCATTCAAATAGGAGTTTTCTTAAAGGAGTTTTTTTAAGCCTAATTCAATCTTATAAAACCGGTTCATGAAATAAGGTTTACACTCACTTACATCCTATACACTATCTTTAGTTGATGTTTAATCTCTACACTCTGTTCATGAAATAAGGTTTACACTCACTTATATCCTATACACTATTTTTAGTCGATGTTTGATCTCCACACTTTGTTCATGAAATAAGGTTTACACTCACTTATATTCTATACACTATCTTTAGTCGATGTTTGATCTCTACACTCTGTTCATGAAATAAAGTTTACACTCACTTATATCCTATACACTATTTTTAGTCGATGTTTGATCACCACACTCTTGTTCATGAAATAAGGTTTACACTCACTTATATCTTATACTATCTTTAGTCGATGTTTGATCTCCACACTTTGTTTTAATTACAGAGATTGTACAGTTCCCTGTGCATCTGACCTGTGATTGATTCGGCTGGCCGGAATACCACTCGTAATTGGTTTCTGGAAACCAAATTCTGAGGTGGTTTCAATATTAATGAAATACTTTATAGTGAAAAAATCATGATAATTATAGTACAAACTTACATTTATAGATGGATTCTGTGGAGTATCTGTGTCCTCCGGATGAGTGAAGCAGTACCTACAATAGTTCATGAGGGTTGATCAGCCAATGATGCTGCACTCAAGGATACAAATGAATCTCTGACATCCTCGCGTGGAAGGCTGCATGGTAGAATTGCTTAATCAGCTAGTAAAAAAGATTGCAAAAAATCATTGTAGAAGAAGACAAAGATGAGATTGTTTTTCTTTCAAACAGCTTAAATTCACTCCAACCTCTGCAGTTTAAATGGGAATGAACTCGGCTTAAATCTACCAAGATGATTGCAATTTACAAGCATTTCACCCACTACTTCAATAACCCTTTTTCTGATATTTCTGGTTTACATCAAACAAAAACGATTAAGCTGCAACCAAGGATCGTTTGAGAATCTTGATGAACCATATATGTTGCAAAAAAGTAAAACCCCTTCAAATTCCAAGTGAAAGCATATGAAACTCTTCATTTCTAATTCATCTAATTCATCATACAGTGAAACCCCTTTAAAATAAATGCTCATAATTGAAAGTATTGTTATGAAGGGAAGAGTAAAGAAAAGTACCTTCCTCACGAGAGCAATCTTTGTCTGCGAAGTTTGCTGCTCAACGGCAAGAAAAGCCCTGATTCCACATTTGAATTTGGAACCATTAAACAATTACTGCATAATAGACTTATAAATCTAATTTAAATTTATAAAATAGACTTATAAGTTGAGATTTACACTTATTTATATATTAGGTTTATTTAATGTGACATCTGTGAACTTGCATAGGACTATATAATGGATGGTCCGATAACATGATAAGTCTAACAAACTCTCACTACAATTATATAATCGATAACAAATAATATATAAGTTTAACAAATTCTTGTTAAGATAAACCTAAATAACTCATTGTTATCAAATATAGTACTAATTGTTATCAAACATAGTACTAATATAGTAAAATCAACATCATTAATTTGATTTCACAAGATATTTTTTTCAATTTTGATGAATTAATTAACTAAATTTTGTAATAAAAGTTGAAAGAAATATAAAAGTAAAAAATACTGTATGCTAATTCTTTATGTATGTATTATTTCAAGTCTTACAAAACTAATTCTATAGTTTGTGCCGGTGCTCAGTAAACTTCTACAGTAAAAGAATTTAAATGGTACAACTTTTTTTCATTGAAGTTCACATCAGAAACAGAAGTAAATAGTGAATACATTAATATGAGTTCCTGAGAGCAGCTCTGAACAGTTTTGGCTAAGATGAAATAAATGATGTTAAGTCAAACGAGAGAAGGCAAAAGGCCAATAGCATAGCCAAAAACTCTGAGCTGCATTGGAAACGGGAATTTCACTTCATGTTCTTATTGAAAGTTGAACCAAAACATTATCAAACCCAACCACCCTCATCAAGTTAAGCATCACAAAGTAACATTCAGCAACCAAAACTTGAAATAAATATGCAGACTGAGATGGGTCCAAACCAAATCCTTTTCCCTTTGTACCTTCCAATGTGACTATGTAGTTATCTATTTGTTGCAAAGTCAAAGTAGACTAAGATGGGTTGCAAGAAAATATGGCTTTTGCAAGTAATCTGATTCCTATGCATGATTAGGAGTGAGATGAGAGGACAAGCAAACACAAAGTTTCACATCAATGGTTCAGCAAATCTCTGTACTTCACTTAATGTTGCAGATTTAGTTACCTTCAAAGGAAGGTGGTCCAAATGATGACCATCCAGAATTGTGGCATTGCTCACTGCAAGTCATGTGCCACCCTCCACCACACCACACCTCACAGCACCTATCATTCAAAACTCCTTCATAAAGAATGTGCAAGTCCACCCTAATCAAATGCTCATCACATCGCACTTTCTCTGTTTGTTTGTTTGTTTCATAGAAACTAATAAATGAAAGGGCGTGAAAAGTGGGTGAGTCAGTGAAACAAGGAGTTAAAGGAGAAGGGTCCCCTCATTTCTTTCCATTCTGTAATAATTGTATGTATATATATATATGTGTATGTGTCTCTGCAAAAACCAAAAACCAGAAACCATGGGTTGCATGCAGATTTACTTTGTACCAGGGCTGTAGAGAAACAAAGACTACTCATTTAGTTTGTGTGAAGTGTGAATTGAAGATAAAGTGAAGTCCTTGGAAGCCTACGTACAAAGGTGCAGGTAGTTTATCTTTTTCTGCTTCTTGGTCAGATTCATTTTGCTGCTTCATTGATTAACATGCTTCATGCATTTTCATGGTATCTATCTTCATCAAAATCCTATCTTTTTTAGAAGAAAAGAAGTAAAATGAAAAGATTTAGAGTGGGCATGTAAGTAATGAAAGAATAAAAACAGTAAGAGAAGTCTCACGGGTGCAGTTTCATGTGTTATCTTTGTTGTTCTTCTGTGTTTGATCTCTTGTTCGTCCTTGTGTTCTTGAAAAAGCATTCTGGGTAGGTTGGTTGGTCTTCCTCGTGGAAGAGAAAGTTGAAAAAAGTCCAAGGAAGGTACACGCGTCTCAGTAAACAAGGGGACACATAGCTTCTTTTATATACAAACTTCTGAGTTTCTCATGCATGTTCTTTGACTATGGATGACTTGGAGGCAGAGTTAAAGGGTTTGAAGTTACAACATTAATTTTTGCATTTATTACATGTATTGTTGGTCGGTGGTTGCAACCTTAGTTTCAGATAGAATAATGACAGCACATATAAATTGAAGTAAATGTTCTAATATGCAGTAGCAGCATGGAAGCATTTGATTTTGGTATAACGAATGGCACAGCTACAGGTATCCATTTCTTTTCAAATTTTAACTTAAACACATCATTTCTTCAAAGTTTGTGATTGACCAAATACCACTTATTCTCATGATATTTTTTCTTAATTTATAATCTTTCTTTCTCTTTTTTCAAACATTAGGCATGGTAACATTAAGTGCAGTCATATTCAATAAATGTACCATTAAACTGAGATTGTCTTGTAATGCTAACAATACACTTTCATTTAGCATGACATGTTATGTCCCTGTGTGGTGAAATCATATAATGTGGTGTCTGCTGACAAATGTGTGACTTTATTGGAAATTGAATTAGGAAGCAGAGATTCAGAACTGAAAGGGTTGCAGAAAGAGCATGAAGAGAAGAGTGTGAAAAATGAAGAGCTGAAGAAACAGATTGAATTGACAAAGTGTCGGTTGGAAAAGAAGAAGAAAGAGGTGACAGAGGAGGAAAGGGGAGGTTTCAATAGTCTAAGCAAGAAATATAACAGTCTCAGAGAGGAATACAATGCAATGGTGGTAGCTGGGAAATTAACAAAATCAAAATAACTCCAAAACTATTAAGCCTTGCTAAACATTTTTAGTTTCGCATATATTTTATCAAAACTATTAATATATCTAATTAAACTTATCTATTGTGTCTCAATACTTGCTCTTGTTACAAGTTATCCAATCCAGAATATCTCTTATTTTGTTTTTCTTCAATTTCGATTATTCTTTTAGGTGTTTGAGAGGAGTATGTGGAAAGAGATTCTAACGTTCAAATTATAAAGGTCTCTTCTTAATTAAACTAAGTCTTATTATGTTAAAATGACTTAAATCAATAACTTGGACTTTTGCATATTTGACCCATTCACAAAGGTAGATACTTCAGATCATTTACCCTAAAAACACAAAATTAACAATAATAATAGTTAAGGTCTAAATAAACCCAATTATAAGAATATTAATTAAAACAATAGATTTATTAATTATTATAGTCCAATATTCTATGATTAAGACTATTAAGTGTAAATAAATATATGCTCATCATAGACTTAATAAATATTAACTTTATTATTTATACTAAACCTTATTATTTCAGACTTTATTTATATTAACTTTATTTATATCAGACTTAATAAATATTAACCTTATTTTATAGTCTCTTATTAGGATTAACATATCTAACCTTATTTTATAGTTTCTAATTAGGATTAACATTAGATAGGTGAATGTTGATCTTTACCAAATGGTCGTTAGGCCAACAAACAACACTAAGAGGCATTGTTCTTCCTTCACATAAAATAAATACATGTTGGTATATGAGATTTATCTAAATACAAAGAAAAATCATCAAAAATATTTTTATAAGCTCCCTCATAGTACAAACATATATTTAACATATGCAAGAACAGAAAAAAAATAGTAATTGTAAGATATAAAAAGGAGGAAATATAGATTTACAATGGAATATTGAAAAAAAATCAAAATTATCAATATTAAAATGATTAATAATTTTAAATTCATCTTTTCTAAGTTTTAAATTTATTTAAAAGAAAAAAAAATCTATTTTCATATTCTAAAAATTATTTTATATCGAAAGAAACTTCAGTCAAATGAACTTTAATTGAATTTGAACTTTATATTCTCTGTAATACTTGTATCTGTTGAATTAATTGTAGCATTTTTCATGAAATAATAACAAATTTATGAAAAGCAATTTGTTGAGATTGTATTATTTTTTTCATTTTTCTATTTTTTTTCAGTTTCTGATGGAATTCTATTTGACATATTTTATTATTTTATAAAATAGTTAATATAAATAAAGTAAAATAATATTTTAAATTAAAAATATAAAATGAAACAATAAACTGAAAATTGTATAAAAGATTCTGATATATTTTTTATTTAAAATTTTAAAATAATAGATTTATGATTTTTTTTCTCATATATTAATTAATTTGATTCAGATTAAACTTGGATTTCTAATATAATCAATTAATGGTATAACTTTATCGTTTAATTCTAATAAATAAAAGTAAAAATTCCAAAGAAAGAAAAATGATATAACCGTTTCCGAAAGATGGGGGAGATTTTTTGCTGTGTGGAGGAAAGGAAGTTTGAAAGCAAAAAAAAATCGTAGTATCCCTTTTGAAGCTTGATTTTCCTGGTTTTGCTTCAATGATGAAAGAAAAAGATGATCAAATGATTTTTTAGAAACAAAAAAGTAATTAAAAATAGAAAAATAAATAAATATAAAATATGTTAAAATCTTATCTTATAGATTTTGAAAATTAAATTAGATTTAAAATTTATAATAGGTCTAACATGATTAGAATTGTACTGATAAGACCGAAAGGTATAACTGAGGTTATGTTGAGAACTGTACATATGAAAGAATAAAATCAATATACATATATAATTACTGTAGCAAGGCTAAAATTAATAAAAGCCAAAATTAATAGGTGTGTGTAAAGTAATAAAGTGGTGCAGAAAGAAAAATTTAAATAAGATGAGTCCAATAACGAAACCATATAAATAGAGGATCAAGGCAAGAGGTAAGTAAGAGTGAATTTTATCTTATGAACATAAAATTATTTCTTTCTGACTCTTGCATCAGAGCGCCTTGCAGATACATACACTCATTCGTGTGAGAAGAAGAAGCCGAGAGTCCTACCTGGAGAGAAGCCGAAAGCCCAACCTGGTGAAAAATCCAAAACTTGAAAATGAGTAAAGAAGGTGATTTTATCAACTTACTTGAATGTTCTCAGTCCTTGTTGTAAAAACAAAAATTATTTTGATTTACTTTGTTATCCACTAAGTAACTAGGAAATGATGATATCAAGATGGTGAATAAGAAATTGTACTAAATATCTCACATAAAATAAAATCAATTCATAGTATATATTATATAATACGACCTTCATTTATTATATTTTTCTCTAATAATTTATATTAATAAAATTTTGAACTTTATAACTTTTTGGCATATTAGACTTTGTTTTCCCCACATGGATGCTTACCAAAATCTTGACTTTAGACTCGTCAACGACTTATTTGGGTGATGGAATTAACACTAACATTGGAAATAATTGAACTAATTAAGGCAATTTCTGCAAACTAGTCTACTTCAAGGAAACTTCTTAAGACCTCTTCTTCTATTTGGGAATTTAAAATGAAAATTCAGAACTCAGAATGCACACGTCTCATAAATGTATAATAATCAGTTTTACAAGTTCCACTAATCACTTTTAGCACTAATTAAACTAAGTATTACTTTATATATAAGTTAACTTGTAGAAGATTATTAATTTTTTCTAAAATAAATATTCAAATGATGCATATATCAGTTTGAGTTCATAAGAAGATTTCTTTTCATTTCTTTATTTGATCTTATTAAAATTAATTGGAGAAATTTAATTAAATAATGTTTACTCTATTATCAAAAAATTAGTAATTGTCATGATATATTTTAAAATCCATATTTAAAATAATTGTTAATTTATTGCTAGTGTAAGAATTTATAAAATTGTACTCACAAACTCGTTTTTGTAGTATTTTTCATTCTTTTGTAAATATATTTGTTTGTAATTAATATTTAGAATGAATAAATAAATATTTAGTTAGCATCTCAATATATAAAGAATAATTTATTTAATATTTTTATGAAATATCTATAATCAAAATAATTATTCAATCATAGTTGGTAAAATCCAAACACATTTTAAATAATATCTAATTTTATTTTTTTACTCTATTGACTCATACTGCTATGGTAATCTAAGTTTGCTCTGATTTTTATTTTTTTTTAAAATGGATATTAAGTAACTGAGTAATTATTTTATATATTTTTTTGATACTTGGAATTTTTTTTTTCTATCAGAATATATACTTTAATTTAAGGATTAAATATTTTTTCATTATTATAATATAAATTATTTTTCATTTCTGATTCAAATTTTAGATTATTTAATAAGTATATTATGAAATAACTGAAATAAATTCTTTTATATATCAATCAGAGACGACGAAAATAAATCTCTTATAAAAAATATATAATTCTTACCGATAATGAAATTATTTTTTTATTATAAAAAAACAATAAATATAAAAATCACTTCAAAAGTGATTTAATTTTTATTAAAAATAACAAATCAACTACTCCTCACCTTTTTCTTAGAGTTTGTCAACAAGTTCACAAAACTAAACTTTAAATCTTAAATTCTAAATTCTAAATCCTAAATTATAACTCATAAATCTTAAACATAAGTCCTAATCATAAACCCTTAAATTCTAAATCCTAAAAAAAATTAAAAGACTAACCAATAATTATGAAATTATACCAAGTTCTCTGATAGAAAATTTGTAAAATGTAATCACAAAGACTATTTTTTATCTCTTATAACTCCTATTAATTTTGTTAATTTTAAAGTAATATATAAATTAATATGTAATAATTAGTATTTTATATATTATGATAGATATCCATTTATACCTCTTAACTATTTATACTATTTTTATAAAGTTTTTATCCATCTTATTGAGAACTCAAAATTCCAACCACTTATTTCAGTATACATTATTCATTCATGACCCTTAGTGACATATAGCATACTAGTCAAGTTGCTTACTTGAATGAAATTTCTTAGAACCTTCGTATTGCTCTTGTTCTTGGAAAAAAAAACTGATCTTTTTAAAATTTATATAATTTTGTTTTACATTTTTCTGTGATATTTTCTGGACCAAAATTCTAAACCTAAGAAAGTGTCAATAATTAATATGCGTATTATTTTTATTTAATTTTATCTATAAATTGGTTGCTTGGAATAATAAATAATTCATGTGTCAATAATTCTTTGACTTGCAGAATTTGCGTTTCATTGCTGGTGATTTTATTACTTTGAAGAGTTTTAAATTTATTTAACTTTTAAACATTTTTTTATTATGTTTTTGAAGGAAATCAAATAAATAAAGAAAATGACAATAGTTAGAAATCCAATAAGGTCTACTATTTTTTGTACTTCATTTCTTCTATAATTTATTGTTTAAAATAATTTATAATTTATTTTATCATAGTTGTATTACTCAAACTTTTCTTATTTTTTTATTGTGGTTTTGTTAATTTAAAGAATTTTTTATTTTTTATTTTTTGAGCATTTTTTTATCATGCTACGAAGTAATTGCACTAGATAATGAAAAGTGAGAAAAGTTATGAAATCGTTTGAAGACACATTATATTTTATACTTCATTTTAACTATAAATTTGTTGCTTGAAATAATTTATAATTTATTTCCTCATAATTTTGTAACTAGCGAACTTTGTATTATTTCACTGATGATTTGTTACTAAAAAAAATACTTTCTAACATTTCACTAAAAGAAAAGAATAAAGCAAATTGTATAAATAAATGGAGGAAAAACCTACACGGCAAAAATTTATAATTTACTATATATATAATTTTGAAAAAAATATATTATGAGATGCTAAAAAATGGATTATATATTGAAGATTCAAAACTTATTTAAGTCTAATTCATTTAATTATTTGATATATATATATATATATATATATATTCGTAATTGATTCAATTATAATTTAATCAAATAATAACTTATATTAATCTACAAAATACATTTTGTGACTTTCAAACGGTTAGAATAAGTAAACTAC